>VFQS010003513.1_pt1 | contig 11876 bp, 12 predicted proteins | sample 3512361 | NCBI WGS metagenome assembly VFQS01 (sample SAMN10412375, study PRJNA504923) | tailings metagenome | isolation source: Relicate 1 Philex TSF3 active mining | place: Philippines | reverse complement strand
TAATTTAACCATTTTAATTTTTCAAATCTTTTATCAATATGAACATCATAACTATTTGCATCAGGTAAAAATTTTAATAATGATAAATAATAATCTCTCCAAATTATTTGATTAATTAATTGTGAATTATTACCAATTTTTTCTATTATTTTTTCATAAAATTCACGTTCGGATATACATCCAAAATTTAAATAACCTGATAATCTAGTAGTTTCATAATCTAAATTATCTCTTTTTGTATTATATTCCTTAAAATCATTTAATTTTGATAATTTTAATAATGCTTCCTTTCTTCCTCCTATTTCGGCTGGATTGTATTTTTCATCTAAATTATCCTGCCAAAATACACTTATATCATCTACATTTAATGCCTTATCAAAATTAATTTTTTTTGAATAAAAATTAATTTTTTTATTATTAACTTTATTAAATTTTGATTTATTAATTAATATATTTTTTTTAAATGCTCCATATTGTTTATATGGTATTTTATTTTTTTCATCTTTTAATAATAAATCTAAATCATAAAGTGTGTAATCGTCATTATTATAAAATGTACTAATATTATAAGTATTACATGTATCATTAATCATATTATCCCTTTCAATAGAATATTTTGTATAATCTTCATTAAATCCAAAACAGTATGATTTTATTATATTATTTTTATTTAAAAATTTTATTATATATTTTACAACATTATGAGGTTTTCCATAAAAAATATATAAATGTCCATTTTGATTTTTTATTTGTTCATATAAATCTTCAACAGATTCACAAAGAAATCTTATTGCTGGAAAACTTAAATAAGTTTTGTTATTTGTATTAATATCAATTTGATTAGTATCAAAAATAAATATGGGTATAATGTATTTTACATGTTCTGATAACTTTATTAATCCTCTATTATCTTTTATTCTAAGATCTTTTCTAAATATATAAAAACCTACTTCAAAATTTAACATAATATATATTATAGTAAATTAATTTTTATTTATACTAAATTTTATTATATATAAACATAAATATTAATATTATTATTATTATTTTAAGCAAATCATAAAAAAAATTATTTTCTTCTGTTTTAATATTTAAAAATGTTTCTTTTATTTTTTCTCCTTTTTTCTCATATGAACATGTCTTAATATTTGATAATAATAAATCTAAATCCATCATCATATCAGTAGAAACATCGCTGTATTTTTTTATCTTTTCTGTTAAACAATTCAAATCTACATAGATTAATTTATTATCATTATTCATGGTAATTTCTGGCACTTTTTGTATCACATTTGACATTTGTTGAATTGCACTATTCATTTGTTTCATCATATTAGGTATATCTTGTTTTACTTCAGATTTTTGTATCGGCATAATTTGCATATTCTGTGAATTTGGATTATTGTTAATAATTAATTTATTAATATTTTCAGTTATTTGAGCTAAAGATAAATTTGATATAGCAGCCAATTTATTTATAATATTATTTTTTTCTACTTCATCGGAATTATTAAATGATTTTATAAGATCATCTATATTATCAGTATTAGTTAATGTGAATAATTGATTTTTTAAATTATCTATTGTATTATAATCTATAATATTTTTTATTTCAGATACTGAAATATCATTATTTTTTACTAAATTATTATTTTGCTCTGATTTTAGAACATCTTTTTTAAATATTTTACATTTTTTCTCAGGTAAATTATTAAAATCTTCAAACATATCAACATATTTATTATTAAAAGAATAAAAACTCATTTATATATTTATATATATAAATAATATAAAAATATTTTTGAAATTTGATTTATATTATATCTGGTATGATAGGAGGTTTATAATTCATAATTAACTGAAAATTAATTTCATTATAAAAACAATGATTTTTAATTTCATAGGAACCATATTTACTACCTATTCTTTTATTTAATTTTTTATTTAATAAAGATTTTATTAAATTTTTTAAATCACTTGATATTAATATTTTTTTATCAAAGTTTATATCTAGATTTATAATATTACTAAATGTATCTTCCATTTTATAACCCTTAAAAGGCGTATAACCAAATTTCATTTCATATAATAATATACCAAATTCCCACCAATCTACTGATGAATTATAAAATTTATTATTTATAATTTCAGGTGCAATGTACTCTGGAGTGCCAACAAATGAATTACTATTAATATGAGGTTCATGATTAATATATTTAATATTTCCAAAATAATATTTTTTTATAACATCATAATGAATAAAATTACTTTTTGTAGACAAATCAAAATCAGATAACTTTATATGACCTGTAATAGAAATTAATATATTTTCTGGTTTAATATCCCGATGAATATATCCTTTATGATGTAAGAATTCTATTGCACATAATATTTCTGAACTATAAAATTTAATGTACTCTTCATTAAGTGTTGTATTTTTTATTAAAATATTATGTAATGTTTCTGGACAATATTCATTAATAATATAATAATATTCATTACAATCATAAAATTCATAGTTAGAAATTATTAATGGATGATGAATATTTGTCAATATTTCCTTTTCCATCATAATCCTATTTAATTTATCTCTTTTACTAATTTCTTCTTTACTAATTATTTTCATTACAAAAACTTTATCAGTCTTAATTTCTCTTACTTTATATACATTACTAATATCTCCCTTACCTATTTTAGATATTATTATATATTTTTCTTTTATATATATATCTAAATTATCTATTATCTGTTCCATTTATTAAATATAATAAATATATTTATATTTATTATACATACACATAAATTAAAATTCATAATTAAAATTTCCCTTAAAATATGGTTGTTCTCCGTCTTGAGTAAGTCCATAAGTAAATTCTGGATTTTTATATAAAGTTCCCCAATCAAATGTTTTATCTTCTTTTGGAAAACATGAAGCTACTCCTGTATATCCTAATTCTACACAAACTCCATTACAACTTTTTTCACATTTATCCATACCTGTTGTTATTTTTCCATAATCTACTTTATCAATACAATTTTCTATGTCATATGCGTTTTCTGTTATTTTACTTTGATTTATAAAATCATTTTGAAAATAAACAACATCTTCTTGATTTCTTTCTAATAATTCTTCATAATCTTGATTTTTTTCTATTAATTTTTTTTCTTTCTCATTAATTGATGTATCTGAATTTTTATTTAAACTTAAACTATTTCTATTTGTTTTTAATAAACTCATATTCTCATTATTTTTTGTTATTTTATTTGAATTATCTATTAAAAAAACTATAACAATGATTATCAATAATAAAAATATTATCTTATACAACATAATATATTATTTATAGATATTATTATTTTTCATTTTAAATATTATTTTTAATTAATAAATATTTATTTTTATATTTTAAATATTTATTTTTATATTTACTTCCACCTAATTGTGAAATAAATTTTTTATATTTACTTATAAAAGTATTTAGAAGTTCTTTTGCAACTCCTTTTTTTTCTTCATTATTTAATAAATGTAGTTCTTTTGGATACTTTGGATGTATAAAATCAAATCTTATACTATTATTTATTTTACTATCTATAAACATTGATGGTACACCCACAAACCAATTATCAATATATGGAAAATCTTTTTTAAATTTATCATATTCTTTTTTATTAATAATATCATATATATTTATATTAAATGATGTTCCTTTATTATCTAATTCTTTTTTAAGTAACATATGCAATTCATCAAATATTATTTGAAAATTCTCACAATAAGGACATCCTGTTTTTTTTAAAAAAATAAAACTAACCTCATTCATTATATAATTAATCCTATATTAAATTTATTTATATATAAAAATAAATTTACTACACAAATTTATAATTTATCATTATTTTTTTCATATGTAAAATCTTCTAAATATTCATACAATTTTTTATTCTTTTTTTTTAAACTCATTAATTTATTTTCAACATGTTTTTTTATAGTCAAATCTTTATCATTATTTTTAATAATTAATTTAATTTTTATTTTATCAGCTGTAATTGTTTGAATTACACCATTAATATCTACAGGCCCTGTAACTTGAATTAAAGTCTCCCAATTAGATCTAACGAATAAATCTGGATATTTATGTTGTATCATGTAATTTAATAATTCATTCATTTTATTTGTACCATGTTCTAAGTGAGAATATATTATATAACCAAATCGTATTTCATTTGGACTGGTTATATTATTATTTTGAAAATATTCAAAATATTTTTTTAAATCATTAATTATTTGATCAACCATGTATTTTAATAATTTATTTTTTGGTAAATAAATAACTAATTCATTTATATTATTAACATAAAAATTATCATCATACAAAGATGCTTCCATGGATATTAAATAATAATAATATTTTTTTATATTAAAATAAATTTATAAAATAGCCTTATAAATATTAAGTTTTCCAAATATAATATGTATTACCTAAAATTTATTAATTATTTTTTAATTTAAGATATTTTTGTTTATATTTTAAATATTTTTTATAAAAAATATTAAAATTAGTTTTATCATTATTAAAACCCTGATTTCTATATATTTGTCTAACACTTTTCATTATACGTATTTTTTTTACATCAATTCCTACATTATTCATCAATGATATATCATAATTAAAATTTATACTGACATTATTTATATCTTTTATAATTATTTTATCTATATAATTAGGCATAGTATTTTTGAAAGAATCATTGATATCATTAAATTTTTCACTTATATCTAAATAATTATCTGTTGATAATAAAAATACTGAAAAATCTGTATTTTTTTTTAAAGTACATAATAAAAAAATACAAAAAGAATCATCAAACTCTTTTAAGTATTTTAATAATGAATTTAATTGTATTTTTGAATCTATTATTTGTCTATTTGCTCCATTTTTCATATCTAACATAACTCCATCTGATGATATTATAGCTGATACTTTAATTAATAAAATATTATAATTATATTTTTGCAAAATAAGTAGAGGTAGCATATTTATATCTTCCATAATACCTTTATAAATAAATATTAGTGTTACTTCTTCTGGTTTAATTATATTTCCTTTATGATTAATAAAACAATTAGTTGAATGAGGATGAAATTCTAAATTAGTTATATCAGAAAATTTTTCTTGTCCATTATCTTGTAAATACTCCGATTTTTCTACCATCTTTGAAAAACTATTCCATAATAAAATTCCAGAATTATTTTCTATATTACTATTAATTGAAGCACATAATTTATTAATAACATTTACCTGATTATAAATTATATTAATTTGTGGATTAATATTTACATAATTAGAAGATAAACGTTTTAAATTTTCATAGTCAAATATTATAACTTTTTGTGTTTTTTTTGGAATTTGGGAAATTATATATGTCCAAAATTTAGAAATATTTTTTAATTCAAATAATTTATTCACTATGATATTAATAATTGGTTGACATTCACTTGAATGAATAAAATAATTCCCTAGTTGTATAGGCATAATTTTTTCTAATAAATTTTTTAATAATTTAATTATTTCAATCATTAAACATTTTAAATTAATAAAATATTTATCTAATACTAAGTTTAATTTATAAAATTTTATAAATTCTATAATAGTAGATATATAATAAATAATCTCATTAATTCTATCATCTTTATTTACTATACTCTCTAACTTTATTATTTCATGATTATAATTTAAAAATAAATTATCTAAATCTAATGTATTTTGATTAATATTAATTTCTATTTTTTCTAATAAATTTTTAATATTTTTTAATATACAAAATAAATTATTATATTTATAAAAATATTGTAAACTAAATGTTTTCTCAAAATTTAATATATCAGTAAATTTAAATATACGTGGTTTTAAACTTTTATCTACAAATGTTTGATCCAAAACTATTTGTTCAAAAAGTTCTGTAGTAAAATTAAAATCAGAATTTTTACTAGAGCTCATATAAAATAATAAAATATTAAAAATTTTTTTTATTTATTTTGTAATTATCTATATATTTTATATTAAATTTATGACCATATGATATTATACCATATTTATAAAGACAATAAAATATTTTATATAATGCATAAAATTTAATTTTTCTTAAAATTTACTTATAGAGTTTTGTAATTCCAATATATTAAATAATTAGTATAGAATAAAAATATTAAGATATTTGTAAATAGTTTTTTATAAAATCATAAATTAAATATATTTACAATTAAATTATTTTCTAAATTAATAGTATATGGCACAAAGTTCATCTAGTTTAATATGTTGTTGTTGTTCAATTATTTTTTTGTATTTCATTTTTAAAATGATGAATAAATCTGGAATTTAAAATTTAATAAAACTATTATTTTTATATAAATTATATATATATATATATATAAATGGATAGTTCATCAAACACAATGGATGGTACATCTTCTTCTTGTTCTTCATTAATAATTAGTTCGTGTTCAATTATTTTCTTATATTTTATTTTTAAATTCATGAATAAAGCAGGTTTATAAAAATATTTATAATATAAAAATATTAATTATAATAAATAGGTAAAGTAAAATTTTCACCAATCAATGCTACTAAATTTTCATTTATGTTACTTATATCGGATTTAAATATCGTGTCACCATCATAAATAACTTCATTACCGCAAGTTAAATATTCTACTTTATTATAAGTATAATTTTCTATCTCTTTTAAAATTTTATCAACATTAGTTGTATTAATAAATAATCTATCCCATAATGATAATTTTTTATTATTAAATACAGTAAATGTGGGTGTATAAGGAGTTATTCCATCACAATAATTAATACTAGTATTTACAAATCTATTTTTATAATAGTCTAGATTATCTTTTTCAGATTTATTAAATTTAATTATTTTTATAAATTCTAGTATTTGAAATCCTGCAACAATGGCTGTAGTTGTAATTAATGCTGGTATAATATTTCCAGAGATTTTTCTAGTATTATATTTATCAACTAAATCTATTCCGTATTGAATATTTCTCATATTGGCTAAAATTACTATTAAATCAACATGATTAAGTAAATCATTATCTTTATCAAATTCGACCTTATTAATTTTTATATCAGTAAATAATGAAATAGTATCTTTTACAAAGTTTACATCATAATTATCAATTATTTTAACATAATCAATATTCTCAAAAAAATATTTATTGTTATCCAAAACATTAAATCTAAAATCAGTATTAAATATTTGATTTAATAAATCATAACCTGTACTCATAAATTCATCATATAACCTTGTTTCGATACAACCATTTATAATATCTAATAATGTTGGTATTCTTTTCCCTTCAAGTTCATCTTGTTTATCTTTATATTTATCTAGTAGTTCATTTATAGAATAAATATAGTTTTCATAAAATATATTAGATAAAACTTTATTATAAGACTCTTGTGTTTTTCTAAAATCTCTATATTTATATAATGATCTAATTAATGATTTAATATCACTATCATTTATTTTATTTAATTCATTTGGATCACTATATTTAATTAAATATGAAGGTACTAATGAAAATTCTAATTCAAATAATTCTCTTGCCCATTGAATAGTGTGTTCTGGTTTATAAGGGAAACTTTTAATTGTACAGATTGGAATACCATTTTTTTCATCAGGATCTTTTTGTGAACCATATGATTCTGTCATATTTGGTAAAATAACTTGAACATTACCTTTAGTTCCTAATGTTCCAGAATCAATTAGTGGTTTTAAATATTTTATTGCTTGTTGATCAACATATAATCTTGCATCTACATTATCGAGTGCATTAAGAATTACATCTATTTTAGAATAAAATTTACTATCAAATATATTTTCTGTTTCTTTACAAACTTTATTTTCAAAAGCAGTAACATTACAATCTTTATTTAATAATTTAATTTTTTGTGCTGCAATTTTAGATTTTGATTTATGTATATCATTATCATTAAATAAGAATTGTCTACTTAAATTAGATTTTTCTATACAATCCATATCAGTTAGATATATATCTTTTAAACCTAACATACCCAATAATTTAATTAATTCACAACCAATTGCTCCAGAACCAACAATAAATGGCTTTGTTTTTTGTATTTTATTTAATAAATCTTTTCCAAGTATATTTGTAACTCCTTCATATTTTGTTTTACTTTTATATTGACTAAGACTATATTCATCATCAAAATCAATTTCATTATCTGTAATTAATTCAAAACAATCTAAATAATACCATTGTTTAATAGGCGTATATTTTTTTCCAAGTGCTTTTAGTACTTCTTGACTAGCTAATCCAGCAATTATTGAAACTATAGGTAATAAATTTCCTCTTAATGTAAAACAAAATTTTTTTGTTAAAATTTTAAATTCATCTGATTTTTGATTATAATTATCGATATAACTAGTAAATAATTCATAATCTACTAAATTCCAAGGTCTTGGAGTATTTTTATTAAATTCAAAATATTTATTATATGTTTTATGTAATAAATGTAAATCTGTAATTCTATTTTCTGATAAAGAAAAATCACTACATACATATTCAATATTACTTAAACAATGTTTTAATAATTTAAAATTCATATTTTGTGGAATTTTTTTTTTTATTATTGATTTATATTCTTTAATATTTTCTCTAGGTGTTTCCATTAATTCTATTAATAGTGGTGTTTTTGTAACTTTTACTATCATTTCATTAATAACTCCATCTTTATATTCTATTATTAATGTATCTTTATCACTTAATTGATGTGGATCTTTAAATTTAATAAATTTTTCATTAACTTCTTCTAAAATTAAATTTTCATATATTTCTCCATCAACGTCATTTATTGTAAAACTTTCACCAAAATCATTAAAAATATAACTCATTAGTCCATAATTGCCAACCATAATAAATGGTATATTAAATTTATGAGTAATTCTATTAAAATTAATTCCATCCTCATGAGAAGAATTAACTAATATTACTAGATTATATTTTTTTAAAATTTTAACACATATTTCATTATCTTCATCTAAAATATTTACATTATTTATACTAATTGTTGGATTTAAATTTCTTAATTCATCTAACGGAAAATTAATCTCACAATTAAAATACATTCCTGATTTTTGATATCTTTCAAGATTATTTATATTATTATGATGAATATCAATTACACTTATACCTAATAAAGATAAATTCCTTATTATTTCTAATGATAATGTAGAATATCCAATTATCAAAACTTTTGATTCTGATAGTTTTAACATAACATCTTGACCTATTGTATATGATTGTCGTGAATATCTTTCAGTATCCATATTTATTTTTTTGTATTATAAATACATATATTTATATTATATTAATCAATTTTTTTATATAAAAATTAAGCAAATTTATCAGTTTCCGCTTTTGCTTTTTTATTAAAACTTTCTCTATCTGTTTTGTATAAATTAGCAATATCTGGAACAAGTGGATCATCTGGATTTGGTTCTGACAATAATGAACTTATAGAAAGTAATACTTTTGTTATAGTGAGTGCTGGACTCCATTGATCTTTTAGAATATCCAAACAAATATTACCATTACTATTTATATTTGGATGATAAATTTTTGTAATAAATGTTATCTTTGGTGGTTTAAATGGATAATCTGTTGGAAAAAATATTTTAAGGTTAAATACACCTCCTTGATAAGGAGTACCTTCGGGTCCTATGATTGTGGCATACCAATTATAAATATCTTCTTTTTCTAAACCAGCTGAACAATTACTCGGTGGATCTAATGTTATTTCTTTTAATTCTGTCTGTAACCTCCTTAGAGCCATTATATATTATTATTGATATATTTAATACATGTTTTTATCAATTTTTATTGGTTTTATAAAAAAATTTTAATTATATTCTAGGAAAATTTCTTGAATAAAATTTATTAAAATGCTCTGCCAATTTAAATTTATTAGTTTCACTTTCAAATATTGATATGATAAAATTAATTTCATCTTCAAATTCATGATCATCTTTTGCATATTCATGTGAAATACATCTTAAAACACTTCGTAAAATTTCATAAATATTATCCTTATTTTTAAAACTTCTAATCCTATTTTTAATTTGAACATCAATATCATATTTTAAACATCGTTCGATTGATGATTTTATATTTTCCCTAGTTTCTTCTACATTTATTCCTTTTTCTAAACGATCAATCATACGAAGCAATAATAATAACTCGTTAACACATAAACGATTAAAAAGTTGAGTGGATTTTTGAATCCATAATCCAAATGAATAATCATCATATAATAATTCAGTCTTATCTGAAGCATTCATTATAAATCTTCTTTCATGAGTAGAAATGTCATCTATAACCTTAAATCTAATACCACGATGATCAGTTTTAAATACAGGACTTGTACCTGGTTTACTAAAATTTGGGAAACATCCTAAATCAAGTCCATTAGAAGGATCGATACACATAAACATTTCATCATAATTAACTAATCCTTTAAGCAATGATAAATCATATCCTGTAAATGATGCAATCGCTAATAATTTTCCATGTCTGCAATATGGAACAATTTCTTGTAAAACTGAAGCGATGCAAATTCCATTAACTCCATCATCACTATATTCAAAATTAACATTTTCAGCTATTGCTATCATTTCAAGTCCATGCTCTGATGTCCATTTTCTACTATTATGATCAATGTTTCCATTTCTTACCCATGAACCCCCATATACTCCATCGTGAAGTAATGGCTCATTTGCTCCAGATTGCCTAAATGCCGGATCAATCAAAATAATTAAAACTGGAATATGTAAATTATCACACTTAAATTGCACCAGCCATGGTGGGATTTGTTGGTTCCTCTTATCTTTAATACCAGCAGGTTGATGAGAACCAACTGCAATATATACAAATGCACTCTCATGAGCACACAAAAATTGTCTAATAAATTGTGATAAATCGGCCATATCTCTATATAATATAGTACACGATACACTCTCTAAATATTAATAATTTCAATATTTTTATATAGAAAGACAAATACCAAGTACATTATAAAAAAAAATATTTATTATATATATATGGAATATATAATAATTAAATGTCCACATTGTAAAGATGATGTATTTATATACTTAAAAGAATTAAATTGTCAGATTTTTAGACATGGTGTATATAAAAATAATTATGAACAAATAAACCCTCATTTAGAAAAAAAAATGTGCGATTATCTTTTAGAAAATAGTTTAATATATGGTTGTTCTAAACCCTTCAAAATAGTAAATCAAAATAATAACTTTTCTGCGGAAATATGTGATTATATATAAAAAGAGTTATTATAAATAAATATTGAAATTAATAAATAATAAATAAAATTATATTATTAAAATGACTATATATGTTACTTATCCTAATGGCGGCGGTATTAATCATAAAGTTATTGTAAATTATGAAAATGGATTTCCACTAACATGTACTATAACGTATGATTATGGTGATAATAAAATTATTTATATGGCAGCAGAAGAATGGGTCAAAAAAGGAGCGTTTCGATCTTCTATTAAATCATTAAAAGATGGTTCATATATTATACCTAAAATATTTCCATATGAAATAAAAACAGTTATCCCTTAATAATTTTTATAACAAACAATTATTATAAATATTTTTTATAAATTTATTTTAATATTTAAAAATATAAACTTATTATTAAATAAGTTTATGGAAGATAAATTATTGCCTTATCAAGTAAATCATGTAAATAATTTATATAATACTATGATTTTAAATAAAAGAGCATTAGATGCATCAGATACAGGGAC
>VFQS010003512.1_pt1 | contig 11879 bp, 9 predicted proteins | sample 3512361 | NCBI WGS metagenome assembly VFQS01 (sample SAMN10412375, study PRJNA504923) | tailings metagenome | isolation source: Relicate 1 Philex TSF3 active mining | place: Philippines | reverse complement strand
TTCCTCACTGCTGCCGCTCGAAAGCGTCTGGGCCGTGTCTCAGTCCCAGTGTGGCCGATCATCCTCTCAGACCAGCTAAGGATCTTTGGCTTGGTAGGCTTTTACCCTACCAACTACCTAATCCTACGCAAGCTCATCTCGCAACGTCTTTTGACTTTTTTTGAGTTCCTTTTTTCTTTCTTTTTTCTTCGAAAAAAGAACCAAAAAAGACAGTAATTCTCAAAATTATCCAAGATTCAGATATATCTTTGCTCAGTTTGCGAGGTAGATTCTTACGCGTTACTCACCCGTTCGCTACTTTATTTTTACCAAAAGTAAAAATATCGTTCAACTTGCATGTGTTAAGCTTATCGCTAGCGTTCATTCTGAGCCAGGATCAAACTCATACTAATTTTTCTTTAATTCTTTTTTAATTCGGTTTTTTTTTTTACAAATTTAAAACACAATCTTGTTTTAACCTTTTTTTATTAATTCTATATAATCAACAAAAAAACGAAAAACAAGATAAGAGCGGGGGTAGGATTCGAACCTACAAGATTCAGATTATGAGCCTGACGAGATAACCATTTTCTCATCCCCGCAATTTCAATTTATTGAAGAAAATTTATCGATTTGTTTTGAGATTATTCATTAGAAAACAAATCGATAAATTTTCTTCAATAAAAAAATAAATTTATCTTCTTAAAAATGTAAAAATTTACTATGTTTTAATTCCATTATTATCATATAGAAAGACAAAGAAAAAACATAATATTTTTTAGTTATTTTTATAGTATTAAAAATGGGGGTAATCAATTAAAAGTTCAAGTTCAATGCCAATACATTTGATATCCTTTAATATGTCAAGAAATAACAAAAAAACAAGTTTACTTGAAAAAGAGCAAATAAGTTTTTTTTTATAAGTTAGAATTTGAAATTGTTCTCGAGATTTTTTATCAATATGTGGTGATCTACACACCGTAATTTTTTTGGCCGTTCGGGGTTGAACTTGATGTTTTACTTGATCTAAATTTAAAAAATTGAAAATAGAGAGTAAATATTTTTCACATTGAATTAAATTCTCTAGATCAAAAGATTTCATTTTGAGAGAAACATTATACATAAAAATTCTTTAGTAGTTTTTTTAATGTTTACATTTAACAAATTTTTTTCTATTTACCTAAAAAAATTTTTAATAAAGTAATCTATTTTAATTTATTTTCCTTTTGGTTCCTTTTTGGTCTTTTTTGGTTTTTTTCGATGAAAAAAACCAAAAAAGACCAAAAAGGAACCAAAAGGAAAATAAACAGAACTAAATTGAAAGGCTAATGAAATGATTTTATAAACACAGAGTTAAAGCAATTTTATGAGTAATCAAATGAAGAGGTGTTGGATAAAACATAAAAAATATTATAAAGAATAGTGTTATAGCCAGAGTGATAGCATTTTCTAAAGGTACACGTGAAAAACTACACCAATTTTTTGGTCCTTCGAAATACATAATTTTTACTAGACGAATGTAATAAAAACAACTTAAAACACTACATAATACACCAATAATAGCCAACACATAAAGATTTGAACTCATTGCAGCAAAAAATAAATATGCTTTACTGTAAAATCCAGCTAAAGGTGGAATTCCTGCCATAGAAAACATTGTAATTGTTAAAGTTAAAGCAAGAATAGGATTAGTTTTTGATAAAAAAGCTAAATCGGTAATGTATTTCATTCGAGGCAGAGTTTGAACATGTTCTCGTCGCATTCCACAAAGAATTAAAGCAAACATATTAAGATTCATAAAAACATAAACAAAAAGATAAATCAATAGTGCTTGAATTCCTTCAATTGTACCGCAAGCAAAACCAGCTAATAAGTAACCCACATGCCCTATGGAGCTGTAAGCGAGAAGTCTTTTAATTCGAGTTTGTGAAAGAGCTGCAATTGAGCCTAAAATCATAGAACTAATACTAACAACTAAAAGAATTTTTTGCCATGGTAAAATAAAATCATAAAATCCTTCTAAAAAAACTCGAAGAAAAACACCGAACAGAGCTGCTTTAGGGACAATTAGAAAAAAAGCTGTAACAGGAGTAGGAGCTCCTTCATAAACATCTGGTGACCACATGTGGAAAGGAACCGCCGTAATTTTAAACAGAAAACCTACTAATAAAAACACCATACCAAGTTCACAGGCTGGTAAAGAAGTTGTACTAGCTAAGATTCCTTGTGTACCTCCTGTAAAAATTCGAGCAAGTTCTGACAAATTAGTAACACCCGTAAAACCATAGATTAATGAGCAACCAAACAAAAGAAGTCCAGAAGAAAAAGCACTTAATAAGAAATATTTTAAACCAGCTTCTGTTGAAAATTCTGAATTTCTTTTCATAGCTGCTAGCACATAAAAACATAAACTTTGTAATTCAATAGCTAAATACAAAGAAATTAAATCAGCAGATGATACTAAAAATAACATGCTAGAGGTAGATAATACTATGAGAAGAATGTATTCAAAAGCATTTAGCGACTCTTGTTTAATGTAATCTAATGACATAAAAATACAAAAGAAACTACTGAATAAAATGAATCCTTTAAGAAAAGTTGTAAAATCGTCAATAAGTAAAGTGTTATAAAGTAAATGTGCGTTTTGTATTGGGCTATTTAGGACTAAAAGAAAAGTTAACAGAAGAGCTAGAAGTGATAACCCACTCAAATTTGTTAAAATAAGAGGATAATTTTTTTCTTTTGAAGTACTCCAAATTACTCCATAAATTAATAAAAAAATACCTGCTCCAATCAAAAAAATTTCGGGAAATAATGATTGAAAATCAGTATCAAATAAAAAAAATTGATAATTTGTTGAGAATGTAGTTAAAGATTCCATAAGAATTTATAAAATAATAGCATCATCTTTTTTTATGATATCTTTATCTTTCATCATAAATACTAAATGATAAAAAAAGAATGTTAATAATTACAAAACAAAAAAAGAAAAACCAAGTCACATATAGGCTTTTTATTGATTATCCTCTTTTCTCTTGTTTTTTGGTTTTCTTTTTTGGTCTTTTTTTCTTTTACCTTTTGGTTCCTTTTTGATCCTTTTTTCTTTCTTTTTTCTTTCTTTTTTCTTTCTTTTTTCTTCGAAAAAAGAACCAAAAAGGACCAAAAAGAACCAAAAAGGAAAAAAAAAAGAAATAAAAAAATTTCACAATTTAAAAAAATAATAGGTTAGGGGCAGATTTGAACTGCCATTTTAGGATTTGCAATCCTGCACATTACCATTATGTTACCCAACCTTTTTAAATAAATCTAACTAAAAATCTTATTTTTTCTTCCTTTTTTCTTTCTTTTTTCCAAGAAAAAAGAACCAAAAAGGACCAAAAAGGACCAAAATTGCTTTAATGATGACAAGTTGATTTATTTTTTACAAGTAGTGGATCAAATTAATTCAATTTCATTTTTTTAATAGAATTTTTACTAATAAAGTAAAAATGAGTAAAAACTACTATTAATTTTTTATTCTTTAAATAAGAAAATAAAAGTTTTCAAAATTTTGCTTTTTTTGAGCTCATTTTTAAGCTCAAAAAAAGCAAAAAAAAACAATCCAAAATAATAACTAAATTAAAATATAAATTAGGTAATTTTGTATGATTTGTTATCTATTACCACCAACGATAACGTATATAAGCACGATTTGTTTGCGCTAAACGATGTAATTCGTCTCTTTTTTGTCGAGCTTGTCCTAATTTTCGATAAGCTTCAAAAATTTCATCCGCCAAACAAGATGAAAAATTTAATTTTGAATTTTTTTGTCTTTTTTCTGCAGATTCTATTATCCAATTTAACGCCAAATTTTCTTGTTTTTTCTTGGATAAAACAGCTGGAACAAGATATGTTGACCCAGAAACTCTGACTTTACGCACTTCTAAACTAGGTGTTACATTTTCTACAGCTTTAGATATAACACGTAAAAGTGTTATATTCAATGAAATGTCTTTTTGAATATTTTTTTTTTCTATTTCTTTTCTCAATCTTTTTTTTAAATTTAATAACATTTTAAAAAAAAGTTTTGATGCTTTTGTTTTTTTACCATCTTTCATTAATAAATTAATAAATTTAGTAAAAAAAACATCAAACTTTGTATCTTGATTTTTTATAACTAGAGTTTTCTTTTTAAAATTTTGGGTCTGAATTTGTTTCATTTAATTTTTTTTTATGTTTATTAAAATTACTTAATCCAAAGTATTCTTTTTTTAGAGTTCGTTTTTGCTTGTTTGGTCCTTTTTGGTTGCTTCCTTTTTTTGATGAAACAAGCAAAAACGAACTCTAAAAAGAAATTTAATTTTATTCACTTTTTTAGATAGTTTTAAGGGTATTCTATTTACATTTAGTAAAAAGGAAATAAATAGACTAAAACGTGAATATTATTGATTACAAAATTAGAAAATTAACAAACGGAAAACAAATTGAACTTATTCTGAATAATTACAAAATAAGAAAAATTGAAAAGAGAATGTAAAAACCCGTTATTTTTTTCCTTTTTTCGCTCCGTATTTAGATCGAGCTTGTTTTCTATTAATAACACCTTGTAAATCTAAAGTTCCACGAACTACTTTATATTTCACACCAGGTAAATCTTTAACACGACCACCTCGTACGAGAACAACCGAATGTTCTTGTAAATTATGGCCCTCACCTGGAATATAAGCAATAATTTCAGTAGAATTAGTTAGACGAATTTTGGCTACTTTTCTTAAAGCTGAATTAGGTTTTTTCGGAGTTCTCGTATAAACTCGAAAACAGACACCCTTTTTTTGGGGACATGCTGCTAAAGCTGGTTTTCTTATTCTATAAATTTTTTTTTTTCGAGAACTTGATTTTTTCAAAAGTTGATTTTTTGTAGGCATAAAAAGTTTTAATAATTTACATCAATTAGATAAAATAATAATTTAAAAAATGTCCTAATATTAGAAATTTAAATTAAGTATTAAGAAAATAAATGATTTGAAATTTCTTCTAGTAGATCTTGTCAAATTTGACAAGATCTATTAGAAGAAAGAACTCATTATTTTTTAATTACCATAAAATGTTTAAATTAATGAACGAGAGATAATATCCAAATCTATGAAGAAAGGAAAATTCAGTCTTTGTGGTGAATACAGATAGATTACATGAGAAATTTTATAAGAAATTTCTAGATGCATCGGTTTTACTTTTCTAAAATTTAAACTTTTTTTCAATGTTGGTTTTGATTTAGAAAAATTATCTGTAAAAAGAAATTTTTTCAAATTCAATGCAATTAAAGTAGAAAATTTTTTATGGTTTTCTAGATATTTTAAAAAAAATAAAAAACTAGTTCTATACAATGTGAGATTTTTCTTTTTATTTCCTTTTTCTTTGAAAAATGAACTGCTCAGAGATTTTTGAGACTTTGTCTCATGAGATGTTTTGGAATTTTTTGAAAACAGTATTTTTTTTTTTCTATCGACCATCCAACCTAATTTCCAAAACGTAAAATTTTTTCTAAAAAATCCATAAATTAACAAATCATTTAAATTATCTTTCAATTTAGAGATTACTAGACCTGAGCTGTTTTTTTCTTTGTTAAAAAAAAGGTTTTTTGAATAAGAAGAGTCTTTTTTTCCTTTATATACGGAATTTCTGGTACTAGAAAAATATTTCCTTTTTAACAAAGTAAAAATTTCTGTATTTCCCCTTAAAATCCAATAAGATCTTAATTTTATTCGATTACAAACTAGTTGAATTAAGATTTTACATAATATTTTTGATTGAAACGAAAGTATTTTATTTGAGATTGTACGCGGGGAAGTTTTCTGTAGTAGAATTTTTTTAAATTTTGAATAAAAATCCCCAGAAATTTTAGAATGGTTTTTTATGGGTTTAGTTTCTTGAAATTTTAATATACGGTTATTTAAATAATCTCCAGTTTTTGTTGAAATTGAAAGAATGTCCCCAAAACTAACTAAAAAACTTGGAATAGTAACCCAATTATCATTTACTCGAATTTTTTTGTGTCTAATTAATTGTCGAGCTTCTGATATTGTTTGTACCATCCCACTTCGATAAAGTACAACATCAAGTCTTCGTTCTAATAAACATAAAACGTTTCTAGAAAAAGATCCTTTTTGTTTTTTAGCCAAACGCAACAAAATTACAAGATTTTTTCGCGTTAAATGGCCATAAAAAATACTTAATTTTTTTCTTTCTTTAAGTTGCTGAAAAAATTCTCCAATCTTTTTTTGTTGATAGGTTTTTTTAGAAAATTCAAAAAAAAACTGATCAAGAGAAAATAGCAAATTTACAGGTTTTTCACTTATTGATGAAGAAAATGATAAATTTTTTGAGAAATCTCTTGACTCTGGAGATTTTAAATTTTTTATTAAATAATTTAATTTTTTTAATTTCTCCGGATTTTTAAAAAAAGGGTGAGCTGTTATATTATTATTCATGGTTTTAATAAAAACTTTTTTGTTTTTTAATGATTACTTTATTTTTTAATTTATTTGAAATCTGCTGTTTTTTATATAGACTAAAAATTATTTTTTTAGTATTCAATTTCTTTCTTGCTTTAGCGTTTTTCTTTTTAGATATAGAAAAAAATGCTATGAGTTTGAAATCTACTCACTATCGGATTCGAACCGATATCCCAAGTAAATAGGAACAGATTTTGAGTCTATCGTGTCTACCAATTTCACCAAGTGAGCTGATAACAATTCTTTTTTGTTCTTTTTCATTCCTTTTTGGTTCTTTTTTCGAAGAAAAAAGAACCAAAAAGGAATGAAAAAGAACAAAAAAAAGCAACGAGAATTTTTTAACAATAAAATCGGAGTGTAGTCTATAAGAATGACAAAGACTTATTTTAAATTGAGAAATAAATATTTTAGATTAAAAACTAAAATAAGCTCACTGGTATTTTTTTATTTTAAACTTTCATTCTAAATTTCGAAAAAATTTAAAAAAAACACATTTTTTTTTTATTTTTTTAATGCATTAGAATAAAACTATTATCAATTTTTAAGTCTCACTTTTATTCACAAATATCTTTGTAGTTTTATTATGTCAAATTTACATTATCATTTTCTAGAAATAAAAATACGTTGTCTTTATATTACATTTTCTAGTATTGTAACTTTTCTAATTTGTTACAATTTTCAAGTCGAACTTATTTATCTCATCGGCAAACCTTTCCTTGAATTTCAACAAACATTTATTTTTTTAGAATTAACAGAAGCTTTTTATACACTACTCCACATATCTAGTTTTCTAACCTTGTTGGTAAATTTTCCTTTTGTTTTTTATCATTTGTGGGGTTTTTTTGTTCCAAGTTTTTATGATTTTGAACGAATCAAAATAAATTATTGGTGTATCTTTTTTATTAGTCTTCTTTTCTGTGAAATTTTGATTACATATTTTATTTTATTGCCACAAATTTGTAGTTTTTTACTAAGTTTTGAAATTTCATCAGGGATAGATAAATCTGGTTTACATCTAACACCTTTACTAAATGTTGAATTTACAGTAAGAATAAAATCTTACATTGATTTGGTGGTCAGAATATTAAGTACTGTTTTATTTTTCTTTCAAATCCCATTATGTATATTTTTTTTATACTCAAAAAAAGTTTTTCATGTCTCACATTTTTATATGAATAGAAAATGGTTATATTTGTTTTCATTACTTTTATCTGGTTTAATTGTCCCCCCTGATGTTATAAGTCAAATTGTTCTATCTTTTGTTTTTTATTTAGTCTTCGAAATATTAATCTTTTTAGGTTTATTTTTTGATTAGAAAAAAATAAATCAGAAATAATCTGATGGCAATTTTTTTGAATTACCATCAGATTATTTTCATGAAAAAACCTAAAAAATAAAAAATTATTGTTATAATATATGTATATATTTTATGTTCTTTTTTAGTTATTTTTTTTTATGGTTCTAAAAAAATTAAATGACAAATTGATAGGGAAGTGGACTATCAATTTGTCATTTAATTTTCAATAACTAAAGTCAATAAATAAAAAATAAGAAACAAAAATAATCTATCGATCTACTTCACCAAAAACAATATCTTGAGTTCCTATAATTGTTACAACATCAGCTAACATATGATTACGTGACATAAAATCTATACCCTGTAAATGTGCAAATCCTGGAGCGCGTATTTTACATCGATAAGGTTTGTTTGTACCATTGCTAACAAGATAAACCCCAAATTCACCTTTAGGTGCTTCAACAGCAGTATATGTTTCTCCTGCAGGAACTACAAAACCTTCAGTATAAAGTTTAAAATGATGAATTAAGGATTCCATAGACTGTTTCATCTGACTTCTCGATGGTGGAGTAATTTTACGGTCATCTACTTTAATCATACCTTGAGGCATTTCATTTAAACATTGCATAATAATTCGTAAACTTTGACGCATTTCTTCGATTCGAATTAAATAACGATCATAACAATCACCGCGAGTACCCACAGGGACATCAAAGTGAATTTTATCATAAACATCATAGGGTTGAGTTTTTCTTAAATCCCAACTAATACCAGACGCTCGCATCATAACTCCTGAAAAACCCCAATCTAATGCTTGATCCGCTGTAACTACCCCAACGTCTACTAGTCGTTGCTTCCAAATTCGGTTATTTGTTAACATTTCCTCCATTTCATCAATACGTGAGGCAAACTGTTGTGAAAATTTAAAAATATCTTCACTCATCCCTAAAGGAAGATCTTGAGCTACACCACCAGGACGAACGTAAGCTGCGTGCATACGTGCACCAGACACTCTTTCATAAAATTCCATCAGTTTTTCACGTTCTTCAAATCCCCATAAAAAAGGTGTTAACGCACCTACATCCATTGCATGACAAGTTAAAGCCAATAAATGATTTAATAAACGAGTAATTTCCGAAAAAAGCACTCGAATATATTGTGCTCGGATAGGAACTTCTGAATTTAAAAGTTTTTCTACAGCCAAAGAATAAGCATGTTCTTGGCACATCATAGAAACATAATCTAATCTATCAAAATAAGGTAATGCTTGAATATAATTCTTATATTCAATAAGTTTTTCAGTTCCCCTATGTAATAATCCAATATGTGGATCTGCACGCTGCACAACCTCACCATTCATTTCTAAGACTAATCTTAAAACGCCGTGAGCAGCAGGATGTTGAGGGCCGAAATTTATTGTAAAATTTTTTATTTTTTTAGGGCTTAATGCTTTTTCAATTGACATAGTTTAATTTTTTTAATGAAAATAAGTTACTTTTCAGTTTTTAAACGATCAGATTAAAAAAACAAAATAAATTATCTTCCATTTTTTAAATGGAAGATAATTTATTTTGTTTTTTTAATCTGATCGTCTTTTTATACAAAACTTCCCGAGATACTTCAAAAATTTAAGCACCTCCCCAGTAATAAATACATACAAAAAGGAAAAGCCACACAACATCTACCATGTGCCAATACCAAGCAGCTGCTTCGAATCCGAAGTGATGTTGTTTTGTAAAATGAAATTGATACAGTCGATAAAGACAAATTGTTAAGAATACTGTTCCCATGATAACATGAAAACCATGTAATCCTGTTGCCATGTAAAATGTAGACCCATAAATTCCATCAGAAATAGTAAAAGGAGCTTCTACGTATTCATAAGCTTGAAATCCTGTAAAAATAACAGCAAGAACAATAGTTAGAGTTAACCCATATAAAGCTTGTTCACGATTTCCAGCTAAAATAGCATGGTGTGCCCAAGTTACAGTTGCCCCAGATGATAATAAAAGGACAGTATTTAAAAAAGGAATTTCCCATGGGTTTAACACTTCAATCCCTTTAGGTGGCCAAATTGCCCCAATTTCAACAGTAGGAGCTAAACTTGAATGAAAAAAAGCCCAGAAAAAAGCTAAAAATAAAAAAATTTCAGTTACTATAAATAAAATCATTCCGTAACGAAGACCTAATTGGACGGGAGTAGTATGATGACCTTCAAATGTTGCTTCACGAACAACGTCTCTCCACCAAACAAATAATGAATAAAGTACCATAAATAAACCTAAACTTAAAACAATCCCACCGCCTTGATAAGCATGCATGTACATAACTGCACCTACAGTTAAAACAAAAGATGAAAACCCTGTAAACATAGGCCAAGGGCTAGGATCTACTAAATGAAATGGATGTTTTTTCATAAGATAATTTTTTAATAACAGGTGACACACGTTTTTAGAATTATCAAAACACTAAAGTGTCAATAAAATACTTGATAACAATTAATTTAATTTGTCATCTGATTTTTCATTTACTTTATTATTTTTTAATTGATGACAAATTATTTAATCTGTTTTTCAATTAAAAACAATTAAAGTAAAAAAAATAATATTAATTGAACTTAATTCTTTTTTGCTTTTTCTAAAAGGCCAAAAAAAGCAAAAAAGAATTAAGATTTAACTAGAGATTTCAAGAAAACATTTCTAGAAAATAACTAAATAAAAGAATTCTTAAATTTCTTCCAATTTGTTAGAAATCCAAGAAATATAATCTTCTAAAGAAACTGCTTCTACTACAATTGGCATAAATGCGTGGTTTGCTCCGCATAATTCACTACATTGTCCGTAAAAAACTCCTTCTCTTTTAATAAAAAGCGGAATTTGATTTAATCTACCTGGTACCGCATCACATTTTGCTCCTAGTGAAGGCACAGCCCAGCTGTGTAAAACATCAGCTGCAGTTATAATTAATCGAAGATGTGTGTTAGCTGGAACAACTACACGATTATCAACCTCTAATAAACGAAGTTGACCTAATTCTAGATCATCATCAGGAATCATATAACTATCAAAAGCAATACTTTGATCCTCTGATTGACTGTAATCTGAATATTCATAAGACCAATACCATTGATGACCAATTGCTTTAATCGTTACTGCAGGATCCACTACTTCATCTAAACTATAAAGTAGGGCAAAGGAAGGGACAGCAATAAGTACTAAAATTAAACTAGGTGTAATTGTCCAAGCAATTTCAATAGCTGTACCGTGAATAATTTTTTCTGGAATAGGATTTTTTTTATAATGAAAATGATATAATGTTCTTGTAATCATCCATAAAACAAAAACTAAAACTAAAATCATGAAAAATACAATATCGTGATGTAGGTCTATAATTCCTTGCATAATCGGAGTAGCAGGATCTTGAAAACCTAGTTGCCATGCTTCTGGTGCATCCGCAAAAGAAACAATAGGTAATAAAAATAAAATGACTAAAGAGAAGAAATTCATAAGTTTTTTTCACTAAATGTGAGAATCATTTGACTAGTTCAAAAAAATTAATCAATTTTGGTCCTTTTTTGTCCTTTTTTCGATGAAAAAAGGACAAAAAAGGAGGTAATGTCTTATTTTGTTCTAGATTAAAAGTCTATTAAAAAAATAGAAAGTAAAATAAACAAAATAGAACATAATTAAAAAAAATTTAGGAAACTAATTTTGACAAATTGAAAGTAGGTAATAAGGCAATTAATTTATTTTCTGTTTTATTTTTCCTTTTTGATTTTTTTATTAAAAAAAATCAAAGAGGAACGAAATCGTTTAGAAATCATTATTTATTTTGTCTATTTTTTACAAATTAAATAAAGATAACTTTATCAAGGATTTCTATATAATCAACATAGAAAGTCTAATTGTTTAAAGTTTTTATAATTTTAACTGTTATAATTTACCTCAAGTTTAAATTAATCACAATAAAAAAAAAATAATACATTACCATAAATAATCTTGATGGATGAAAAAATTATATATAAACATAAATTAGAAACTAATGTTAGGAAAAGATGTTTAAAAAATTAATTATTTTATTTGTTTTTCGTTCGCTTTCTTATTGCTTTTTTA
>VFQS010003510.1_pt1 | contig 11880 bp, 9 predicted proteins | sample 3512361 | NCBI WGS metagenome assembly VFQS01 (sample SAMN10412375, study PRJNA504923) | tailings metagenome | isolation source: Relicate 1 Philex TSF3 active mining | place: Philippines | reverse complement strand
CTGAATTATTTTTTAAAACATAAAAAATGGCCGGAATTTCTTCCGACCATTAGTGAGGCGAGAGCCTCCTTTTTTGTGATATAGAAAGAATAACGATTACTATTATTTGTTTACAGCTTCAACAACAGCTTTGAATGCTTCAGGGTGGTTTAATGCTAAATCAGCTAATACTTTACGATTTAGTTCCATACCACTTTTATGAAAAGCACCCATAAATTGCGAATAACTCATCCCGTGTTGGCGAGCACCTGCATTAATACGAGCAATCCATAAAGAACGGAAATTTCTTTTCTTTTGTTTACGACCTTCGTAGGCGTAATTTAAACCTTTTTCAACTGCGTTTTTAGCAACTGTCCAAACGTTTTTTCTTCTTCCAAAGTAACCTTTGGCTAATTTTAATACTGCTTTTCTTCTAGCTCTTGAAGCTACGTGGTTTACCGATCTAGGCATAATTTTAGTTTTTTAATATGAAGTGCATCACTTTTTCAGATGGCTTAATTTACTTCAATACTGGGTTAAACATGTGAACCTGTGATGAATTACTTCATACACAATTGTAACTTGATATTTGATTCATCAGAAGTATGAACTAATCCTGCATGAGTCAAATTTCTTTTTTGTTTTGTTGACTTTTTTGTCAAAATGTGGCTTTTGAAAGCATGCTTTCTTTTAATCTTGCCACTTCCAGTGATCGTAAATCTCTTTTTCGCACTGGATTTAGTTTTCATTTTTGGCATTTCGTTTCTTTTTTAATTTACCTTTCTATATCAAGAATTTATTTATGACCTTTTTTAGGATTGATCATAATAATCATTTTTTTACCTTCTAATTTAGGCATAGATTCTAGTACTCCGATTTCACCAATTTCTTGAGCAAATCTTAATAATAAAATCTCTCCTCTATCTTTAAATACAATTGTTCGTCCTCTAAAGAATACATATGCTTTAACTTTTGAACCTTCTTCTAAAAACTTTTTTGCATGTGCTAATTTAAATTGAAAGTCGTGCTCATCTGTATTTGGCCCAAATCTAATTTCTTTAACAACTACTTTTGTTTGTTTCGCCTTTAATTCCTTTTGTTTTTTCTTTTGGTTGTAAAGGAACTTTCTGTAGTCCATTATTTTACAAACAGGTGGTGTGGCATTCGGTGAAATTTCAACTAAATCCATTTCTTGCTCTTCAGCCAATCTTAACGCTTCGGAGGTAGACATTACTTTAGGTTCTTCACCTTCTAATACTAAACGTATCTCTCTAGCTGAGATCCCGTTGTTTATCTTATGTTGTTGCTCTTCTTGAGCAGGACCCATTTTTTTTCTTGGCTCTTTTCTCATTCAGTTATTTAGAATTGTTTGAAAGTTCTTCGTTAATAGCTTCGTTTACAGTTTTTATGAAATCTTCAAGTTTTAATGAACCTAAATCTCCTTTTGCTCTTTGTCTTACAGAAACTTCATTATTTTCCATTTCTTTTTCACCAACAACAAGCATAAAAGGTATCTTTTTTAATTCAGATTCACGAATTTTCTTACCTATCTTTTCATTTCGATCGTCAACGAATGCGCGAATATCGTAATTATTTAGGAATTTAGAAACTTTTTCTGCATACTCGTTAAACTTCTCACTAATTGGTAGAATGCTTACTTGATCAGTTGTCAACCATAAAGGAAAATCTCCCGCGCAGTGTTCTAGTAAGACTGCAACAAAACGTTCCATTGAACCAAATGGTGCTCGATGGATCATTACAGGACGATGTTTTTGATTATCACTTCCAGTATATTCTAATTCAAATCGTTCTGGTAAATTGTAATCTACCTGAATTGTTCCTAATTGCCATTCACGTCCAAGAGCATCTTGAACCATAAAATCTAATTTTGGTCCATAGAATGCAGCTTCACCATACTCTACAACTGTAGGAAGATTCTTTTCTGCAGCCGCCTCTATGATAGCATTTTCTGCTTTATTCCAATTTTCATCAGAACCTATGTATTTATTAGGGTTGTCTGGATCTCTCAGTGAAATTTGAGCTTTAAAGTTGTCGAATTTTAAAGTTTTAAAAATATAAAGAACTAAATCGATAACTTTTTTAAATTCTTCTTTGACTTGGTCTTGGGTACAAAAAATATGTGCATCATCTTGTGTAAATCCTCTTACACGAGTCAAACCATGTAATTCACCACTTTGTTCATAACGATAAACCGTCCCGAATTCTGCAAAGCGAGCAGGTAAATCTTTATAAGACCTTGGTTTTGATTTAAAAATTTCACAGTGGTGAGGGCAGTTCATTGGTTTTAGCAAAAACTCTTCCGTTGCATCTGGAGTCTTGATTGGTTGGAATGAATCAGCTCCATATTTTTCATAGTGTCCTGAACAAACGTATAATTCTTTGCTTCCAATGTGTGGCGTAATTACTTGATCATAACCAGAATTACGTTGTGCTTTTTTTAAGAAGTTTTCTAATCTCTCTCTTAAAGCAGCACCTTTTGGTAACCAAAGGGGTAGACCTTGTCCCACACGTTGGGAAAAAGTAAATAATTCTAATTCTTTTCCAACTTTTCTATGGTCTCTTCTTTTAGCTTCCTCTACTTTTTCTAAGTATTCAGTTAGTTCTGCTTGTTTTGGGAATGTGATTCCGTAGATTCTTGTTAATTGTTTATTCTTTTCATCACCACGCCAATAAGCACCTGCGATAGAAGTTAATTTTACAGCTTTTATATGGCTTGTGTCTGGTATGTGAGGACCTCTGCATAAATCTGTAAAGTTTCCTTGCGTATAAAAAGTGATGTTTCCATCTTCAAGGTTCTCAAGCAACTCTAATTTATATGGGTCATTTTTTTCAGTAAAATAGGCAATAGCTTCTTTTTTAGAAATTTCCTTGCGTTCAAAAGTTAATTTTTCTTTTGCAAGTTCTTTCATTTTTTGCTCTATTTTTTCTAAATCTTCTTCTTTAAAAGTATAGTCTAAAAAATCAACATCGTAATAGAATCCATTTTGTACTGGAGGTCCTATTGCAAGTTTAATTCCAGGATAATAAAATTCGAGTGCTTCAGCCATCAAGTGTGCAGAGGAGTGCCACATGGTGGATTTTCCATCAACATCATTCCATGTAAGTAAACTTAGTGAAGCTTCTTCAGGTAAAGTCCTAAATGCATCAACAACTTCGTTATTTACACGGGCAGCAAGTACATTTCTAGCTAACCCTTCAGAGATACTTTTTGCTACATCCAAAGCAGTTGTACCTACTTCAAATTGTTTAATAGCTCCATCAGGAAGAGTAACTTTTATCATTTTCGTTAATTTTGCAACAAATATAATGTTTCCATTTTTTTATTTTATAGTTTGATTAACAAAGTCTCGTAATTTAAATTGAAACTTCGAAATAATATCATTTTGCTGGTTACCCTACTTTTTGGTTTGGGGATTTTGTTAGCTGACAAATTAGTTGGGAATTATAATAGTTTGATTCAAGTAGTATTATTTATTTTCGTTTTTATTGGATTAGTTACATATTTTATATCTAAAAAAACAACGACTTTATTTTTACTGATTTCTCCGTTTTTAATTTCAATAGGGTTTTATCTTCAAAACATGCATGTGAAAGAAATTAATCGCAGTAAAACATATTTGAATAAGAATTTAGTTGGAAAATCAGTTGTTGAATCAAGTTCATTCTCAAATGCAGGTAATATCAAATTAGAATTGCGATCCGTTTTTATATCAACAGATAATATTCAGAAAAATGAATCAATTAAGTTTTTAGCTTATGTTAATTCTAATTACAAGTCTTTAAAAATAAATGTTGGAGATACAGTTTATTTTAAAAGTAAAATAAATTCATTTGAATTTTATAATAATCCCTGGGAGTTTGATTTTGGTAAATACAATGAAAGAAAAGGAATTGTTGGTTATGTTTTTCTAGATAAGAATAATTTTTTGGTTAAAAAAGGAAGAGATTCTTTTTTAGATGGTTATAAGTTGAGGGCAAAATTAAATGAATTGCTAAATTCAGTTTTAACCGGACAAGAATTAGAAGTTTGTAAAGCATTTTTATGGGGAGATAGAGAGGGTTTGAGTGACGAAGTTTTAGATGCTTTTTCTAATACAGGAACGATACACATTTTGGCAGTATCAGGATTACATGTTGGTATTTTGTTTGCTTTGATAATTAATTTTTTTAAATTTTTTAGTAGGTGGATTTCTAAAGTTCAAGCAACCTTAATCACAATACTAATAGCTTGGATATATGCTTACATTACTGGTTTTTCACCTTCAATTTTGAGAAGTGTAATTGTGTTTTCTCTTATGTTTTGCAATGAAATTACTCAAAAAAGAAGAAATGATTTGATGTTGATGTCATTATCAGCCTTGATGTTATTGATTTATGATTCAAATTATCTTTTTGATCTAGGATTTCAATTGACTTATGCAGCTTTAATTGGTATATATGTTTTTTACCCTCACTTCAAAAATATTTTTAAAGTAGAAAATAAATTCCTAGACTATTTTTATGCTCCCATGATGTTAGGGTTGAGTGCCCAACTGACGACGTTGCCGATCATATTATTTAATTTTCATCAATTTCCAAATTATTTTACCGTAACAAATATCTTGTTAGTTCCATTTTCGTTTTTGATAATTTCATTAGGATTGGGATTTTATACGTTTTCATTTTCATCTTTTTTAAAATTTTGGATTGGCAAAGCTTTATTTTTAGTTGTTCACTTGATGATTTCGATTGTTTCTTTTTTTGATAAAATGCCATTCGCTGTGGCAAAACAATTTGATTTTAATTCATTTGATTTTATACTATTTGTTGGAATACTTCTATATTTTTATTTGATATTGTACACGAAAAATAAAAAGCAACTGGTTTATTTTAGTATAATCTCTTTGTTGTTTTGTTCTTTCATTCAGTTTAAGCGTTTCAAAAAAATGGATGAATCGTATGTGGCTAGTATTGGAAATAGTTTTGCGATTTTGGCTAAAAATAATTTGGAAACTGTTTACTTTATTGATAAAAATTATAAAAATGAAGGGGAGTTGAAACGTATAAAGAAATTATTTCAATCTAAATTTAAAACTATTGATTTAAAAAGGAACGAATGTTTACGGATTAACAATTTAAAATTGATGAATACGCCATTAAATAAAATTGAGAATAAATTTCAAATTTTGAAAAAGTGGTAGGGTATTATAATGTTTCAATCACTATATTTATAGATTAAAACAAAAAAAAGTATTTTATGAGGTTATTTATTATTTGTTCAATTCTAATTTTAACCATAAGCTCTTATGCTCAGAAATTTGACTGGAAAGGACGCTTAGGAGGAGTAGACGCAGATTCGTCAGTAAATATTCAAATTGATAAGTCTGGAAATGTGTATACTTCAGGAATTTTTTATGGTGAGATCGATTTAAATCAAGATACTGTAAAAAGTAATAATTTTAATTCTAAAGGATTGAGTGATTTCTACATTCAAAAAACAAATCCATTTGGAGAGTTTATTTGGGGGAAACAATTTGGCGCAGATTCGATTGATAGAATCACTAACGTGAAATATTTTGATAATAAATTATTCATTGTAGGTCAATTTAGCAAAACCATTCAGCTTGATAATGTAGAATTAAAGTCTAACGGTGGTCTTGATGCATTCTTAGCAGCAATTGATACTTCTGGTAAAGTATTATGGGCAAAATCCTATGGAGGAGCTACTAACGATCGATTTACAACGTTAGCTGTGAATGAAGTTGGAATTTATACATCTGGTTTATTCAATGGTAACATTATGGATACTACAACGAATGGTTCGTTATTGATTTCTAAAATCAAATTAGATGGTTCCCAAGTTGTCTGGAGAAAGGTTTTAAGTGATTCTTACAAAATCAAACCAAATAGTTCGGCATTTGATTTAAATGGAAACTTTATACTTGCAGGTAGTTTTGCTGGTGAAAAGATAGATTTCAATCCATCTAAAAAAGACTCTTTGCTTTCTTCAGAAAAGAAACCGAGTACAACTTTTTATACACAAGATGCTTTCCTATTAAAATTAAATCAGGATGGAGACTTTATTTTCGTTAAAAAGATAGGTGGTACAACCGGTGATGATATCATTTTTGATATTTACGCAACGAAAGGTAATTTAGGTCTAACGGGTCAAATTTCTGGAAGTGTCGTTTTTGGTAGTGGTACAAATGCCAAAACGATTGTTAGTAATGGTAAAGAAGACATCTTTGTAGCTCTTTATACAGATTTAGGTGAGCTAACTTGGATACGTAATACTGGAGGATTAAAAACAGATTTTGGTAAATCAATCTATTTGGATTCAAATTCAAACGTTTACACAACTGGTACCTTTTTTGATACAGATGGTAAAGGGGTAGATTTTGACCCCTCAGGTAAAGTCTTTAAATTAAACAGTGCAACATCTCAAAATGCATTTATCTGGAAGTTATCTTCTTTAGGTGATTATTTATATGCAGGTTCATTTGGTGGTGGGGGTGTTGATAATGGAAGCTATGTTTACGCCAACGATGAAGAAGAGATTTTTGCTACGGGTGTGTATGAGAATGAAGCTACCTTTTACGATCAAAAGTTAAAAAGTGCAGGAAAGTCTGATGTATATCTTATAAAGTCTTTATCGGATCGTCAAAAAACGTATGTAATCGACTACGCAATTGAAGGAGTAAATCCAGATTCAGTTCCTTTTAGATTAGAAGTTGGTAAAAAGGATATTGGTAATCTACCTTGGTATAATAAAAAGTATCTTTTGACAGATGCTATATATTCAAATGGCGATACGAATACCATTTTGATTGATAAAATCCAAGGGCCTATCGACTCTACCTTAGTACCCGTAATTAACTATGCTTCTAAAGCTTGTTCTGATTACAATATTGATAAAAAAGATGATTGGTTTCTTCCTTCTAAGCAAGAGCTTGATTTGATGTACAAGAATAGAAAGAAAATCGGTGGTATGAAACAATATCCTTATTGGTCATCTACAGAAACGGATTTAAATAATTCGGTGTCTATTAACTTTACGGATGGTCAAATTAACTCAGGGTCAAATAAAGCAGAAAGAAAATACGTAAGACCTGTAAGAAAGAAAATGAAAAATGATGGATTAAACGTTAAGAATGTAATTTCATTCGATATCACGCCAAACCCTACGAATGGACAATCTTTAATCTTAATAGATCAAAAATTTGTACAGAATGGTGTTAATGTTGAAATCGTAAATATGTCTGGTCAACTAATCCATAAACATCAACAAAATCAAAACTTAATTAATATCGATTTAACTAATTTTGAAAATGGTTTATACATTATCAAACTATATAACGATTCATTTAATGGAATAACTAAGGTTGTTAAAGAATAATCGAAATCTAATTAAACAAAAAAACCTGCTTTAAGCAGGTTTTTTTGTTTGTATCAAATCTAAATTTATTTAGCTAAGAAAGGATATTTGTAATCTGTAGGTGGAACAAATGTTTCTTTAATTGTTCTAGCTGATACCCATCTTAATAAGTTTAATGGTGCACCTGCTTTATCATTTGTACCAGAACCTCTTGCTCCTCCAAATGGTTGTTGCCCCACAACAGCTCCAGTTGGTTTGTCATTTACATAGAAGTTACCAGCGCTATTTTCTAAAGCAATCAATGCTTCTTGAATAGCATATCTATCATTTGAAATAATTGAACCTGTTAATGCATATTCTGATGTACCATCTACAATTTTTAATGTTTCAGAATAGTTGTTTTCATCATACACATAGATGGTTAAAACTGGTCCGAAGATTTCTTCTACCATCGTTTTGAAATGTGGATTTGTTGTAACAATAACCGTTGGTTTAACAAAATAACCTACTGATTTGTCATAAGTACCTCCAGCAATGATTTCTGCATCGGAAGCATTTTTAGCATATTCGATATAATCAGCAATCTTGTCAAATGAACGCTCGTTAATTACGGCATTAACAAAGTTTGAGGTGTCAGCTGGAGTTCCCATGTTGATTGAATCCAATTGTTCAACCATAATTCTTTTTACATCAGCCCATAAATTCGAAGGAACGTAAGCTCTAGATGCTGCTGAACATTTTTGTCCTTGGAATTCAAATGCTCCTCTTGTCAATGCTGTTGCTACTTCTGCTGCATTTGCTGATTTATGAACCATTACGAAATCTTTACCTCCAGTTTCACCAACGATTCTTGGGTAACTTCTGTATTTTTCTATGTTATTTGCAATGGTTTTCCAAAGTTGTCTGAAAACACCTGTAGAACCTGTGAAATGAATTCCAGCAAAATCTTTGTGATTGAAAATAACATCACCTGCTGTTTCACCACTTACGGTAACCATATTAATTACTCCATCTGGTAAACCTGCTGCTTGGAAAAGTTCCATAATTACTTGAGCAGAATATATTTGAGTTTCTGCTGGTTTCCAAACTACTACATTCCCCATCATTGCTGGTGCTGCTGATAGGTTTGCTGCAATTGAAGTAAAGTTAAAAGGGGTTAATGCAAAAACAAAACCTTCTAATGGTCTATATTCTAATCTATTCCACATTCCTGGTAATGATTCAGGTTGCTCTTTATAGATTTGAGACATATATTGTACATTGAAACGGAAAAAGTCAATTAACTCACATGCCGCATCAATTTCTGCTTGAAATACGTTTTTTGATTGAGCTAACATCGTAGCTGCATTCATTTTTGCTCTGAATGGTCCAGCTAATAAGTCTGCCGCTCTTAAAAAGATAGCCGCTCTTTGTTCCCATGGTAAACTAGCCCAAGCATCTTTCGCTTTTAATGCTGCTTCAATTGCTTGTTCCACATGTTTTCTTTCTCCTACATTGTAAGTACCTAATGTTTTAGAATGCTCATGAGGTGGTGTTAAGCTTTTTTTATTCTCTGTGAACACTTTTTCAGAGCCTATGTACATTGGGATGTCTACAGGAGATTGATTATATAATTTTTCATATGTTGCCAATAACTCATTTCTTTCCGAAGAGTTAGGAGCATATGCCTTTACAGGTTCATTAACAGCTACTGGAACTGTTGAGATTGAATTTGCCATACTCACATTTTTTTTGCAAAATTAGCATTGTATTTCGACAAATTCGTATCATTTGTTACAAATTATTAATCAGTTTAAAGCGTAGGGAACTTCGAGTTTGAATTTTGGTATTTCTACATTGAAAAAGGCTCCTGTTTTGGTATTTAAAAATTGATAGTTTCCGAACATTTCTCCAAATTCTCCTTTGATTTCGGTTCCACTTGTGTATGTAAATACTTCTCCAGTTGTTAATTCTGGTTGTTCACCAATCACACCAACTCCTTCAACTTTGTATTTCAGATTTAAACTATCTGTAATAAACCATTGTCTTCGTATCAATTTGATTTCGTCAATACTGTGATTTTCTATCGTGATTGTATAATGAAAAAAATGTTTAAAAGAGTTAGAACTAATGGAATTATAGTTTACAACTACTTGTATACTTACTCCATTTGTAATTTTACTTATCATAGCTTAAAGCTTTATTTAGATTTATTGTATAACCACATTTATAATGACCTTTCGGGCACGCTTTATGTCCATGCAAACCACAGGGTTTACAATCTAATTTCTCTTCTGTTTCAATTACCTTACCATTAGGTCTTGTCGGACCAAAACCAAATAGGGGAGTCGTAGAACAGAAAAACGCAGATACAGGCGCATTCATTGCTGAGCAAATGTGTAACGGACCAGAATCGTTTACGTAGTTCATTTTTGCATCAACCATCAAAGCTGATGACTGTAAAAAGGTCAGTTCTCCTGCTAAATTAATACAATTTGAATGTTTTGATTTTGAAATAATTCGGTCGCAGAGTAGTTTATCTCCAGGGCCACCAAGCAGATAAACTGTTTCCTGTTCGTTAATAAGATTTATTAGCTCAACCCATTTTTCTTCCGGTAATTGTTTTGTAAACCAAACCGAAGAGGGAGCTAAACAATAATAGGTTTTCTCTTTGTATTTTTTTACAAATTCATAATCAGAATTTGACGGATATAACTTCGGTTGCGCATCCAACGTACAACCATGGTGTTTGATAAGTTTTAAATTTCTAACTATTTCGTGTTCACCATTACCAATTTCGTGATTGATTTTTAAGGTATAGAAAAAAGACAACGGATTTTTATTGTATCCTACTGTTTTTTTAGCTTTCGAGAGAATAGTGATTATTCCTGAAGATGCAAAACGATGAAGATTAATGATTTCGTCGTATCTATTTTGTCTGAATGTTTTTACAAAATGTAGTATTTGTTTGAATTTGCCCTGTTTTTTATCTAAGGTATAAACAGTTTTAACGTTCGGTTGGTTGGCTAAAAGCGATTCGTTTCCTTTTCGAACAAAAAAGTCAATTTCAATTTGCGGATATTTTGAAACAAGCTCAGAAACCAATGGTGTTGCTAATATGACATCACCAATAAAAGCTGTTTGAACTATTAGGACTTTTTTCAAAATATCTAAGACATAAAAAAAGCCTTAGATTTCTCTAAGGCTTTGTGGGAGATGAGGGGCTCGAACCCCCGACCCCCTGCTTGTAAGGCAGGTGCTCTGAACCAACTGAGCTAATCTCCCGATTTTTAAAAGAACGTTTCTTTTTGTTTTGTGAGTACAAATGTAGTGCTTTTTTTTATTTCTGCAAGTGGTTTGAAGAAAAAAAACGAAAAAAGTCATGAATAATAAAAAAACTCCCTGTAATTAATATCGTATCTTCTTTATTTACAGATGTTTTTAGCATTGGGTAAATTTCTTCAATGGAAGTAAAGTAATTGGAGAATCTAGTGATTTTTTCAATGTTTTTTTTGAAATTAGCTATTTTATAGGATCTATTATTGGAAAATTCAGAGAAATATAGGGTGGCATGATCAGGAAATAAAGGAATTATCTTTGATAAATCTTTATCTGAACTTGCACCGTAAATAATGTGTAGGTTTCCTTTCAGTTGTTTTTTTACCATTTTTAAACAAGACGAGATTCCATCCTCATTATGACCTACATCTAAAATCACGATAGGATTTTCTTGAATTACCTGAAATCTTCCTCTGTATGGAGTGTTTAGGTGAATGTTTTTTATTCCATTGGTTATACTTACATTGGAAATAGGGAATGTCTTTTTAATAATTTCAACAGCACAACGCACGGTTCTTTCGTTGGTGTTTAAATAACCGTGTTTATAGATAAAAACTTCGTTGTTTAATTCAGTATCCCATGCTTTTATAAGTGTTGCTAGTTTATCAGATGCAATTTTTTCAAAAGTAGGGTAGGTGTCTTTGTGGTATTCCCCTATGACAACTGGTGTATTATTTTTTATAATTCCTGCTTTTTCAAAAGCGATACTTTCTAATGTATTACCTAGTATATCAGTGTGGTCTAAACTAACATTTGTTATGATAGAAAGTATAGGGGTGATAATATTTGTAGAGTCTAATCTACCTCCTAATCCTGTTTCAATCACACACACATCACACATTTCATTTAAGAAATGATTTAACGCCATAGCAAAAGAGATTTCAAAAAAGGAAGGCGAAATATCTAGTTCTGCTTTTTTAACTTTTTCACAAAATGAAATAACTTCATCTTCTGAAATTAATTGATTATTTACAACAATCCTTTCCCTAAAATCTTCGATGTGAGGAGACGTGAAAGTACCTACTTTATAACCTTCTTCGATTAGAATCGAAGATATCATATTAGTTGTAGTTCCCTTTCCATTGGTGCCCGCTACATGAATGTACTTAAGTCTTGAAAAATCGATATTCAATTTTTCACAAAGTCTGCTTATGTTTGATAAATCAGGCTTATATGCTTTTTTACCAATATTTTGGTAGGAAGGAAAT
>VFQS010003509.1_pt1 | contig 11880 bp, 14 predicted proteins | sample 3512361 | NCBI WGS metagenome assembly VFQS01 (sample SAMN10412375, study PRJNA504923) | tailings metagenome | isolation source: Relicate 1 Philex TSF3 active mining | place: Philippines | reverse complement strand
TTGTTCGCCATCGATGACCGACTGGGCGGTGCCGAAGATGAGCGATAAGCCTCTGTCAGGCCAGCCGTCTACTGGCAGTCGAAACGACGCCAAGGCCCGAGGCGCTCGGCGCCTGTCACGACTGCTGGCGGTCCAGTCCACCTATCAATGGCTGTTGTCCGCCGAGGAACCTGGGGCCATCGAGGCTTTCGCCCGCGAGTCTGAAGACTATGCAGCGGCCGACCAGGCCTATTTCGAAGATTGTTTTCACGGTGTCGTTCGACAGTCGGCTGCGTTGCGCGAAAAAATGTCCCCCGCCCTGGACAGAGACCTTCAACTGGTCTCACCCGTTGAGCATGCCATCTTGTTGCTGGGTTGTTATGAGTTCATTCATCACCTCGAGGTGCCTTATCGTGTGGTGATCAACGAAGCCGTCGAGTTGGCCAAGTCACTCGGTGGCAACGAGGGTCACAAGTACATCAATGGGGTACTGGATCGACTTGCGCCGTTGTGTCGGCCGGATGAACTCCGGGCCTGAGTTTGATCTGATCGAGCGGCTCTTCGCAGAGCCGCTGCGTCGCTCAGGTGGCGGCCGCGCCTTGGCCCATGCCCAGGCCTTGGGCATTGGAGATGACGCGGCGGTCTTGGCGCCGTTGCCCCCGGGCCAACAGATGGTCTTTGCCAGCGACCTGTTGGTCGAGGGCCGTCATTACTTCCCCGAGGTGGACCCAAAGTCTCTGGGCCACAAACTCTTGGCGGTCAACTGCTCGGACCTGGCTGCTATGGGTGCTGAGCCCTTGGCCTGCACCCTGTCGATGGCGATTCGGCGCAGTCGTGTAGGACCGAATGCCTCGGCCCAAGACCGGAATTGGTTGGTGCAATTGGCCCAGGGACTTCAAGACTTGGCTGCTCAGACTGGCTGCACTCTGGTGGGTGGAGACACCGTTGGCCTGGACGATGACCAGCCCGAGAGCTTCAGCATTGCGGTCATTGGCACCGTGCCCCTTGGACAAGCCATTCGGCGTGATGGCCTGCAGCCCGGTGATCAGATTTGGATCTCCGGCCAACTCGGTGACGGCGCCTGGGCGGTGCGTCACCGAGTGGCCAACCAACGCCTGAACTGGCCCGAGCCACGCCTGGCTCTGGGCCAAGCCTTGCGGGGACTGGCGCATGCCGCCATCGATGTCTCAGATGGTTTGTCGTCCGAGTTGGCCCACTTGGCGGCGGCCTCCGCCAGGCGACTCGGCCAGCGCCTGGCGCTTCACATGGAGCTGCTGTCGCTGGCGGTTTGCCTGAGCCCCGGCCTGGCCGAGCAGGTGCAGCGCGGTGAGCTCTCTGTGGAGCAGGCCTGTCGTCTGGCAGCCTCTAGTGGTGATGAATACGAGCTTTGTTTTGCAGCACCGACGGCTGCGCGCGATCAAGTGCTTGAGTTGGGTCAAGCCCTCGGACTGGCCCTCACACCGATTGGCTGGGTGGAACCGGTGAGGACCGATCACGCCAGTCAACAGATTCAAACGACCAATTCAATTGAACCCATTACACCGGTGGGGTCAGTAGTCTGGCTCGACGATCAGCAAAAGCCTCTGCCACCTGACCGAGCCCCGGTCGCCGGCTTTGATCATTTCGGGGAAAGCGCATGATGCAAGAGCCCACGTCTACGGCCCAGACCATCGCATCCAGCGTGGCTGAGATCAGGGTTGAGCCAAGACACATTTGGCTGCAGAACCCGGCTCACGTGTTGGCCTTTGGGTTTGGCAGCGGCCTGTCGCGACGGGGCCCTGGAACGGTGGGCACGCTATGGGCGTGGTTGAGTTTTGTGGTGATGAGTGCGGTCTGGCCAGTCTGGGTGCTCTGGCTGATCACCGTGGTGGGACTGGTGGGCGGCATTTGGATTTGTCAGGTGACTGGCCGCGCCTTGGGAGTCTCCGATCACAGCGCCATTGTCTGGGACGAGATCATCGCCTTTTGGCTCGTTCTGCTCATGCTGCCCAGCCCTTTGGATCCTTATTTCTCAGCCATTCACATGGGATGGCCGGCTTGGCAGTGGCAGGCCTTGGCTTTTGTGCTGTTTCGGTTTTTCGACATTGCCAAGCCGCCCCCGATTGACTGGGTAGACGCTCGGGTCAAAGGCGGGCTGGGTGTCATGGCCGATGATCTCTTGGCCGCCGTGATGACGCTGTTGACCATGGCCGTTCTGGTCCGTTGGCTGGGATGAGTCCAATGAGTCATCACATGCGTGAAGCGCTCTTGATTGCAACGGCCCTGGCCTGGGCGGCCGATCGACTGGCTCGGTCGGGTTCTCAGGTTGAGCTGAGAACAGCAGAGTCCTGCACCGGTGGCTTGTTGGCCAGTTGGCTGACCTGTCTGCCTGGCTCCAGCCGCTGGTATGCCGGTGGGGTGGTGAGCTATGCCAACGACCGCAAGCAGGCCTGGTTGGGTGTGCAGGGCGATGACTTGAGGCGTCATGGTGCGGTCAGCGAGCCGGTGGCCCAGCAGATGGTCCTGGGCCTGCTCGCCCACGATGGACACAAGGCTGGCTCGGCGGCAGGGGACGATCTGCGATTCGGTGTCGCCATTACTGGCGTGGCGGGCCCCGGCGGTGGCAGTCCCGACAAGCCGGTTGGTACCGTCTGGTTTGCCTGGGCTCGGTCCGGTCAGCCAGTGCTCACCCAGCGCCTTGGCCTGCCAGGTGATCGCTGGCAGGTCCAGCGGCAGGCGGCCCGGTGGGCGGCCTCGGGTTTGCTCGGCTTGATGATTCGCTCGTCTGCCCGATAGTCAGGGTTGGCAAGGCCCCCTAGTTTGCGCGATCGAAACAAAGGCTTGAGTACTGGACATTTATACAGTATATTTCTCATCATTCTCTACAAGGACCCCACATGAGCGACGCAACCGACAAAAACAAATCTGAACGCGCCAAGGCCCTAGCGGCCGCCATTGCCCAAATCGAAAAGCAATTCGGCAAGGGCTCCATCATGCGCATGGGCGAGAACGAGGTCGCACCAGACATTCAGGTCGTCTCGACAGGCTCGCTGGGTTTGGACATGGCCCTGGGCGTGGGCGGTCTGCCCCGTGGTCGTGTGGTCGAGATCTACGGTCCCGAATCGTCGGGCAAGACCACTCTCACCCTTCAGGTGATTGCCGAGATGCAGAAGCTCGGCGGTGTCTGCGCCTTCGTCGATGCTGAGCATGCACTCGATACACAGTACGCCCAAAAGCTGGGCGTCAGTCTGCAAGAGTTGCTCATCTCTCAGCCAGATACCGGCGAGCAGGCCCTCGAAATCGTCGATGCCCTGGTTCGCTCTGGGTCGGTTGATCTCATCGTGGTCGACTCGGTGGCGGCGCTCACACCCAAGGCCGAGATTGAGGGCGATATGGGCGATTCCTTGCCAGGCCTGCAGGCTCGACTCATGTCCCAGGCGCTTCGAAAACTCACTGGCACCATCAATCGCACCAATACCCTGGTCATCTTCATCAACCAGATCCGCATGAAGATTGGCGTCATGTTCGGCAGCCCAGAGACCACCACCGGCGGCAATGCCCTCAAGTTTTATTCTTCGGTTCGTCTGGACATCCGACGGGTTGGTTCGCTTAAAAAGGGCGACGAGGTGGTGGGTTCCGAGACCAAGGTCAAGGTGGTCAAAAACAAGGTTGCACCCCCGTTTAAACAGGCTGGCTTTGACATCATGTACGGGGCGGGCATCTCCCGCGAGGGCGAAATCCTGGACATCGGATCCGAGAACGACATTGTTGAGAAGTCTGGGGCCTGGTACAGCTACAACGGTGATCGCATTGGTCAGGGTCGTGACAACGCTCGCGATTTTCTCAAGCAAAATCCGGCCATCTCGCTCGAGATCGAAAACAAGATTCGAGAGAAATTCGGCGTGGCCATTCGCGCACCGGGCGCCTCCTCGGTCAAGGCCTCGGCCCAGACGGCAGACGTTGACTAAGACCGAGCCGGCCCGGGGCAGTCGATCCCTCAAGTCTCGGGCCATTGCTGCGCTGGCTCGACGCGACTACAGTCGCCTCGAGCTTGCTAGAAAACTCTCAGAGCACGAGCCAGATGAGCAGGTGGTGGCGAGCCTGCTCGATGAGCTCACCCAAAAGGGCTTCCTCTCCGACGAGCGCTTTGCCCTGGCCACCGCCCGCCGCCTGTCGGCCCGATATGGGCGCGCCCGTGTGGAGCAGACCCTGTCTGGACATCATCTTGATCGAAGCTTGATCGATCAGGCCTTGACCTTGGCGACCCAAGAACATGGCAGTGAGCTGCGGCGGGCCTTTGAGGTCTGGCAAAAGCGCTTTGGGCAGCCCCCTGCAGACCTGCCCGAAAAGGCCAAGCAGTTCCGATTCTTAACCTCACGTGGATTTTCCCCAGACGTCCTGCGCAGGCTAGAAGCCATGCGCTATATGCCGCCAGACGAATAAACAGCGCCCCGTTTTGCCTGCCTGGACCAGCCCCAGCCCGTCTCGATGGGCCTGCTGCACATGCTAAGATCGGCCTGCATTCCAGGGAGCGAAGACAATGAAAATTCACGAGTATCAGGGCAAGGAGATTCTCCGCCGCTACCATGTTGCAGTGCCGCGCGGGGTCCCCTGTTTCAGCGTTGACGAGGCTGTTGCGGCAGCCGAGAAGCTGGGTGGTCCAGTTTGGGTGGTGAAGGCCCAGATCCATGCCGGTGGGCGTGGCAAGGGTGGTGGCGTCAAAGTGGCCAAATCCTTGAGCGAGGTCAAGACCTACGCCAACCAGATCATGGGCATGCAGCTGGTGACCCACCAGACTGGACCCATCGGCCAGAAGGTCCGCCGTCTGCTGATCGAAGAAGGCGCCGATATTCAGAAAGAACTCTACGTGGCGGTGGTCACTGACCGCGTCAGCCAAAAAGTCTGTGTCATGGGCTCGTCCGAGGGCGGCATGGACATCGAAGAGGTGGCGGCCAGCCATCCCGAAAAAATTCACAAAGTCTTCGTCGACCCGGCCACTGGTCTGACCGATGCCGATGCGGACGCTCTGGCCAGCAAGATTGGTGTGCCGGCCGCCTCGGTTCCCCAGGCTCGTGCGGTGCTCAAGGGGCTCTACCAGGCCTTCTGGGACACCGATGCCGCCCTGGCCGAGATCAACCCCCTCATCCTGACTGGCGACGGCAAAGTCATTGCCTTGGACGCCAAGTGGAACTTTGATTCCAACGCGCTCTTCCGTCACCCCGAGATCCTCGAGATGCGTGACCTGGACGAGGAAGACCCAGCAGAGATCGAAGCCTCCAAGTTCGATCTGGCCTACATTCAGCTCGACGGCAACATCGGCTGCCTGGTCAACGGCGCTGGCCTGGCCATGGCCACCATGGACACCATCAAGCTGTTCGGTGGTGAGCCAGCCAACTTCCTAGACGTGGGTGGCGGTGCCACCACCGAGAAAGTCACAGAGGCCTTCAAGATCATGCTCTCCAACCCCAAGGTCGAGGCCATTCTGGTCAACATCTTTGGCGGCATCATGCGCTGCGATGTCATTGCCGAGGGCGTGGTCAGTGCCTCGCGTGCAGTGGGCCTAAAAGTGCCCCTGGTGGTCCGCATGAAGGGCACCAACGAAGACCTGGGCAAAAAGATTCTGGCCGACTCCGGCCTGCCCATCATTTCTGCCAACACCATGGCCGAGGCGGCCGAGCGTGTGGTTGCTGCTGCGGCCGGCAAGCGCTAAGGAGTCAAGACCATGTCGATTCTGATCAACAAAGACACCAAAGTCATCACCCAGGGCATCACCGGTAAAACGGGACAGTTTCACACTCGTATGTGCCGCGATTACGCCAATGGCGCCAACTGTTTTGTTGCCGGCGTCAACCCCAAGAAAGCCGGTGAGGATTTCGAGGGCATCCCCATTTATGCCAGCGTCAAGGACGCCAAGCAGGCCACCGGTGCCACCGTATCGGTGATCTATGTGCCGCCAGCCGGTGCAGCCGACGCCATCTGGGAGGCCGTACAGGCTGATCTAGACCTGGTGATCTGCATCACCGAGGGCATTCCAGTGCGCGACATGATGGTGGTGCGCAACAAGATGAAGGCCGCTGGCAGCAAGACCCTGTTGCTGGGCCCCAACTGTCCTGGTCTCATCACACCGGACGAAATCAAGATCGGCATCATGCCGGGTCACATCCACAAAAAGGGCCGCATCGGTGTGGTCTCGCGCTCCGGCACGCTCACCTACGAGGCCGTGGGTCAATTGACCGAACTCGGTCTTGGTCAGTCCTCGGCCGTTGGCATCGGAGGCGACCCCATCAATGGCCTCAAGCACATCGACGTCCTGCAGGCCTTCAACAACGACCCCGAGACCGACGCCGTCATCATGATTGGCGAGATCGGTGGCCCAGACGAGGTCAACGCAGCCCGGTGGGCCAAAGACAACATGAAAAAGCCCGTCGTCGGATTTATCGCCGGGGTCACGGCCCCCGCAGGCAAGCGCATGGGCCACGCCGGTGCACTGATCTCGGGTGGTGATGACACCGCTCAGGCCAAGCTCGACATCATGGAAGCCTGCGGTATTCGGACCACCAAGAACCCATCTGAGATGGGCAAATTGCTCAAGAGCGTTCTCTAACCTAGGGTCGGCACAATGGAAACTTCTCTGGAATTTGGCAGCACTGCATTTTTCATCGCGCTGCTGCAGATCGTCTGGATCGACCTGCTGTTGTCAGGTGACAATTCCATTGTGATTGCCCTGGCCTGTCGCAACCTGCCTGAACACCAGCGCCGAAAAGGCATCTTCTGGGGTGTGACGGCTGCGATTGTTTTGCGGGTGGTGCTCACCGCCTTTGCCGTCAGCCTGTTGCAGATTCCCTTCCTCAAGATTCTGGGTGGCGTCTTGCTGCTCTACATCGGGATCAAACTGGTGTTGCCTCAAGAGGACGAGGATGGTCATGACATCGAGGCCAAAGACAAACTCATGGCCGCCATCAAGACCATCGTGATTGCTGACTTCGCCATGTCGCTTGACAACGTCATTGGGGTGGCTGGCGCTGCCAAGGGCCATTTTGGCCTGCTCATTTTTGGCCTCGCGCTCTCCATTCCCCTGGTGGTCTGGGGCTCCAAGATTGTTCTCTCGCTGATGCAGCGGTTTCCTTGGATTGTTGTAGCCGGTGGCGGCCTGCTTGGTTATCTGGCCGGTGAGATGATTCAGACGGACCCCGTCGCCGTGTCATTCTGGGCATCACTGAGTGTTCCTCCTCATCTACTCGCCTGGGTCGGTGTCGTCTTGGTGATTGGAATTGGAAAATTCTTGACCTGGCGCATGTCGAGCAAGCCCGACGTAGCCTAGACTGCCCGCTCCAGCAGTTCCCAAGATCAAAGGAGTCGCTCATGCACGACCATCACGACGAGACCCAAAAGTCCTCCAAAACATTGCTCAAGACCATGGCCGTGGTCTTCATCGTGGCCCTGGTCATTGCAGTCTTGATTCGCTAAGAGGCGCCTCGGCACCGCCGCTTAAGGCCCGCGGGCTGATTCCCTCCGGTACGCCACCGAGTCCATGAAGATCGTTCACACCATCGACGAACTGCGCAGTCAGCTTCGTGGCCAGTTGCGCACGGCCTTTGTGCCCACCATGGGTAACCTGCACGAGGGGCATCTCTCCCTCATGCGCACCGCCGCCAGGCATGGTGATCCAGTGGTGGCCTCTATCTTTGTCAATCGACTGCAGTTTGGTCCCCACGAGGACTTCGACCGCTATCCCAGAACCCTGCAGGACGATGCCGACAAGCTCGAACAAGAAGGGGTCTATGTCCTGTTTGCACCCGATGAGCGCGAGATGTACCCCGAGCCACAGGACTATCGCATTCGTCCACCAGAGGACTTGGGCGACATCCTAGAAGGCGAATTTCGTCCCGGTTTCTTTGTGGGTGTCACCACCGTGGTCATGAAGCTTTTTCAATGCGTGGGCCCGCAGGTGGCGGTCTTTGGCAAAAAAGACTACCAGCAGCAGATGATCATTCGCCGCATGTGCCAGCAATTCGCCATGCCCACTCAGATCCTCTCGGCCGAGACAGTCCGAGATGCCGACGGCCTGGCCCTATCCTCTCGCAACGGCTATCTGTCCGCCGAGGAGCGGGCAGAGGCCCCCAGGCTCTATGCCACCCTGCAGCAGATGCGGGATCGCATCACCCAAGCCCAATCTGGTCTGGGGCTCAAGCTCGATGAGGTAGCTGACCTGGAGCAGGCTGCACGCCAAATTCTTGCAGCCAAGGGCTGGCAGCCCGATTACATCTGTGTGCGTCGCCAGAGTAATTTGGCCGCACCCACCCAGCAAGACCTCGATCAGCACACGCCCTTGGTGGTGGTGGCCGCGGCCAAGCTCGGCAAGACCCGGCTCATCGACAACCTAGAGGTCTAGCCGGCCAGGTTGAAGTAGGCCCGTCGCCCCCTGAAGTTCGCGATCTGGCCGACCAGGGCCTCAAAGTCTTCCTCTCGATCAATGGGATTGAGCGAGCCGGTGTTGACGATCAGAATCGGAGCCTCTTCGTACTGATGAAAAAACCGGGTGTAGGCCTCAGAGAGCTGGGTCAGGTATTCCTCTGACATGTTCTGCTCCATGGCAATGCCCCGCTGTTGAATTCGCTCCATCAGCGCACCAGGTGCGGCCTGCAGCAGCACCACCAGGTCGGGGGCACTGACCTGAGGACGCAGTGACTCAAACATTTTTTGATAGAGCTGTTGCTCATCCTCGGTGAGGGTCAGCAGGGCAAAGAGTCGGTCCTTCTCGATCATGAAGTCACTGACCATGTGCTCCGAGAACAAGTCCAGCTGGGCAATCTCTCGCAGTTGATCCACACGCTGAAACAGAAAAAACAGCTGGGTGGGCAGGGCGTAGCGGGCGCTGTCTTTGTAAAAGCGCTCTAGAAATGGATTGTCTTGGGGGGCCTCAAGCAGTGGCGTGTAACCAAACCGCTCGGCAAATTTGCGAGCCAGAGAACTCTTGCCAACCCCGATGGGGCCCTCGAACACAATGGATCGAAAACGCTGGGTCCAGGCGGGCTTTTGCATGTCTCTACTCTACCGGATGCAGTTGCCCACGGTCGCAGCTGGACAGACGAGACAGCCAGGTCGCGACACTGGCCTGATCCCCATGGGCGTTGCGCAGCAGAAAGGACGGCAGCAACTCTGCCAGTGGCTCTAAGACAAAGGCCCGCTGGGTTGCTCTGGGATGGGGCAGGGTGAGATCAGTCGTCTGGCAGCGCATGTCTCCGACTGCGATCAAGTCCAGGTCTAGGGTGCGGGCGGGTGACAGGGCTATCGAGGCAGTCTGATCGGGCGACACGGCCACTGTGTGGTCATGAGCTCGTCGATCACGGCCAAAGCTGAGCTCTGTTTGCAGCAGTAGTGTTAAGAGGTCGGTGGGCGAGTGGCTGGACTCCGCCACCAAGACGGCATTGACAAACTCTGGCCCCAGCGCATTCACCGGTGTACTGCGCCAGAGTCGGGAGAGCCGAAGGTCTTGCAGCAGGCCTGCACGTTTCAGGCTAGATGCCGCATCAAACAGAGTCTGTTGGGCAGGTTGTCCTTGCCAGGGGAGATTGGCCCCCAGGGCAATCACCACCGTTTGTTTCTCCATCATTGATCGGAGTCGGACCCACTGCCCCCGCCGTCTGCGCCCTGGGCCTCGTCTTTTCGGGGGCCACGCCGGCGTCGGCGCTTTTTGGTTGCAGCCTGACCGGGCTGCTTGGCCACCGACTTGATCAGCACCAGGCGGTCTTCGTGTTCCGCTGCGGCAAAGTCAGTCCACCATTGCCCCAGTTCGGCATCGGCCTGTTCGGCCTCGATTCGAAGCAGCAGGAAGTCGTAACCGGCGCGGTAACGCAGGTGGTCCAACAGCCTGAAGGGACTCGCACCGACTCGCTTTTCAAAACGAGGCTGCAGCAGCCAGATCTCGCGCATGTCTGCAACGATGCGTTTCTGAATCGCCAGATCACTCAGCTGATGATCCACCACATCGTCTATGGCCCGCTGAAGGGCGGTGATGGGCTTCTCTCCCTTGGCCACTTGGGCATGCCAGCTGTGCCGCACCAGGTGCCAGAGCATGGTGGCAAACAGGAAACCAACGGACAGGGGCTTGCCTGCATGAACCCGGGCATCGGTGCTGGCCAGGGCTAACTCCACAAACCTTAGGGCACTGGCCTTTTCTTCAGGCGAACCCTGGGGCTCGAGCACTGCATCGACCAGGGGCAGGCAGCCGTGGTGCAGTCCATGCTCACGCAAGCCTTGAAGGCCCTTCAAGGCCTGGCCGCTCTGCAGCAGCTTGACCATCTCATCAAACAGGCGTGCGTCGGGCACGTTGGTGATGAGCTGGGCCAATTGGGCGATGGGAGCCTTGGTGGCGGCGTCAATCCGAAAGCCCAGCTTGGCGGCAAACCGCACCACCCGCAGCATTCGAACTGGATCCTCTCGGTAGCGCTGGGCTGGGTCTCCAATCATGCGGATCAGGCGGGCCTTTAAGTCCTCGACGCCGTGGTGGTAGTCCAGCACCGAATCACTCAGCGGGTCGTAATACAGGGCATTGATGGTGAAGTCGCGTCGGGTGGCGTCCTCGTGCTGCTCACCGAAGGTGTTGTCGTTCAGGACGCGGCCGTGGGCATCGGTCTCTTGGTTGTCGGCCGACAGGGCCCGAAAGGTGGAGACCTCGATGGTCTCTGCGCCAAACATGACATGAACGATCTTGAAGCGGCGGCCAATGATGCGGGCCCTGCGAAAAATGCGCTGTACCTGCTCAGGCGTGGCATCGGTGGCCACATCAAAGTCTTTGGGCCGCATGCCCAGCATCAGGTCTCGAACAGCGCCGCCCACAATAAAGGCTCGGTAACCAGCCTTCTGCAGGCCCTCGACGGTTCGGTTGGCCGCCGAGGAGACCAGCGCTCGGTCAATCCCCACGCGGCTGGCTTTATAGACTTGGGGGTCGTGGGCGCCGGCCTTGCCGTGCCCATGGGCATGTCCCGGCGCCAGTCTGGCCAGGGATCGAAGAAGCTTCTTAATCACGGGGCAAAGGGTATCAGACCGGGGGCCCTACCAGAGCCGAAGCACCGGCCAGCCCTGCGCCTGTGCATGGGCCAGCAGGGTGGGGTCTGGGTTGGTGGCAACAGGATGGGTAACCTGGGCTAGCAGGGGCAGGTCGTTGAGCGAGTCACTGTAAAAGGTGCTGGTGGCAAAGTCCTGCAGCAGACAGTCCTCTTGTTCGGCCAGCCACTGGGCCACCCGAATAATTTTTCCTTCCCGAAAACTGGGCAGCCCTGCATGCCGTCCGGTGAACTCACCATCGGCCTTGGTCTCCACCAGCGTGGCGATCAGGTGGTCTACGCCAAAGGCATCGGCAATGGGCCGGGTGATGAACTCATTGGTGGCGGTGACAATGGCCACCAGGTCGCCAGCAGCCTGGTGTTTGGCCACCAGATCCTTGGCAGCGGACAGTAGGTTCGGCATGACTTGTGTCTGCAGGAACTCCGTTCGCCAGTTCTCCAGGGTGGATCGGCTGTGGGCCCCGAGTGGCGCCAGCTGAAACGTCAGGAATTCATCGATGTCCAGGGTGCCCTGCTTGTACTGCTCATAGAAGTAGTCGTTGCGCTTGGTATGCCAGGCGGAGTCCACCACGCCTAGTTTCACCAGGTGCTCGGCCCACATGACATCGCTGTCGATGGGAATCAAGGTATGGTCAAGATCAAAGAGCGCCAGGCCCCGATCGGTTCGTTTGCTGGGACGCTGGCCTGCTGCTGTGTTGGAGTTAGGCATGGGTGGTCGGTTCGGAGAGGGTGTCAAAGAGTTCGTCCATTAGGCTGCGGACCAAGGGCAGGGTTAGGCTGCGTTTCTCGGCCAGGGCCTTTTCGTCGGCCTTTTTCATCAGGGCTTTCAGGGCCCCCAGGTGTCGGGGCAGACGCG
>VFQS010003508.1_pt1 | contig 11884 bp, 7 predicted proteins | sample 3512361 | NCBI WGS metagenome assembly VFQS01 (sample SAMN10412375, study PRJNA504923) | tailings metagenome | isolation source: Relicate 1 Philex TSF3 active mining | place: Philippines | reverse complement strand
CCGCTCGCGGACAGTTGGGCAGACTCGGAGGCCGTCCTTAAGACGCAGCAGGAAACGGGCCTTGTCTGCATGGTGGGCCATACCCGCCGGTTCAACCCCTCGCACCAATGGGTGCATAACCGGATCGTCGCGGGGAAACTCGCCATTCAGCAGATGGATGTGCAGACCTATTTCTTCCGCCGCCAGAACATGAATGCCAAGGGCGAGCCGCGCAGCTGGACCGACCATCTTCTGTGGCACCATGCCGCACACACGGTCGATCTGTTCGCCTATCAGGCCGGGAAGATCGTGCAGGCCAATGTCATTGAAGGGCCGCACCATCCGGAGCTTGGCATTGCGATGGACATGTCGATCCAGCTGAAGAGCGAGACGGGCGCCATCTGCACCCTCTCCCTCTCCTTCAACAATGACGGGCCGCTGGGGACCTTCTTCCGCTATATCTGCGATAACGGCACCTATATTGCCCGCTATGACGATCTCGTCACGGGACGCGAACAGCCAGTGGACGTCAGTCAAGTCGATGTGTCGATGAACGGTATTGAGTTGCAGGACCGTGAATTCGTGGCCGCCATCCGCGAAGGCCGAGAACCCAATAGCTCGGTCGCGCAAGTGCTCGACTGCTATCGCGTGCTCGGGGAGCTCGACGCCCAATTGCAGAAGGCCCGCTGAGCATGAAGACCGAAGTCGCAATCATCGGCGCCGGCCCTGCGGGCCTGCTCTTAGGGCATCTTCTGCGCCAGCAGGGGATTGAAGTGGTTGTCGTTGACCGTGTGTCGGCAGACTATGTCCTTTCCCGCATTCGCGCGGGGGTTCTAGAGCGCACGGCCACTGACCTGATGGAGCAGCTGGGCCTTGCGGATCGCATGCATGCCGAAGGCCTGCCGCATGACGGCTTTAACCTCGCCGATGGTGAGCGCCTGATCCGCATCGACGTCAAGGGTCTGACGGGCAAGGCCGTGATGGTCTATGGCCAGACGGAGATCACCCGTGACCTGATGGATGCCGCTGAACCACGCGGCCTGCAGGTTATCTATGAGGCAGAGGATGTGGCGCTCCATGATGTGGAGAGCGACAGTCCCTCGCTCACATACCGCAAGGATGGCGTGGCGCAACGGATTGAGGCGCGTTTCCTTGTTGGCTGTGACGGGTTTCACGGCCCGTCGCGCCAGGCGATCCCAGCCTCAGTCGGCCAGACTTATGAAAAGGTTTATCCTTTTGGCTGGCTTGGCATTCTGGCCGATGTCGCGCCTTGTAATCACGAGCTGATCTACGCAAATCACGAGCGTGGCTTTGCGCTCGCGTCCATGCGATCGAACACGCGCAGCCGCTATTACATTCAGGTACCATTGGACGAGAAGCTGGAAGACTGGCCGGACGACCGGCTGTGGGATGAACTCGCCATTCGATTGGGGCCTGACGCTGCTGCCCATATGACGCGCGGTCCGGCCATCGAGAAATCGATCGCGCCCTTACGCAGCTTTGTCTTTGAACCGATGCGCCATGGCAGCCTGTTCCTAGCAGGGGACAGCGCCCACATCGTCCCGCCGACGGGCGCAAAGGGACTGAACCTTGCCGCCTCCGATGTCGCCTATCTCTCCGACGCGCTGACCCGTTTCTTTAAGAAGGGGGACCAAGATGCGATTGCAGGCTATTCCAAAAAAGCGCTCGCCCGTGTGTGGAAATCTGAACGGTTCAGCTGGCAACTGACCATGTTGATGCACCGTTTTCCCGACAGCGGTCCTTTTGAGCGGCGCATGCAGGTGGCTGACCTCGACTATGTCGCCTCATCGGTTGCCGCGCAGACGACCATTGCCGAAAACTATGTGGGCCTGCCGCTTTAATCAGCAACAGTCCATGGCCCCTTAATCAGGGCATGCTTGGGCACCAGCTGGTCATCTTGTGGCTCCCGACCATCAAGGATTGTTTCGTAGCGAGCAACAATCCTACTCATGCGTTTGTTGAGACGGTCGAAGTGCTCGAGGCACGCATCGTTCCATTCGTCGAAGTGGAGATACGCCTCTCGGTTAGGCAGGTCCGGCACCTCGAACTCATAAAGTGTCTCCCCTAAGAACCGCTTGAGAAACCGCATCAAAGCCTGCTTGCCCGTTCCGGACTTGCCAACCTTCTGAGCCATGAGTGCACAGCGCAAGCTGCGTGGTGTGTCGAGGCAGTCCCACACATGATTCACTGCCATTAATAAGCCGTCTTCTTGATAATCATTGTAAAGCGCCCATAGAAAGGCGAACCGCCCCTCAGGCTGGCTAAGGTTGTACGCGTTGAGTGGGATGATGGGGTCTGGTTCCGGCGTGGGGTTCGAAAGCGCGTAGAATGCCGGCAGCACTTCCTCCTGCGACTCTTCCGTGGGAAGCTTTTTGAGAAAGTCTGTCATAGCTGTATAGGCGTTGATCGCAATCGCGCCGAAGCCTTGCTCGATTGGCCATGAACTTGCTTCCTCGCGGGCTTTTAACCATTCCTCAACAGGCCGTTTGTCGGGCCCAAAGCCGATACCATGTCTCCACGGAGCGATGTAGGTGACACCCTCCATCGCCGCGTAGACTTGGCCATTGCCAGCAGCAGTATCAAGGGCACAGTCCCAAGGCGTGCCGTAACAAGGAAACTGTCCGTCTGTGTCCGCGTTGTGGCTTAAGCCGATCAGCGTCTCGATCGTGCGCGCGCAGGGCGGATGGAAGAGTTCGCATTTCACCCGTCCCCCTCCCGCTTGCGCCAAGGCACCAACAATTCGATCCTGTCGTTGGATCGCGATTACGTCGTCATTCAAATCAATCTTAGCAAACTGGATAGTGAATCCCGGCTGGTCGGTAGCCAGCATATAGTCGCTGCTTTGCTGAAAGAGAGCGAGGACCAACGCATCCATCGCCGGTGCGATCTTCAGCCAATTTGCCATACCATTTGCCGCGCGCTTCTGAAGCGAGAACAACATCGCCGCCAGTGACGGGTTTTCAGGATCGATACCCACATATTCAAAATAAACCGTGGGTACTTCGTAAGGGATGTCCGGCAGCCCGAGACGGGAAAGTGTCTCAGGCGATAAGTTCAACTCGGTAAATTGCATTCCAACAGTACCGCTCCAATTGGAACAGTAGTCAAGCGGCTGGGGTACCAAAGCGATGCCCCAGCCTCGACATTACCCCTCGCCACCCTGCTCGCGCTCCAGCTTTTCCTGAGTGGCCTTGAGGGCCAACTCAATCTCCCGCTCCTCGATCTTACGCCGCGTTTCCTCATCCCCAAGATCGAGCGTCACCACCACCTTACGCGGCTGCCCAGGATCGGGTTGCTGTGCGGGAGCACGGCGTGCACGGTCCCGCTCGAAGCGCAACACCTCTTTTGTAGCCGCCACGTCCCCGCTCGATGCGCGGGTCGTCAGTTGTTCGCTGATAATCGTCATCCGGGACAAGCGTTTGCGTTTGCCGTTAACCATTACAACCTGCTTTTTCTGAAGTGCCTGCTGCATGGCCTCATCAAGCGTCGTAGGTGCCTTCTTGCGATTTCCACCAGACGGGTTTCCAGATTGGCCCGGTTTGAACTGTGTCGCCTTGGGCGGCTTGCCATAGCCGACTTCATAGTCGCGGGGTTTGGCGCTGCTCATTGGCCGTCCTCCTGCTCGAGGGCAGACATGCGCTCTTCGGCGACGTCCTCCGACGTCTGTCCGGTTGCGGCAAGGACGACTTTGGTCCCCACCAGCTTTTCATAACGCTGGATGATCACATCGCAGTAGCGCGGATCATATTCGATAAGGCGGGCGGTGCGGCCAACCTTATGCGCAGCGACCAAGAGGCTCCCCGAACCCGCGAAGCAATCGAGCACGATATCCCCGCGCTTTGAACAATCGAGGATGGCGTCCTTTATGAGCTCTACAGGTTTCACCGTCGGGTGCATCGCAAGCGCATCGTCGCGGTCCGCGCCGAATCCATTGACGCCGGCATAGTCCCAGACGTTGGTCCGATAGCGGCCATTAGCGCCCAGCCCAAAGTTGTTGACGTGCTTGCCTTCTCCCGCCTTGAAGACGAACACGAGCTCATATTTTGAGCGATAAAAGGTCCCGTTGGATCCCAGGCTCTTATTCCAAACGCAGACATTCTTCAGCTCGCTGAACACACGGCGACCTGCAACAAGCAACTCGCCCATATGGCGCCAGTCCATACAGACATAAGCAATCGCGCCATCACGACAGCGCTTGGCGGCGCTCCCGAGGCTCGCCTCCAAAAACTGTGTAAACTGGGCTTCGCTCATTTCGCCGCAGGCCATAGCGAAGTCTTCGTGGCGGACCTTACCCTTGCCCGAGACATTGCGCTCAATGGGAACATTATAAGGCGGGTCAGTGAAGATCAAACCGACCTCCTCGTCGCCTAGCAATGCATCATAGGTAGATGCATCACGAGCATCTCCGCAGACGAGGCGATGGCGGCCCATATCCCAGACGTCCCCAGGCCGCGTGACCGCGACCTCGCTCAAAAGCGGTATCTTCTCTTCTTCCTTGACTGCTTGAGAGATCGAACTGTTTGCTTGCTCCTCCAAGAGCATGTCGATCTCGGCAACCTCAAAGCCCAGCAGTTCGACCTCAAAGTCGAGGTCCACAAGCGCCTGTATCTCTATGGCGAGCAGTTCTTGGTCCCAGCCGGCCTTAAGCGCCAGCTGGTTGTCTGCGATGACGTACGCGCGGCGCTCAGCAACATCGAGGTGTGACAAGCGGATCACCGGCACCTCCTTCATGCCGAGCTCGCGGGCCGCAAGCAGGCGGCCTGCACCTGCGATCACTTCAAGGTCATCGCTGACCAGCAGCGGAGAGGTAAATCCAAAGCGTTCTATGCTCGCCACAATCTGACGGGTCTGCTGCTTGGAATGGGTACGAGGGTTGGCCGGGTGCGGGCGCAATTGGTCAAGCGTAACCAGCTCGACCAAACGGTCGATGATAGGGCTCATGAAAGCCTCCATAGGTTTTCGTGAGAGCTGAGGGACCCTGTCCCCGGCTTTCTCCCCCATGAGCGCGCTCGATCCACTCACACGGCGGGCGGTGCACTGCGGTCATGGAATAAAAGCGCCGCAGCGGTCTGGCCTGAGGCAACGCTGCCTTCGCTAAAAACGCAGCGCAAGCAAAAAATGCAAACTTTCTGGACGGTTATCACGGGCGTGATAGCCATGAGCGCCGCGGAAGCGATTTTTTTGCTTCCAACCCTTTCAAATTGACCGGTCGAACATCGAAATCCGGCGCCGAAAACGAATCACAACAGCGCGTCTTGGAGACGAATTACGGGGTCAATAAAACTGTCGGCGAAACGTCCCAAACGCGCACTTAAATTCGCTGCCCAATTCCCTGCAAATTCCCTGCTGACTTAACGCGGGATGGAGGGCGCCGCACGCCCAAGCCCCCAGAACTCCTCCTGTGCAGATGAGTCCGCTATCCGATACGCCAAAAAATACCATCATTTGCAGGGAATTTTGCCGGAGACTTCTTCGCTCGGGACTGCGCTCCGCACCATATCGTCCGGGGTCCTCTCCCGGACACTCAAAAACCCGCGGGAAATAGGGCTGAAAGGCTCGGTTTTCGGCGGGTTTTTTGATGCATTGAGTGCCGTGTCGCTTCATTTTCAGAGGGACGCTTGCAACAGCAAAGGCGGCGCTGCACAACACGCCTCCACACACGAAGCGAGGCGTATCCATGAGATTTGAAGGTTGCGCGATTTTCGCGGCTTGGGCCAGGATCGCCTCGGCAATGCTGTCGATCAAACGCGTGCAAGCGGGCCGCAGGAGTCTTGCCTGCGCCGTGATGCTGGGCAGTGCACAGCTTGCCGCGCAAGACCCCAAGACCACCTACCCTGAGCCCGTCGGCGGATCCCCCCTAGATGAAGTGGTGGCAACCGCCTCAGGCAAGGTGGAAGGGTTTATCCGGAACGGCGTGCTTGAATTTCGGGGAATCCCCTATGCCGCCTCTGTTTCGGGTGACGCCCGCTGGAGCCTGCCGCAGCCCGTGGCGCCCTGGTCCGGCATCTTTCCCGCCATGCACTTCAGCCAAGCCTGCCCGCAAGCCGCGCGCTATGGCCTGACCGAGCGGAGCGACGAGGAGGAGTGCCTGACCCTCAACATCAGCCGCCCTTTGAGCAAGGGCGCACAGCCGCGCCCGGTGCTGCTGTGGATTCACGGCGGGGCTTTTGTCGGCGGGGCGGCGTCTCTCTACCGGCTGGATCGACTGGCGCGCGATGCCGATGCTGTGATCGTGAGCATCAACTATCGGCTCGGCATATTTGGATTCATGGCGCCCCCCGCTGGGGCCTCGGGGGAAAAGCGCGTCTTGGGACTGGAAGACCAGCGCCTCGCGATGCGCTGGGTGAAGGATAACATCGCGGCCTTTGGCGGCGACCCCAATAATATAACCCTCGCGGGCGAATCGGCTGGAGCGGGATCGGTGTGTATGCACATCTTAACCCCAGACCAGACGCGCAGCCTATTTCACCGTGCGATCCTCCAAAGCGGCGCTTGCAGCACCCCGCTGCGCAATCTCGCTGAAGCAGAGGTGTTTGCCGCCCGCGTCGCCGCAGAAGCAGGGTGCGCCGACCCAAAAACGACATTTGCCTGCCTGAAAAGCATAGAGCCACAGCGCCTGATTGCAGCCGGGGCGAAGGCGGCACAAACCGATCTGCGGGCCTTTGCGCCGTTTACAGGCAGCACCGTCATGCCGGGGGACACACTCGATGCGCTGCAGGCAGGAGCCTTTGCGCGCATCCCCGTTCTAAATGGGTTTACCCGCGATGAAATGCGCCTTTATGTCGGCTATGATGTTCAGAATGGGGCTGTCATCACGCCCGATATCTACCCGCTGGCGGTCAAACGCATCTATGGCGACAAGGCCGATCAGGTGCTCGCCGCCTATCCCCTCAAGCCGGGCGAGCGCGCGCCTGAAACATTGGGATCGCTGATGTCGGATTTCATGCCCGGCCTTGGGATAACCCATTGTCTCATGCTGGAGAGCGGCCGCCTATTGGCCCTATATGTGCCCGTTTATCAGTGGGAGTTTGCGGATCGCACCGCCCCGGTGCGCGGCGTCTCGATTCCGATCCTGCCCGACCCGGGATTTGTTTTGGGGGCGGTCCATTCGGGCGAACTCAATGCCCTATTTCCCAATTTCTCCAACACCGCCGCCATGACGGCCCCCGATCTGAACCCGGCCTCACAAAGGCTGGCCGATGACATCGTCAAGACCTGGGCCAGCTTCATGCGCGGCGCTATGCCTGCCGCAGACTGGCAGCCGGGTGCGGTCATGCGCTATGAGCCGGGTGCCGTCCGGCTGGTTGATGCATGGGCAGATTATAAGTGCGATTTCTGGCGGTCAGCCTATCCGGGCTATTTCGGATCGCGTGAGGCACCAACCGATAAACGGCGCCATGACCGGCGCCGTTAAACCCTCAACACCCTCTGGCTGGCATTTGGGTGGTTTCTGTCACTTGCTCGAGAACCGCATAGGTTCGTGTTTCCCGAACTCCCGGCACTGAAGCGAAACGAGTGCCAAGCAAGATCCTGTAATTTTTTCTTCAGCTGTTCGAAGCTCTGCGCCGGTCAAATTGGTCGAATTCATACGCAATGGAGGCTTCCACCAGCTGATCCCAAAGATGCGCCAGAACATCTTCGGAAAGGCCTGCGCGGCTGGCGGCTGTGCGGACATTGGCAATGACTTCTGCTTTGCGCGCTTCGTCCCGCACGGCCGCTCTGCTGCCCTTGATGCGTGCGGCCGCATCCATATAGCCAAAGCGCAGCGCGAGCAGATCGACTAGCCGCCGATCGACATCATCAACACCCGCCCGAACCTCTGTCATGGTGGTGCAATTTTGGGGAAGCTTCACCCCGGATTCAACAACGCGATCGGTCATGGCGCGGCCCTTAAGGCTTGGGCCCTCATCTGTCGAGCACTCTGCCTGTCGACTCGGCGGAATGCAGCGAGACGCACTCTTTACGTTGCAAACTAAAACTGATAAGAATTAAGAATAGTCTTGTTTAGAAAGTTGTCGCGTGCGGGCCATCTTCTCTATGCTTCTGGTGCTGGCCGCTACATCTGCCTGTTCAGATGCTCCCCGCACCGTCCCGGAAAAAACACCGACGGTGAAAACTGCGCTGATCGGCGCGGCACAAGGCGGCAATCGCCTTGTCGCTGTTGGCAGTGTTGCGGCCCGGCGGGAATTACAGCTGGGCTTTACAACCGCGGGGCAAATTTCAACGCTGACCGTTAATGAAGGCGACCGGGTGACCAAAGGGCAGTTGCTTGCCGCGCTTGATATGGATCAGGTGGCGGCCGGGTTGGATGCCGCCCAAGCCGAAGAACGCCGGGCGCGCGCCGATTATCAAAGAACATCAACCTTGAAAGAAAAGGGCTGGGTCACGCAGACCCGGCTGGACAATGCGCGCGCCGCACTGGATGCCGCCAGCGCCAATGTCCGCGCACGACGCTTTGCCGCGGACACAGCCCGGATTTATGCGCCCAGTGACGGGCTTATTCTCGCGCGCCTTGCCGAGCCGCGTGAAGTGGTGGCCGCAGGCAGCCCCGTGGTTGTGCTGGCCGAGCAGTCCGGCGGCTATGTGCTGCGCGCGCCGCTCTCGGATCGGCAAAGTGTCGAGATTGCGCTGGGCGCGCCGGCCCTTGTCCGGCTTGATGCCGCCCCCGACCGACCCCTGGTCGGCAAAGTGATTGAAATTGGCGGCCAGTCGGATCGCGCGACCGGCGCGTTTCAGGTGGAAATCAGCCTCCCCAATACACCGGGCCTTCGGTCTGGCTTGGTGGGACGCGTGACCATTGAAACGCAGAGCACGTCCACTGCATCGCAAGCGGCCCGTCTTCTTCTGCCCGCCGGCGCTTTGTTTTCGGCACGGGCAGGCGAAGGCTTTGTCTTTGTGATCGACAAAGGCAACCGGGCGCGGCTGCGGCCCGTTCAGCTCGCCGAGACGCGCGATGACGGCATTTACGTTCTGTCCGGCCTTGCGCGGGGAGATCGCGTTGCGACCAGCGGACTTGATCAATTGCGCGATGGCATGATCGTGCGCCCTGTGAGTGGAGCCCAGTGAATATTACGGACTTTGCCGTTCGTCGCTGGCAGCTCACGCTTGTCGGCTTTATCTTGGTGTGCCTGTTGGGGGTGAACTCCCTGCTGTCGATTCCGCGATCCGTTGACCCCTATTTTCCCATTCCCTTCACCATCGTAACGGCAGTTTTGCCGGGGGCCGACGCCGCCGATGTGGAGGAAACGGTCGCCAAGCCGATTGAGACTGTCCTTCAGGGTCTGGACAATGTCCGCGACATCCGGTCGACGACCAGCGATGGTTTGGCCGTGATTACGGTGGAATTTGAATATGGCACCGACAGCGAGCAGGCGCTGGATCGCACGGTGCGGGAAGTCAACGGAATCCGACCGCAATTGCCGCCGGGTCTGGCCCGGCTTGAAATGCGCCGACCCCGCACAACCGAATCCGCCGTCGTCCAGCTGGCCTTGGTCAGCAAGGGCGCATCGTGGCGGCGGATGGAAAAATATGCGCAGGATATTAATGATCGGCTGGCCGTTGTGCCGGGGGTTCGGGCTGTCTCCACCTTTGGTCTGGCCAGGCCCGAAGTCCGGGTCGCGTTGAACACCGCCAAATTGGCCGAGGCCCGGATTCCAGCCGCAGCCGTGGCCGCAGCCGTAGCCGGCGGCGGAGCCGATGTTCCGGCAGGCGCCGTGGAATCAGGTGGCCGCCGATTTAATGTGAAGGCGGGGGGAGCATTTCGCAGTCTGGATGCGGTTCGTGCCGTGCCCTTGCGCGGCGGCAATGGCCAGCTTGTGACTGTGGGCGAAGTCGCCGATGTCAGCTGGGCAGAGGCAGAGCATCTCAACATCACGCGCTATAATGGGGAGCGCGCCGTCTTCATCACCGTGCGCAAAAAGGACAAGACGGACACCATCCGTCTGCGCGATTCGCTCGCCCAATCGGTCGAGGACGCGCGCGCCACCTTGCCGCCCGATATGAAGCTGGAAATCGCCTTTGATCAATCCGGGGATATTGAACGCAAGCTGGGGCAATTGGGCATTGATTTTTCCATCGCGCTTGCGCTGGTTTTGATCACATTGCTGCCTTTGGGGTTCCGCGCATCTTTGGTCGTCATGATCTCGATTCCAACATCGCTGGCGATCGGCATTATCTCTCTCAATGCGTTGGGATATTCGCTGAACCAGATCAGCATCTCAGGCTTTATCGTGGCCTTGGGGTTACTGGTGGATGACTCCATTGTGGTGACAGAGAATATTGAACGGCATTTGCGCATGGGGGCCGCGCGGGCGGAAGCCGCCATTCGCGGCACAAAGGAAATTACGCTGGCTGTGCTCGGATCAACCGGCGTGCTGCTTTTTGCTTTCTTGCCCATTGCCAATCTGCCGGAAACCTCCGGCGATTTTGTGCGCGGTCTGCCCATGGCGGTGCTGGTAACAGTGGCCGCGTCTTTGCTTGTTTCGCTGACGATTGTGCCCTTTGTCGCCAGCCGCATTTTAGAGCCGCACCAGACGCAGGACGGAAACCGGTTTCTCCGCTGGTTGCAGGACAATATTGAACGCTTTTACCGGCCCCTGCTGCATTGGGCATTGGAGAATCCGCATAAGAGCTTGTGGGGCGCAATGGCCGCATGTTTCATGGCATTTGCCGCCATTCCCATTTTGGGGTTCAGCCTCTTTCCCAAAGCGGATGTGCCCTATTTCGTTGTCCGGATCGAAGCGCCCGAAGGCAGTGGCATTGGCAAAACGGATGAGATTGTCCGGCGCATGGCGCAACGCGTTCAGGCCATGCCGGAAGTCGCGACGGTTATGGAGAATAGCGGGCGCGGCAATCCGCAAATTTATTACAATAATATCCCGCGTGAATTTGACCCCAGCTATGGTGAGCTCTTCGTCACGCTGAAAAAATGGTCGCCGCGCGAGTCCCCTGCTTTTATCACGCAATTGCGGGATGATCTCTCCCGCGTGCCCGATGCGCAGGTGAGCGTGGTGCAATTTGACCAAGGGCCGCCCATTGAAGCGCCTGTCGCCATCCGCGTGCGCGGCCCCGATCTTGCGGTGCTCAAAAGGCTGTCCGCCGACATTTCTGAAATCATGCGGACAACGCCCGGCACGCGCGAGGTGAAAGACCCACTGGCCATCGACCGGATCGACTTGGGCCTGCAAGTCGATCAGGAAAAGGCTGGTCTGTTGAACGTCGCCCCAGATGCGGTCAAACGGACGATGCGGCTGGCGATTTCAGGCGAACAGGCCAGCGCCTTTCGCGATGCGGAGGGCGATAGCTACCCCGTTACGGTAAGGCTACCTCTGGAGACGACCCAACCCATTTCCGCGCTCGACGGCATTTATGTGTCGTCGCAAAGCGGGGGCAGCATTCCCCTCTCTCAGCTTACCCGGCCGGAACTCGATTCCACTGTCTCTGCCTTTGTCACCGACGGTTTTCTTCCGTCCAAGGTGAATGAGGCCGTGGTCGCGCGGCTGGCCGAGCTGAAACTCCCCCCCGGCTATGTCTATAGCATTGGTGGGGAAGCCGAAGTTGCGGCGCGCAACAGCTCTGGCTTGGGAGGGCTTATCCTATTGGCCATATTCGGTATTCTCGCCGTTCTTGTGGCGGAATTTGGCCGCTTTCGGGAAGTGGCCGTTGTCGCCGGCGTCATTCCGCTTGGCCTATTTGGCGGGCTGGTGGCCCTGCTCCTCACCGGAAACTCTCTCTCCTTCTTGGCGGTCATCGGCTTTGTCGCCTTGATTGGGATTGAGATTAAGAATTCCATCCTGCTCGTCGATTTCACCACCCAATTGCGCCAGCGCGGTCTGGGGTTGCGCGATGCGATTGAACAGGCGGGGGAAATTCGCTTTCTGCCTGT
>VFQS010003507.1_pt1 | contig 11885 bp, 8 predicted proteins | sample 3512361 | NCBI WGS metagenome assembly VFQS01 (sample SAMN10412375, study PRJNA504923) | tailings metagenome | isolation source: Relicate 1 Philex TSF3 active mining | place: Philippines | reverse complement strand
ACCTGAGCAGCTTGCGCATCAATGAATTCCTCGCGCGACTCGAGCGCGCCAATGCCGATGTCGGTGGTGATCCTGGCAACTGCGTCCTTGAGCTCGTCATCTGAGGCCGTTGGGCTCTTCACGATGTACACGTAGTTGTTGAACAGTGGCGTCGAGGTATCGGTGAACAGTTCGCGATTGACGACGTAATTGCCGAACGTTCCCTCGCCGTCGAAGATCCCCTCGACCTTGGCATTCACGATGTCGCCATCGAGGAGTGTGATGGGGATGTTGGAGCCGACGGTCAGGGCCTTGTTCGTTGCGACCGTCTTGGATACCAGGACTCCCGTGGGCGACAAGGTGTCTTGGCGGCCCTCAAGCATGGTGAAGTCGTACAACCCGCTCGTCGTCGATGGATCGATCGCGACGGCGAACCGGGTGTCTTCTCCGAATTTCACCGACACGAAACCGATGCCTGTTGCTTGAGCGACCTCGTCCAGTTCGGCAATTTGATCGGTGACGGTGAGTGGAATGCCACCGAAGCCCTGGCTGTCGACGCTGAGGGCATAGTCGCCACGGAACGATGACCCGATGGTGTCGCGAATTTCCGAACGCAAACTCGCCGCAAACGCGGTGAATGCGGTGACGAGCGCGACGCCGATGAGGACAGGTGCAGCAGTGCGAGCAGTTCTCTTCGGATTGCGCGCAGCGTTCTGGCGCGCCATCGAGCCGGTCACCCCGCGCCAGCGTTCGATCGGACGACCGAGCGAGAGCGCGACGGGCTTGGCGATTGCAGGCCCGACGATGATCACGCCGGCGAACACGAAGAGGATGCCGATTCCGAGGAAGTTGTTCGAACCACCCAGTGCGGTGATCGTGATGCCGAGCGCCCCGAGACCAGAGACGACGACGCCGATGAGGACTCGACGACCACGACGCTCGACGACTTCGAGTGCGGTGTCGCGAAGTGCGGCGAGGGGAGGAACGCGACCGGCCCGCAGTGCCGGGAAGATTGCAGAGAGGAGTGTGACGATCGTGCCAACGAGCACCGTGACGACGAGGGTGTTCACACTCACGCTGAGGCCCTTCGTCGGAATCTCGACTCCGAAGGCGTTGAGGAGGGCGCTCAGTGCTTGCGACAGTCCGATACCCGAGGCGAATCCGAGGAGCGACCCGACGACACCGATGACTCCGGCCTCGACGAACATGCCCGTCGACACCTGGCGCTTGCTCGCACCGATCGCGCGCAACAGCGCATTCTCACGCAGTCGCTGGGCGATCGTGATCGAGAACACGTTGTAGATGACGAAGCAACCGATGCCGAGGGCGATGAGGGAGAACGCAGTGAGGAAGATGGTGAGGAAGCTGAGCACCTGACCGATCTGGTCCTGGGTCTCCTTGGTGATTTCTGCTCCAGTGAGCGTCTCCAACTTGAGTGTCGGATCGAGTGACGCGGTGATTCGCGCGGCGAGATCTTCGTCTGAGAGCGTGCCATCACCCTTGACGAGGAATGCATCGACGTATCCCTCGCGCAGGAGGAACTCCGATGCGGTGGGTTGGTCGAACAGCGCGAACGTTGCGCCACCCGGTGAGCTCACGTCGCCGTAGTTGGCGATGCCGACGAGGGTGAAAGTTCGACTGCCTTTCTGAGCGGTCACTCGGACTCGATCGCCAATCGAATAGTCGGCGTTTTTTGCAGTCGCCGCGTCCATCACCATTTCCGTCGGACCAACCGGCAGGCGACCATCCTCGATGGTCCACAGACCGGCGAGTGATTCCGTGGCGATGCCACCGAATGTCGGCGGGCCGTTATCCGAACCCATCGGCGTGCCGTCCTTGGCGATGATGCGAGCGAACGCCTGGATGTCGCCGGTGGCGTCGTCGACACCGTCGACTGCGAGCACCGTCTCGAGCGCAGCAATTGGGGTCTGTGCCCGCTGCTCGCCGCCAAAACCAACCTCGACGAATTGCGACGAGCGAACGTAGGCATCCACGTCGCGGAACACGTCGGCGAAGAGTCGATCGAATGTCTTGTTCAACGTGTCGGAGAAGATCAACGTCCCCGACAGGAAGCCGGTGCCGAGGATGATCGCCAGTGACGTCAGCACGAGCCGACCCTTGCGGGCGAGCGTCATGCGCAGGGAGAGGCGCAGCATCGCTTACTCCCCGAGGTGCTTCAGGAAGTCGAGGACCTTGTCCGGTGTCGGGGACACCATCTCTCCCGCGAGCTTGCCGTCTTTCAGGAACACGATGCGATCTGCGTAACTCGCGGCCACGGCGTCGTGGGTCACCATCACGATCGTCTGCCCAAGATCGGTGACGGCGTGACGCATGAAGCCGAGCACTTCGCCGCCGGTTCGAGAATCCAGGTTGCCCGTCGGCTCGTCGGCGAAGATGATCGCTGGCTTGCTCGCCAGTGCTCGCGCGACCGCGACACGCTGTTGCTGACCACCTGAGAGTTCGCTCGGGCGGTGGTCGAGGCGGTCACGCAGACCAATCGTGTCGATGACTGAGTCGATCCACGTGGCATCACCGGTCGCACCGTCGAGGGACAGTGGCAACACGATGTTTTCGTACGCGCTCAGGGTTGGGATGAGGTTGAACGCCTGGAAGATGAACCCGATCTGCTTGCGTCGGAGCATCGTCAGCTCCTTGTCGGAGAGGCCCGCGAGCGTCGTCGAGCCGATCGAGACCTCGCCTTCGGTAAGTGAGTCCAAACCGGCCATGCAGTGCATGAGCGTCGACTTGCCCGAGCCACTCGGTCCCATGATCGCGGTGAACTTGCCACGCTCGAACGAGACGGTGACGCCATCCAGTGCGCGAACTTCGCTGTCTCCGGCGCCATAGATCTTGCGCACCGTGACTGCGGACGCGGCAGGTGAAGTTGAGGTCAACGTGGGGGAGTTCATAGGACTTCAGTCTACGAAGCACCCTCGTCACCCATGACGAGGGTGCTGAATTCTCGGTGAACGCTTACTTCGGTTGCGGTACGACGCGCAGGTAAGGCTTTACCGTCTTCCATCCGTTAGGGAAGAGCGTCTTTGCCTCGTCGTCGGTGACTGCAGCTCCGATGATGACGTCCTCGCCTTGCTCCCAGTTCGCCGGTGTGGCGACCTTGTGCTTGGCGGTGAGTTGCAGTGAGTCGATCACGCGCAAGATCTCGTCGAAGTTGCGACCGGTCGACGCAGGGTAGGTGATCGAGAGCTTGACCTTCTTGTCCGGTCCGATGACGAACACGCTGCGCACGGTGAGCGTGTCATTGGCGTTCGGATGGATCATGTCGTAGAGGTCACTGACCTTGCGCTCCGAGTCACCGATCATCGGAAAGTTGACTGGTGTTCCCTGAGTCTCACCGATGTCGCCCTCCCATTTGTGATGCGACTCGACGCTGTCCACGGACAAACCGATCACCTTCACGTTGCGCTTGTCGAACTCGGGCTTGATGCGTGCGACGTATCCGAGTTCGGTCGTGCACACCGGGGTGAAGTCCTTCGGGTGGCTGAACAGCACTCCCCATGAGTCACCGAGCCAGTCGTGGAACGAGATCGTTCCCTGGGTGGTGTCGGCGGTGAAGTCGGGGGCGATGTCTCCGAGGCGAACTGGCATGGTGGCTCCTTGGTGTGGGTGGAGCGTCAGGATATCTAAATCCCGACCAAACTTGTCAACTTTTGCGCAAGTCCACCCCGAAAACCTCTTCAAACCGCGAAAAATAGGCCTCATCGTCGAGCGCGCCGAGGGCAATCCATTCCTCATCGCTCAAAGTTTCACGACCCTCGATGATGCTCTCGCCGCCCCAGGAGCAGGCATAGCGAAGTACTGGAGCATCTGTCGAGATTGCATGTTCAATCACGCGAGCGACCTCTTCAGCCGGCGATGCATTGGCAATCCCTGCTGCGTAGAACTGGAACATGCGGCGATAGTGCACGTCGTAGGCACCCGTGGCATTCGGCGAATCGATGTTCTTGGCAAAGATCGACGATTTGGTGACTCCAGGTTCGACAATTGCGACACGAATCCCGAACGGTGCGACTTCATGTGCGAGTTCTTCGCTCACTCCTTCGAGCGCCCACTTTGACGCAACGTATGGTGCTTGGGCGATCGCGGCGAGTCGGCCGACGACGCTCGTGACGTTGATGATCGTGCCCGAACGCCGTTCGCGCATCCGTGGCAGGACCTGCTGGATGCAGCGCACTGCACCCGAGACGTTCACGTTGAACGAGGCTTCGAGCATCTCCGGCGTCGACTCTTCGACGACACCATTTCCGCCGACTCCGGCGTTGTTGACGAGGACATCAACGCGGTCTGTCGTTCGGAAGATGTCGGCAAAACCACCGATGACGGACGGTGAATCTGCGACGTCCATTTCGATGATCTCGACGGTGACACCGAGGGACTTCGCTTTGTCGAGCAGCTTGGTGGCGCGATCGAGCGAACGGACGGTGCCAAAGACGCGGTATCCGCTCGAGGCCAGATGGAGGGCCGTGGCCCGACCGATACCGGAATTGGCACCAGTAACGACGGCAACGAGGGGAGTGGTGGATGTCATCTCGTCAGGCTAAGGCACGCCAGAAAGCCCAGAACAGGGCTCGGATACCGTTGGATCCGTGGTCGACGGAAAAGTGCTCAAGTTTTGGCGACCAGCGCCGATACTGAGGGTCATGGGACGGAGAGCGTGGTCGACGCACATCTGCGCACTGGTCGTCGGACTCGTGCTCCCGGTCGTGTCGCTCGTTCCGTCCGAAGTGCGGGCTGTTGCCCCTACCGACGACTACATCGTCGTGTTCAAGGACGGGACGAACGTCGAACGAAAGGTCGCCAAGGAGGCTGGGCTCGGAAACGCCGTCAGTGACGTCTTCACTGCAGCAGTCGACGGCTTCGTGGCCGAACTCGACACGACCGACGTTGCCCGCTTGAAGCGGGATCGCGACGTTCTCGTCGTCGAACTGAATCGCACCATTTCACTCGATGAAGTCGATGCCCAAGGAAGCGACAACGAGGAAGGTGACCTTGGACCCGATCTCGGCGACTTGATGGGTGCGCCGATTCGTGGTCAATACATCGTGACGTTGCGTGATGACGTGGCGCCTCAGGCGATGGCCGATGATGAAAAGGACAGCGGCATCAACGTGCTGTACGTCTACACCGAGGCGCTGAACGGGTTTGCCGCAGAACTAACCGAACTTGACGCAGAACGTCTTGCCAAGGATCCTCGAGTTGAAAGTGTTGAGCAGGACTCAGTTGTCGTCCTCCAGGCCGACCAGACTTCGCCGCCTTGGGGTCTCGATCGCATCGACCAGCGACTGCTTCCACTGAACTCTCGCTACAGCTACAACGAGACCGGTTCAGGGGTGACCGCCTATGTGATCGACACCGGCATTCGTGGCGACCACGTCGACTTTGGTGGTCGCGTCACCTCTGGGTTCACCGCGATCCGAGACTCGTATGGCACCACTGACTGTCACGGTCACGGCACTCACGTCGCCGGCACGATTGGTGGTGCGACGTGGGGCGTAGCCAAGGGCGTGTCGCTCGTGGCAATTCGCGTGCTGAGTTGCTCGGGGTCCGGTGCAACCTCTGGCGTGATCGCCGGCATCGACTGGGCAGTTGCGAACCACGCCGCAGGTACACCAGCCGTTGCCAACTTGAGTCTTGGTGGCTCGCGCAACACCGCGATGAACGCGGCGATCGCGCGCGGCGTCGCCGACGGCATCACGATGGTCGTCGCGGGAGGAAACAGCAATGCGGATGCGTGTCGCTACTCGCCTGCATCAGAACCGACTGCAATCACCGTTGGTGCAACTGGCAGCACCGACATTCGGGCGTCGTTTTCCAACTTCGGGACCTGCGTGGATCTGTTCGCACCAGGTGTGAGCATCGTGTCCGCGTGGCGAACCTCGTCCACGGCGATTCGCTCGCTGTCGGGTACCTCAATGGCGTCACCGCATGTTGCGGGAATTGCGGCGCTCCATCTGCAAAGTGATCCCGATGCGACTCCGGCTGAGTTGACGACGCGCATTCGCAACGCGGCGACGCCGGACATCGTCGGCAACCGCGGAACTGGCTCGCCGAACTTGATGGCATTCACCGGTGGCGCATGGGAAGCACCGAGCCCTGTTGCCCCTTCAGCTCCCACGAGTCTCAGCGCGGTTGGTGGCGTCGAACAAGCTCAACTTGCCTGGACCGCACCGACCCTGACGGGTGGCTCGCCGATCATGGACTACGTGATCGAATTTGCACTCGTTGGTTCCTCGACCTGGTCGGTATTTGCCGACGGCACATCAACGACGACGAGCGCCACTGTGACGGGACTGACCAACGGTCGGACCTATCAATTCAGGGTGCGCGCCGTGTCCTCGGGCGGAACGGGTGAAGCGTCGCTCACCGCATCAGCTCCAGTCGGAGTACCCGGCGTGCCAACCTCTCTTGTGGCGACGCCACTCGCAGCGTCGGTTCGATTGACGTGGACGGCTCCGACGCAAGACGGCGGGTCAGCGATAACTGACTATGTCGTTGAGTTCTCAGATGATGCGGGTGACACCTGGTCGACGTTCTCCGATGCAGTATCCACGGCCACATCAGCGACGGTGACTGGATTGACGAACGGCAACAGCTATTGGTTCAGGGTGAGTGCATCGAACGAACTCGGCACGGGTGCGACATCCACGCACGTCGTCGCAGTGCCGTGGGAAGTGCTGTCGCCGAGCGCACCTCGCGATCTCGCAGTCACCTCGGTGCAGCTCACCTCGATCGGGTTGTCGTGGACTGCGCCATTGACCGATGGTGGGGGAACGATCACGGATTACGTCGTCGACTATTCCGTCGACGGTGGCTCTAGTTGGTCGACGTTCAGTGACGTCGTCTCGACGCTGCGCACGACGACGGTCACCGGACTTGCGAGCGGGGTGCGACACGTCTTTCGAGTGAGCGCTGTCAATAGCGCAGGGCGTGGTACCTCATCGACGTCGACCTCTGCGGTTGCCCCAGGTGTTCCTGGTCCGCCATGTTGCATCGACGACACAGAAATCGGACCGCGATACGTCGCGATTCGTTGGGGAGCGCCCGAGTACACAGGCGGCTCGGTCGTCACCAATTACGTCATCGAATACACCACGAACGACGGCGCAACGTGGACGACCTGGCCGGAACCTCACGGCAATGGGACCCTGCGCACAATCACCGGACTGACGGACGGCGTTCCACACAAGTTCCGCGTGAGTGCCCGCAATGCGATCGGCACAGGTGACCCATCGCCGGTCTCCGATGCGTACACACCATGGACGCCCGTGGCACCTGGTGCTCCACTGAACGTCGTTGCGAGTGCGCGACCTGGCCAGGTTGACCTCGACTGGGATGGCCCGGAGAGTGACGGTGGAGAACCCATCACGGACTACGTCATTGAATACACGGCCAACGAGGGTTCGTCGTGGACGGTGTACTCCGATGGAGTGAGTACGGCAACGCTTGCCGCTCTCCGCGGACTCTCAGCTGGTGTCAGTCATCAGTTCCGCGTGAAAGCGATCAACGCTCGCGGCACCGGTCCGGCTTCGGCGGTCTCGAATGCCATCGTCGTTCAAGCCCCACTCGCCAATGACGCGTTTTCGGGGGCAGTCGTCCTCAGCGATTCCGTCGGCAGCACGGCGAGTTCAACGATCGCCGCAAGCCGTGAAGTCGGCGAGCCGAACCACGGTGGCTACAACCCGAGTGCGTCCATTTGGTATCGCTGGACCGCGCCGAGTGACGGCAGCATCGTGATCGACACACGGGTCAGCAACTTCGACACCCTCCTTGGTGTCTACACGGGATCAGCCGTGAACGCGCTTACGACGATCGCCACGAACGACGACGCACCAGGTGGAACGTGGAGCAGGGTGACGGTCACCGTGACCGCTGCGACGACGTATTACATCGCCATCGATGGCTACAACCGTCGAACCGGATCGACGCTTCTGAACTGGGAGTTCACCCGTGCCCCAGACGCAACCGTGCCCTCTGCGCCACGCAACGTTCGTGGGAGCGCAGGAGATCAACTGGTCACGGTCTACTGGCAAGCACCCACGTCGGATGGATCGCGTGCCATCACGTCCTACACCGTTGAATCGACTCCGGGAGCAAAGACGTGCACGACGACCGGCGCACTCACCTGCATCGTTCGTGGATTGACGAACGGAGAGAGCTACACCTTCACCGTCACGGCAACCAACTCAGTCGGCACGAGTGTCGCGTCCACGCCGTCAGATTCGGTGACGCCACAGGCTTCGTCGACTCCTGACGTGCCGACTGCAGTGTGGGGTCTCGATCGAATCGATCAGCGCAACTTGCCCCTCGACGGGAGATACGCCAGGGTCTCGAGTGGTGCCGGCGTGACGGCGTACATCATCGATACGGGAGTGTTGTCCACTCATACCGAATTCGCAGGCCGAATGTTGTCCGGTTATTCGAGCATCAGTGACTCCTACGGGACCGAAGACTGCAATGGACACGGGACGCACGTCGCGGGCACCGTCGCGGGTACGAATTACGGCGTCGCGCCAAGTGTGGCAGTCGTCCCTGTCCGTGTGCTCGACTGCACCGGTTCGGGAACGACGGCGGGAGTGATTGCGGGCATCGACTGGGTAGTCAGCCACCACGTCGCTGGGTCGCCCGCCGTGGCGAACATGAGCCTCGGCGGAGGTCGATCTTCGTCGCTTGACTTGGCAGTGCAGCGAGGTGTCGCTGACGGAGTCACGTTCGTGGTCGCTGCAGGTAACTCCAATGCGAATGCATGCTTGTCGTCGCCTGCAGGTGAAGCAGTTGCGATCACGGTGGGTTCCTCGACATCTGCAGATGCGCGCTCATCGTTTTCAAACTTCGGCTCGTGTGTGGATCTCTTTGCCCCGGGGTCGAACATCACTTCTGCATGGATTGGTTCTTCGACCGCATCGTCAGTGAAGTCGGGAACGTCGATGGCCTCGCCGCACGTGGCGGGAATCGTTGCCCTCGGCCTCGAGTCGTCACCGTCATCGACCCCGGCACAGATGGCGGCCTGGTTGACGTCTTCGGCAACGAGCGGTGTGCTCACCGATGTCGGATCAGGTTCCGTGAATCTCCTTGCCTATTCGCGCCTCGGAATTGCCCCGCGTGAGTCGGCGCCGATCGAATCGCCTGGCGGCGGAAGTGGTGGCGGATCGGGCGGTGGTGGCGACGGTGGCGGTGGTAGCGACGATGGTGGTGGAGGCGGTGGAGGTTCAGATGATGAACCCACGACAACCACGACAAGCTCTACGACGACAACCGTGGTGACGACGACGTCGACGACGGCCCCGGCCACAGTTGCGAGCCCGCTTCCATCTCAGGGTCAGTCATCGCGATTTAGGCGGCAGCCAGCGGGAACAAATCGCACCTTGAATCCGGTCTTGGGATCGCCATTGCCTCCCTCGATCGTAGTTGCGCTGCGACCTGTGGCGACTCGTGTCGTTGGATCAACCGTGGTGCTGTCAACGAAGGCACCCGCACAGTCGACCGTTCATGTGTATCGCGATGGAGTGCTCGTGCGCAGTGTTCCTGCAGCAGCTGCGGCGTCGATCAAGATCGACGGTTCAGAGGAAGGCGTCAGGTCATTCCAGATCGTTGTTGTCGACAAGACGGGATCCGCGACGGTGACGTCCAAGAAGGTAGTCACGGTCAAGAAGGTAGTCACGGTCAAGAAAAAGTTGAAGAAAGCGTCGAAGTCAGGAAAGTGACGAGCGACGTTTAGCTCACGAATGGAGCGCCGAGCACCACTTCGTTGATGTCATAACGACCATCAATGAGCGGTTCGCCCGCTAGGGCAACAACCTCAATCGGACCTTGGAAGCCAGGAAGATCCAGTGCGGGGTGTGGGAGAGCGGAGAGACCAACGGGCAGATTGACAGCTTGATCTACGGGCATCAGTGCCCCGACTCCGTGCGCAGCGTCACAGAGTCGTGCAGCCATGTTCGGAGCCCAGCCGATGTAGTCCTGACCTTCGAAGAGCATCGTGTCGCCGGTGGCAATTCCGATGCGGAGCGAGAGAGGAGCACACGCAATGGCTGCATGGCGCTGGAGTTCCATCGCGAACGTGATGCCGTCGTATGCCTCCACCGCTACAGCCATCAATCCATCGCCGAGATACTTGTCAATGCGCACGCCTTGATGCGATCCAACTGCACGCGCGACGGCACGAAACTTGCTCAACAGTTGTGCTGCAGTGCCATCACCGTGTTGTTCGGTGAAGGTGGTGAAGCCAGAGAGGTCGACGAAGATGAACGTCCTTCGGAAGCGCATACGCGACCTCAGCCTAGGGGTGTGACTTCGGTCTTGATGGAGGGGTCCGAGTCCTGATGCCGAGTTATTTGCATTTCCTACAAGGATTTGGCAGAATGACGGCGTTGTAATTTCCTTGGTGTAAGTCGCGTAGGGCGTCCCACCAAGGTTGGGGAGGAACCGGATACGTGGACGACGAGCAAATCGAGCTGAGCGCTGACCGCGCTTGGCAAGATCAGGCGAACTGCCTCGGCGTCGACCCCGACCTTTTCTTCCCGGAGCGAGGAGCCTCCACCCGCGAAGCCAAGGAAGTCTGCAAGGGCTGTGTCGTGCGCGATGAGTGCCTCGAATATGCCCTCGCAAATGGCGAGAAGTTCGGTATCTGGGGCGGTTTGTCGGAGCGTGAGCGCCGCAAGCTCCGTCGCCAGCGCGCGCAGACCTCGCGCAACATCGCTAGCGCTTAGTCGTTTCCCTGTAGTCGTCGATTTCGTTCAGCGAGTCTCCACTCAATCGTCTTTTCTCCGCTGAGGTCGAGTTGCGCCCATCGATCTCGCGGGATTCGAGCAAGTGCGCGCGCGGGGACGAGACCGACGAGTTCTGCATGATCGACTGGAGCGAGCGCGGCTACAGCCTCATAGGCCTCCATCGGTCCGGTGACGTCATAGTCGATGAGGTTCATTGAAACCTGTGCATGTGCGCCGACCTGCAACCCCAAGGTCCGACGCTCGTTGGTTCGAATGGTCTTTGCAATCTGCTTGGCGGTCTCCACGGTCTGGTCCTTGAGCCACACGTTGTAGGCGATGAGGATCGGTCGTGCGCCGACGCAGATCGAACCGGAGCGTGGATGAGGTTTTGTCGGCCCTAGGTCGGGAAGAAGGTCGATGAAGGCGTGCTTGCGAATGAATGGCAGTGTGCGTTCGGGGCCGTACAGGAAGCACGGAATGCCAAGTTCGTTCGCGGCGAATTGTGCAAAGCGATCACGTGCGGCAATCGCATCTTCGAACGTTGAACCATCGAGTGCGACGAATGGAACGACATCGACGATGCCGACGCGAGGATGGACGCCGTGGTGCTCTTGGATGTCGAACATCGCTGTTGCACTTCTCGCGAGGATCCTCGCTGGGTCTTCGCCTGCGAGTGTGAACACGCTGCGGTTGTGGTCAGGGTCGCTGTGGAGGTCTAGGAGGTCCGATCCGAGCTCGGCCGACAATTCGCTGAGCTGGCTTGGATTCCCGCCTTCGCTGATGTTGATGACGCATTCAAGCACCCTTGTTGCTTATCGCATTTGGAATGCCCAGTGCTAGATTGTCGGCATGAACCTCGGTGGAACAGAACTCATCATTGTCGGCATCGTCGTTGTGCTTCTTTTCGGTTCGCGTTTGCCGAAGATCGCGCGAAGCCTCGGTCAGGCTCAGCAGGAGTTCAAAAAGGGTCAGTCGGACGGTTCGAAGTCCGCTGAAGCTCCGAAGAACGACACGCCTCCATCGGCGTAAGTTTTCCGAACTAGTCGGTCGTCACCCGAACTCTTCGGTTCATCACTCGCTCGAGCAGCGACCGTCGTTCCATCGCTGAGTAAACGTTCAGTTCGTTGTCCAGTTTCTTTGACGGGGCAAATGAGATCTGCACCTCATCGTCCGTGATTCGAG
>VFQS010003505.1_pt1:0-2500 | contig 11895 bp, 10 predicted proteins | sample 3512361 | NCBI WGS metagenome assembly VFQS01 (sample SAMN10412375, study PRJNA504923) | tailings metagenome | isolation source: Relicate 1 Philex TSF3 active mining | place: Philippines | reverse complement strand
CGCACTGCCGCCACATGGTTTCCCCGCTTGCCGCTCGGCGCGCAATGACGTCGATGCCGACGGGAAACTCCACAACAGGGCAGCTTTGCAAGCTTCGAGGCTTGGAGCGCTTTTTCGCAACGCACAGCGTTTCTCCATTGTGCCCTTCAAAAGCGTTGACGTCAACCATGGATTTGATGACGGATGGCGCGTGTGTGGGCGCTCGCGTCTTGGTGTGGCATCGCTCGGTGATGGCGTCAACCGGCGCGGCCCCATCGCAGCAGCCAATGGAGGACGAAGAAGGAGACGACGACGACGACGACGAAGAAGAAAGTGACGACAACGATGACGATGATGATGATGTCTTCGTCGATGGTTGTTGTTGTTGTTGTTGTTGCTGCGGCGTTGTTGTTTTCAGCACGCTGCGAACTTCAGCTGTGAACGCGCGCTCGGTGAAGTTCAGCGGCGCGCCGAGCGAATCCACTGAAAGCAGCAGCGCCAAAGCGCCGCTTACAATGGCTGTTCCGCCGAATTCGAGCCCGAACGTGTGCCTCTTCTGCGGTGACGCGCTGGAATCGGACCAAACGCTCACGAGGAGCGGCTGCGATAGGTTGACGATGTGGTGCTCGGTTTCGTTGTCGTCCAAGCGGGTTGTGGACCCAAACTGAATTTCAAGAAAGCGACCGTTGACAAGCAAGCGCTGGATGTTTGGCATGGGGGATATGGTTGGGGATCGTCGTATTCGGCGTCTCTCTCTCTCTACGGGGGGCAGAACAAGCGCTGCAGATATCCAAACACGCGCGAACACATCAAGATCAGGCGGGGGAAAAATCAGAAAAACAGTGTGGCCCTACAATGGCGAAACAGTCGTGCCGCTACGGTGCCAGCGAGAGCGAAGCTGAAGTTTTCCAATTTTTGGACCCCCCGTTTTGTGATGTTTGTGAAATTTTCTACCGACGCGTTCTCTTGATAGAAATGGACTCCTGATCTGATTCCAAAACTGACATAGGTACTATGAGATGCGTTCTATTCATTCTATGTGGTTTGAGTTAGTGAAAAATCTTTTCACTCAAGAAATATTGCATAGCAAAGAATATTTTCTCGTCGTTTTACGAGTGATTTTTGCGTCTTCGCGAACGGTGCGTGTTTTTGACCGCGATTTTCCGATTTTTTTGATCTCACTTCTCGAGGCGCGATGTCGTGACAGCGTCGACCTCCCGATCTGATCCGAAACGCTGCGCCAGCAGCCACGGATGTCGCCCATGCCTGGCTAGAAGGCGCGCCGCTTGATTTGGAGAGGTACATGTGCGATTGTGCGTTGCAAAATATTTGTGCGCCAAAAAATGTCGCCATTTTTGACCATTTTTGACCCCTTTTTGACGCTCATTTTTCCGTGCCGCGGGCGAATTCGGAAAATCCGTTTCGATTCGCGTGGGCTGATGTCATCCAAGACACGGTCTCCGATCTTGATTCCAAAACGGTCCCGGGTACTACGCGGCACTGCCTGTCCGGTCTGAGCGGTTGCAGATGCCAGAATACCGCGCCAGATGACCAAACACGCGCCGCAAAACATTCTCACGCTTCCGAAATTCGTCGTTTTTTGCACCCTTTTGAGTGCACGTTTTTGGTCCTCATTTTCACGAATTTTTCTGATTTTTTGGTGCGAGATGTGCGCACCTGATCGTGCAAACCGCTTGCGTTCGCGACTTGATTCCAAATGCGGCACAGACACACGAGGCCTGGGGCTCCATACCAAAAATGGTTCCAAGGCAGATAACGCCATCGATCCGGATCAAACGCGCAATTTGGAGGTATTTTTTGAGGCCCAAAATCGTCATTTTTGACCCTTTTTTCACTCATTTTTGCGTCTTCGCGAACGGTGCGTGTTTTTGACCGCGATTTTCCGATTTTTTTGATCTCACTTCTCGAGGCGCGATGTCGTGACAGCGTCGACCTCCCGATCTGATCCGAAACGCTGCGCCAGCAGCCACGGATGTCGCCCATGCCTGGCTAGAAGGCGCGCCGCTTGATTTGGAGAGGTACATGTGCGATTGTGCGTTGCAAAATATTTGTGCGCCAAAAAATGTCGCCATTTTTGACCATTTTTGACCCCTTTTTGACGCTCATTTTTCCGTGCCGCGGGCGAATTCGGAAAATCCGTTTCGATTCGCGTGGGCTGATGTCATCCAAGACACGGTCTCCGATCTTGATTCCAAAACGGTCCCGGGTACTACGCGGCACTGCCTGTCCGGTCTGAGCGGTTGCAGATGCCAGAATACCGCGCCAGATGACCAAACACGCGCCGCAAAACATTCTCACGCTTCCGAAATTCGTCGTTTTTTGCACCCTTTTGAGTGCACGTTTTTGGTCCTCATTTTCACGAATTTTTCTGATTTTTTGGTGCGAGATGTGCGCACCTGATCGTGCAAACCGCTTGCGTTCGCGACTTGATTCCAAATGCGGCACAGACACACGAGGCCTGGGGCTCCATACCAAAAATGGTTCCAAGGCAGATAACGCC
>VFQS010003500.1_pt1 | contig 11908 bp, 8 predicted proteins | sample 3512361 | NCBI WGS metagenome assembly VFQS01 (sample SAMN10412375, study PRJNA504923) | tailings metagenome | isolation source: Relicate 1 Philex TSF3 active mining | place: Philippines | reverse complement strand
ACTTTATGCATTATCGAAGCGATGAAATTGCTCAATGAAATCGAAAGCGATTTCTCTGGCAGCATCAAGCAAATTTTGGTCGAAAATGGTCAACCGGTCGAATTTGGCCAACCATTGTTTATCATTGCTTAATTCCAGCACGACCTATCAGCACGACTAGCTTGATGACCCCATTTGCTTCGCCAGCCAATCTGGCGAAAACAAAATTTACCGCTCCCAAGCTTTCGGACTGCAACCTCTGCCAAAGCAAAATATATTATGTTTGAAAAAATTCTGATCGCCAATCGTGGCGAAATTGCCCTCCGTATTCAGCGCGCCTGCCGCGAAATGGGCATCAAAACCGTAGTCGTTCACTCTGAAGCAGACCGCGAAGCCAAATACGTCAAACTCGCTGACGAATCCGTTTGTATCGGCCCAGCACCATCCAATCTCAGTTACTTAAGCATGCCGGCGATTATCAGTGCCGCAGAAGTTACTGATGCGCAAGCGATTCATCCTGGCTACGGATTTTTATCTGAAAACGCCGATTTCGCTGAACGCGTTGAACAATCTGGCTTTGTTTTCATTGGTCCTCGTGCCGAATCGATTCGTTTGATGGGTGACAAAGTCTCCGCTAAGCACGCCATGATTGAAGCGGGAGTACCCTGCGTACCAGGTTCAGACGGTGCCTTACCTGATGATCCTAAAGTGATCGTCCAAACTGCACGTAAAGTCGGCTATCCGGTCATCATCAAAGCCGCTGGTGGTGGTGGTGGTCGCGGTATGCGCGTGGTTCATACCGAAGCAGCGTTGTTAAATGCTGTCACTATGACCAAGACTGAAGCGGGTGCCGCATTCGGCAATCCAGAAGTGTATATGGAAAAGTTTTTGGAAAATCCACGCCACGTGGAAATCCAAATCTTAGCTGATCAACACGGCAATGCTGTTTGGTTGGGTGAGCGCGATTGCTCCATGCAACGTCGCCATCAAAAAGTTATTGAAGAAGCCCCTGCTCCAGGCATCCCACGTAAAACAATCGAAAAAATTGGTAATCGTTGCGCTGAAGCTTGCCGCAAGATTGGCTACCGTGGTGCGGGTACTTTTGAGTTTCTCTATGAAAACGGTGAATTCTATTTCATCGAAATGAATACGCGCGTACAAGTTGAACATCCGGTCACCGAAATGATTACAGGCGTGGATATCGTTCAAGAGCAAATTCATATCGCGTTTGGCAACAAGCTACGCTTCAAGCAATCTGATATCGAGTTACGTGGTCACTCAATCGAGTGCCGTATTAACGCTGAAGATCCATTCAAATTTACGCCATCACCTGGACGTATCGCAACTTGGCATACACCGGGCGGCCCTGGCATCCGCGTTGATTCGCACGCTTATGCTGGCTACTTCGTACCACCAAATTACGACTCGATGATAGGCAAAGTCATTTCTTACGGAGCGACCCGCGAACAAGCAATTCGTCGTATGCAAATTGCCTTGTCTGAGATGGTCGTTGAAGGAATTCAAACCAACATTCCGCTGCACCGCGAATTGATGGTCGATGCACGTTTTATTGAAGGTGGTACCAATATTCATTATTTAGAGCATAAATTGGCAGATATGCCCGTGCTATCTAAAAAAGATAAATAAACCATCGGCAATAAGATTGCTTAGGTAGTTTCCATGACGCGATTGAGATACTATATTCAATCGCGTTTTTTGATTAGAACTTGCGAAAAACAAAAGCTAAGGTCGTTATGCTCGTAGCAAGCTGCCTAATTGACAGAATTTTGCGTAAGCTTTATTGATTTAATTCGTCTGCATTCCTGAATGCGACGAAACGTATTTTGAATTTGAAAGCATATTTATGGCCTGGGTCGAGATCCTGATTGAAGTTGCGCGCGATCACGCAGAAAATTTATCCGACGCACTAATGGATGCAGGTGCCCTATCTGTATCGGTAGAAGATGCCGATGAAGGAACAGACGCTGAAAAACCATTATTCGGTGAACCAGGCATGGAAATCACCGAACGCGCGTGGGAACGCAGTCGTGTAGTTGCCTTAGCAGACACTGACATCGACCATGCTGCGCTGGTGGCGGAAGCGGCAGCGTCAATCAAATTGGCAACTGTGCCATCATTCACCACGCGCAGTGTAGAAGAGCAAGATTGGGTGCGCCTAACGCAATCTCAATTTGAACCAATTCATATCGGCAAAAATATCTGGGTGGTACCAAGTTGGCATGAAATCCCTGACCCGCAAGCGTTGGTGTTAGAGCTAGATCCGGGCTTGGCGTTTGGCACAGGCAGTCACCCGACGACACGTTTATGCATGGAATGGTTAGAAGCGCACGCCCCCAACAATTTATCGGTGCTCGACTATGGTTGCGGCTCTGGAATTTTAGCGATGGTAGCGAAAAAACTCGCCGCGAATAAAGTGGTCGGCGTAGACATCGATCCTCAAGCAATTGAATCAGCGAATTTCAATGCCGAACGCAATCAATGCGATATCGAGTTCTCACTACCGGAAGCGTTTTGTGACAAATATCCATCCACACATCAATTTGATGTTGTGGTTGCTAACATTCTTTCAAGCCCATTGAAACTGATGGCACCAATGCTCTCAGGTCGAGTCGCAGAAGGTGGCGCACTGATTCTATCTGGCGTGTTAGCACGTCAAGCGGAAGAAGTTGCCGCTGCTTATGCGCCTTTCATCCAATTGAGTGTTTGGCAAGAGCGTGAAGGCTGGGTTGCTTTACACGGTCGCCGTTCCTCATCCAACAACTGAACTTCAGCATCGAACACATACATCATGGCACTCGCGACCCAATGTCCTCATTGCTACACCAGCTTCCGGGTCGCGAATGACCAGCTAAAGCTACACGCGGGAATGGTTCGATGCGGCTCTTGCAAGCTCACCTTTAATGGCATCGAACATTTGCTTGCACCGGGTGAGGCGCCACGCAAGCGGCCTGATTCCAAGCTGACAGAATCAGCAAGGGAGCAACAAACACCAAGCTCACATCAACAGGAAGCTGCAGTCGAGGACACAACGCCGCTTAGTTCTAGACAAACTGAACCGCAGCATCAATCAAGTTTAGACGAACATCCAACCGAATCTGATGCAAGGGAACAGTCTCATCATCCTGAAATAGCTGCAGATGAAGCAAGTCAAGATGGCGATGAACATGAACCTCAAATTACGGCAGAATTTATTGCTGAGTTTGAGGCTGAATTTGAAGCTGATTCGGACATTGTAGAAACAGATGCTCAAAATGATCAGCTAGATGCAGCCGATTCAAAAAATCAAGAATTCGATTTTGAATCTAATCGTCAATCTGGCGAAGAACACGACTTCGCAACAGCAAACGATGAAGCTACACAAGAACAAGCGCAGGATACGATAGACAAAAATGCGTCACCGATTGATACCACTGCGCCAGCTTTAAATCTGGACTCAAATCTGGATTCGAATTTAGCTCCAGAATTCAACTCTGATGTAGAAACCAAAGAAAAATCCAATTCAAATTCGGATCAAGAGCTTGATGAATTTGAGCAATTGATGAATTTAGGTTCGGCATCAGAATCGGTTCATAGCCAGCAACAGCAAAACTTAATGCAGCAATTCTCGGCGCAATTAGAAACAATTGAGCCCGAGTTAGGTGTCAGTGGCACTACAGAGCCTAAGCCTGAAAGCAATTCAAACGATAAACAGAAGCCTTCCCCCCTAACTGGTAAGTTGGAGTTCGAGCTTACGTCTGAAGAGCGCGCCCTAGTTGAACAAGCGGATTTATTACATCAATTAGAATTAGAGAATCGAATCGCAACGCTTGATGAAGATGCCAAAGAATGGTCTAGGCACGAACCTCATCTAGGTGAAGATTTAACAGAATCAGCGTCATCGAATCGTCCGCCATCATTTACTTCTTCGCATGCAACAACGGCGCAAATCAGCGCAGATTCCGACACACATTCGGATGCAATATATGCCGAAGAGCCGGTCGAAAGCATCTCTGATTCACAGCCGCCAGCAGAGATTGATGGCGATGAAGAAACGCCCAAATTTGTGCTGCAGGCAGAAAAAAAGCGGCGTTATGGAAAATGGCAAACAATTGCTTTGTTTTTTTCATGCCTAGTATTGGTCTTCGCTACCTTGCTACAAGGTGCGTATTTCTTCAGAACGCAAATCGCAGCACAATGGCCAGCGACTAAGCCGCACTTGCTACGTGCATGTCAAATGATTGGATGCCAAATCAAGTTACCGGCAGAGCGCCGTATGTTAGAACTGGTTGGAAGCGAGTTGTTGATCTTAAATGAAGAGTTAAGAATCAACACCTTAGCATTTCAAATTCAAAATAAGAGCTCTACCATTCAAGAATGGCCAGCGCTAGAGTTAACTTTAAAAGATCGTCGCGGCAAAACTGTATTGCAAAAAGTTTTCCAAGCGAGTGAATATCTGAATACAAAATCGGATCTACCAAAGGGAATAGCCGCACTCAGTGAGAGCAATCACAAACTATATTTTGAGCTGAATATCGCAAAGGCATCCAACTATCAGGTAGAAATTTTCTACCCTTAAAGTTTGGCTCTAAAACATTAGCAAATAAAACCAGTAAATAAAAAAGAGCGGCTAGATAAACTAAGCCGCCCTCCCCCTTCACTGCTTCATCCTTTTTTGCGCAAATTTCGATAGCGTTCAGCGCGTGCTGAAATCGAGGCAATCAATTTTTCTGGATCTATAGGCTTGGTTAAAAAATCATCTGCACCAGTTTCCATTGCGCCTAATTGCTTTTGCATTTCTGTCTCAGAAGACAAAAACACGATAGGAATTTCGACATACAAATTATTCTGACGGATAACCTTTGCCATTTCTATGCCATTACATTGAGGCATATATAAGTCAGTTAAAATGAGTTCTGGTTTAAACTTTTTTATCGCATCAAGAATTTCTGTCGGATCCATCAACGAACGCACGTGCATACCGGCACTACTTAACACGGCATCAAAAAAGCTTAAGAAAAATTCGTCATCATCAACGACCAATACGCGATAAGAGCGTACCGTGTTTTTTGCAATCTTCTCGTCAATTTTTACGCTTAAAGCCTGGGCATCAATCGGTTTAATAAAATAACCTTCCGCACCCTCACGTACCGCCAATAATCTATCCTCAAAATTATCATTTGCCGAAATATAAATCACTGGAAAGCTAGTGATCACGCGGGTCGACATTGCAGCTTTAGCCAACTTACCTGCATCAGAATCGATATCTAACACAGCAGCTGCCGGTGCTCTCACCAAAATCGCGGAGCGGAACTCCTCCAAATCAGAAAAACCTACCACTTCGTGATCATAGACACTCAAGGCATTACTTAATTCTTGAACATAACTATTATCTGCAGAATAGATATAAACAAGATCAAAATACCGCGTCGGTTCTTGTTCAGATAATTCACTCATTACGATGTCTCCTAGTGTTTCTTCGTCAGCCATTTGCTGGTTCTGTTCTGCATATACATCCAATTCGTCTCGGCTCATATCATCTCAATCTTTAATCGTAAAACGCATAAAATTCTACGCCAAATAAATACCATTCACTGAGCAGCCACATCGCCCCAAAGTTGCCGCATACTAAAGCGCATCACAATTTGATCTCGGTGTAAAACTTCACGAATTGCATGCAAAGGCTTTTGTGTATCGCGTTTAATCGGTGCGGCTAATGGCACACCTCTTGGCCCAAGCAAGCAGTGCACATAAGGTGTCGTGGTTGTTGCACCTTTGCTGGTAACGACGCCAATCGCTCCATCCTCCAAGCGTACAAAAGTCCCAATTGGATATGTTCCTAATTCACGAATAAATAACGTCAGCAACATCATATCTACAGTATTTTTTCCGCCTATTAAAATGTCTCTCAATGCCGCATTCGGCAATAAAGACTTACGATAACTTCGCGCGCAAACTCGTGCGCAATAGCGATCAGCAATCGAGATAATTTTCGCGTTTTGAGGGATTTCGGCGCTACGTTTCTTGGCGGGATAGCCACTGCCATCTTCATTCTCGTGGTGATGTAAAATCCAAGACAACCATTGCTCGTCATTGACACCGACACTGATTAACTGTTGCACGGATTCTTGAGGATGACGAAAAATCAATTCTTGTTCCTCTGCGCTCAAAGACTCACTTTTCTCTTGCAGTCTTTCTTGTTGTCTGAGCATACTCAAATTCATAGTCAAGCATGCCGCTGCCAACAGAATTAATTCATCTTCAGATTTCTTTAATGCCCGTCCAATGACAATCGCAACCACCGCGGTATCTACGCAATGTCGAGAAGAGTAGTTGCCTTCCTGATGTAACAAGATACAACCTAAAGCGACGTCCATATCAATACGAGTCGCCAACAAAACATACTTCGCTAAGGTAAGGAATTTATCGCGAGGATTTTCAACACTATTCAAATTGTAAGACAAGGCTCGTAGGTCATTGCGTATTTGCGAAATGATGCGCACTACAGATGGTTGTTCAACTACTTTAGGAATTTTCTTGTCGCGCGATGCATTCTCCATTAAGTCGCCGTCGACATATAATCCACGCTCGATCAAAACCTCGACTTGATGTGCATTATTCACGACAAAGCCGCGCCTCAACAACAAATTGCCATCGGCACCAAAGATATCCCATTGCAAGGGTTGCCCAAGCACGATATCTGACATCGAAATACGTTTACTCGACATGCATAACTCCATTAGGTGGAGAGAGAAGCGAAGCTAAGAGAAGCACCAAGCAAGCAAACCAAACGATTTGCGAGCGGCCTTCACTTCTATCCTAACAGAGTAAGCACAAGACACAAGCTTTTACGCGTTTGTCTGATGAATTGATGCAACAGATCGAGAGTGCTAATGCTAAGAAAATTCCAAAGCGATCATCACCAACAAATTTCAATCAAAAAAGCAATTTCAAGTTGGCTATTCAAACGGAGAAGCGCCAGCCAATTTTGCGTAAGATCAACATCAAAACGGCAAATGTCGCTGTAAATACAATAGCAAAAGCCAGCGACGTCAAATATGGATTATTGATCGGCGTAAAAATGGGGACAAACAATCCGCCGTAAATTTTATCCATCCATCCTGTTCCCGCTAATACGCAAGTTGCCACCCATGAACCCGCATATGCCGCAATCGCGTTCACACCAAAACTTATACCAATTGCGGGCAACTTCAAGCGATCTATGAGTTGATGCATGAGCCAAATAATCAGGTAAGCAAATCCCGTGGTCCACAAGACAAATGAGGATGTCCAAAGGTGTTTATTGATCGGCAAAACAAATGACCAAAGATAAGCACACGCACACATCACCAAACCCAGCAATAAGAGATTGCTAGCCTGTCCTCGGCGTAGTATCGCCCCCGCTTGAATTCCCAATAGAACAGAAACGATAGCCGACACGGTACTCAGTATGCCCTCTGGCTCTTGCGCTAAACCTGATTGCAGATCGAAATGATAAGCGAGACTTCCCAAAACACGCGTGTCGATTTGATCAACCAAATTCAAATGTGCTTGATAAGAGCCAGCCGACGCTAACAAATACCAGTAAGACAATAATATAGCAACGATCAAGTACAAAAGCTGCTTTAAAGAGCGTAAATAAATAAAGAGCAAACCCGCTACCAAGAAACACAATCCGATTCTTTGTAACACTCCCATTAAGCGAAATTGACGATCCGGAATCAATGCAACCGCGACCAAGTGTAGAACCACACCTAGGGCAAAAATTTTACAAGCACGCCAAATAATTGTTGGTGCCAATTGTCTTGCGCTGAGGCCTTGTTCGAATTTAGGCGTTAAAGCCAAATACAAGGAAACACCGACAATCACCAAGAAAAACGGGAAAATGAAATCAGCAGGACTCGCACCGTGCCAGCTGGAATGCGAAAGCCAAGGATAAACATAATTCCAATCACCCGCATTATTCACTAACAACATTGCGGCAACTGTTAGCCCACGCAAAGCATCAATAGAGGTTAAACGTTGATTGTTTAAACTCGCAACTTGCGCATGACTGCGCGCTTGATGCACTTGCCCATCTTGATTCATATCCTGACTCATTCCTGCCCCCGATTAATACTTTTCCAAACCACCCGCAACATCATTTCCCAGCACCATAAAAACCTTTTTCATCCAATATTTTCAAATCAAAACGATTTCAATATTTCAATACCACTCAGTAGAATTATCTAAAATCGAGAGTAACTACATCAATCAATTCGAAGTACCTTAACTTCAATCCATCTCTGATTAACTGTACTGAATATTGCAATTAGAAACACCTATTTAGACGAGTAGGCGAACAAAAAACATCAGTATAGTTGCATATTGGTACTTAAGTGGCATTATTTTTGTAAAACCAGTTGACCGAATAAAAACGGAATAGTATGTTGTAGCTCAGGCGCTCAAACCTGACCGCTCGTATCATCAAATTTTCGAATTTAGCTTGCGTTCGTCGATATACCAGTTTGGATTCAGTTACCTACTGCAAAACTCAAAATATCACCGAATCTTTGCTTACATCCTTCTGAGACAGCTGTTATGACTATTGAACAAAAACCTGCGCGCTCCCCGATTACTTGGGTTCCCACACTCTATCTGGCCGAGGGCTTACCTTTTTTTGCGATCGCACTCGTCGCAGGTTTAATGTACAAAAGTTTAGGCGTATCAAACGAAGAGATCGCTTATTGGACTGGCGCGATTGGTTTTGCATGGGTATTTAAACCCTTGTGGAGCCCTTTTCTGGAAGCCGCCCGCAGCAAGAAATTTCTAGTAGTCTGCTTTCAACTAATCGGGGGCGCAACGCTAGGGCTCGTTGCGCTAGCAATGCAACTACCCAACTACTTCGCGGTCAGTATTGCTTTACTTGCTGTTGTCGCCATCTCATCTGCAACCCACGACATCGCCGCAGATGGACTCTACATTGCTAGTCTCAATAATAAACAACAAGCTGCCTACGCTGGCTGGCAAGGTGCATTTTTTAATGCGGCTAAATTCATTTCGCTTGGTGGACTTGTTATCTTGGCTGGGCATCTAGAAAAAAGCATGCCGCCAGCACAAGCATGGGGAATTATTTTTGGATTGTTGGGCGCGATGTTAATTGCGCTTGGCTTCTATCACACTTGGTCTTTACCCAATGTAAAGCAAGCAGAATCCAAGCAATCCATGCGCAGCATTTACACAACCACTGTTGATGTGGTTATCGATTTTTTCAAAAAGCCAGGAATCTGGTTGGCAATTCTGTTCATCATTTTGTTTAGAACTGGCGAAGGACAAATCCAAACGATAGGCCCGCTATTTCTAAAAGAATTAAAAGAACATGGTGGCTTAGGATTGAGCAATGAACAAGTTGGTTTGGTCTATGGCACCGCAGGCACAATCGCGTTCTTGGGTGGCAGCATACTTGGTGGTTACTTTACTTCTTGGTTAGGACTACGCCGAGCCTTACCTTGGCTAATTATCACAATGAACTTCCCAAATATCGTGTTCTTTTTCTTGAGCACTTCATTACCAGATAATTTAATGATTATTGGCGCAGCCTTAAGCATAGAAATGTTCGGCTACGGCTTTGGATTCGTTGGGCTGATTCTATTCATGATGCAAGTAGTCGCGGTTGGAAAATACCAAACAGCACACTACGCCCTCGCCACTGGCGTTATGCAACTAGGATTGGTTATTCCCAAAATGCTGAGTGGAAAAATTCAAACCATGCTGGGCTATCACAATTTCTTTATCTGGGTCATCATCTCAGCACTACCAGTTTTATTCCTGTGTCGCTTTCTCAATATTAAAGATCAGGAAACGGATAGTTCCCAATAGCTAGCAGTCAGTTCAAACTGTTTCGAAAATATGACCAGTTCAACTCATCAGATCACGTCATTGAGCTAACAACTCACTCGCTTTTCTATTTTTTAGAAACAGTAATAAAAAAAGGCAGAAAAATTTCTGCCTTTTTTTGTGTGCCAGTCAAAATCAACGACAACGCATTAATCCAACTTCGCCGCATGTTCGCGCGTTGCGTGGAACACGATATCCGGCCAGCGTTCTTGGGTTAACCGTAAATTGACACCTGAACTGGCGAGGTAAGCCATGTTGCCGGCTGCATCGTAAGCAACGTTGGCGCCTGCACTTGAACGTTCAAAGTCAGCCAGCATTTTTTTATCTTCGCAAGTAATCCAACGCGCGCTGCTAATACTTGTTCCCTCGAATACAGCATCAACGCCATATTCGTTTTTCAAACGGCTAGCGACTACTTCAAACTGTAAAACGCCGACCGCGCCAAGAATTAAGTCGCTGCTCACGATAGGTTTAAAAACCTGCACAGCCCCCTCTTCACCCAATTGTTGCAAACCTTTTTGTAGCTGTTTGGTTTTTAATGGGTTCAAAATACGTGCGATACGGAAAAAGTCCGGTGCAAAGTAAGGGATGCCCGTAAATTGTAGTAATTCGCCTTCAGAAAAACTATCGCCGATTTGCATATTGCCGTGATTCGGCAAACCGATAATATCGCCTGCATAGGCCTCTTCGACTTGCTCGCGTGAAGATGCCATGAAAGTCACCACCGACGACACTTTAATGTCACGATTGATGCGTAAATGCTTGAGCTTCATGCCGCGCTCAAAACGACCTGAACAGACACGTAAGAATGCAATACGATCACGATGTGCTGGGTCCATGTTTGCTTGAATTTTGAACACAAAACCAGAGAATGGCTCTTCAGTCGGTGCAACAGTACGTACAGTCGCATCACGCTCGCGTGGTGCTGGTGCCCAGTCAAGAAGCGCGTTCAAAATCTCACGCACACCAAAATTATTAATAGCGGAACCGAAGAATACCGGCGTCTGTGTACCTGCCAAAACGGCTGCCAAATCAAAAGGATGTGAAGCGCCGTGTACCAGTTCAACTTCCATCTTTAATTGCTCAATTTCTAGTGGAAATAATTCTGCCAAACGTGGATTGTCGATGCCTTTAACAACTTCAAATTCTTGATCAGCACGCTCACTACCTGGTGTAAACAACATGATCTCATCTTTTAAAATGTGATAAACACCACGGAAAGTTTTGCCCATACCAATCGGCCAAGTCACTGGTGAGCAATTAATCTTTAAGACTGATTCGAGCTCGTCGAGCAGTTCCAAAGGATCGCGGGTTTCACGGTCCATTTTATTGACGAAACTAATGATCGGTGTATTGCGCATACGGCAAACATTCAGCAACTTAATGGTTTGCTCTTCCACACCTTTTGCCGCATCGATCACCATCAAGGCCGAATCGACAGCAGTTAACACGCGATACGTGTCTTCAGAAAAATCTTGGTGACCAGGTGTATCTAGAAGATTAACGACGTGATCACGATATTCAAACTGCATTACTGAAGAAGCTACCGAAATACCGCGTTGCTTTTCAATTTCCATCCAATCAGAGGTCGCATGACGACCACTTTTACGCGCCTTGACCGTGCCAGCTAACTGAATCGCACCTGAAAACATCAAAAGTTTTTCAGTCAAAGTGGTTTTACCTGCATCCGGATGGGAAATAATCCCGAATGTGCGACGACGCGCTACTTCTTTACTGATGAGGTCGGTCGATACTTTTTTGACGACAAGGTTGTCTGCTTCATTACTATCGTCTGGAGTGCTGATGGAATCGGTCATTGCGAGATTTTGCTTAGAAAAAAATAACCGCACATTTTAACATGCGATACCGTGATTTTCTCGCTGGCGCAGACCCGCGCTCGCATTTCGAAATGACAAATTAAGTAGAAGTTACAGGAATAAGGCGCAAAATAAGGAGAGAATCCCTCACTCTTTTTGCTTTAGAGAAAGGGATTGCAAAAATCAAGGCACAAGTAATCGAAGCTTTGATAGTTAAGTCTTAGATAGATAAAGCGCAA
>VFQS010003499.1_pt1 | contig 11910 bp, 12 predicted proteins | sample 3512361 | NCBI WGS metagenome assembly VFQS01 (sample SAMN10412375, study PRJNA504923) | tailings metagenome | isolation source: Relicate 1 Philex TSF3 active mining | place: Philippines | reverse complement strand
AATAATTAATCTTTTCTCTTTGATTTTTATATGTTTCTCTAATAATTTTAATTTTTTTTTCATCATTTTTATTACTATAATCTCTAAACATTAAACTTAATATATAATAATAAAATATATAATTTAAATAAATTTTATTATAATTATAAAATTTGTTAAATATTAAGTATTATATTAACATAATACTAATTATATTTACATGAATATTTATGTTGAAATATATAATGTGGATAAAGAAAAGATGTGTTATTTACTATTTGAACAAGATAATGAATATATTGATAATTCTGATGAAAATTTAATAGATAAAATTAAAAATATATTAATGTTAAATCTAAATATGGAAATATTAGATAATGAATTAATTTATCTTGGGAATTATGATGATGGAACACTTTTTTTTTGTTTACAAACATTTTTAAGAAAAAAACATATAATTAATCTTAAAAAAATTATTAAAAATATAAAAGATAAAAATATTAAAATTACTTATTTTAGAAATAAAAAAAAAATAAATAAATTATTTTTATATGATATGAAATTATATTCTTTATATTATAAATTAATGATATATGAACGTATTAAATATGATTTAAAAGATTTATTTTAATTCTCCTATTTAGTTAATTTTATTATTATATAATTATAGATATGTATAAATATAATTTATCAGAAAATTCAAAGGCAATAATTTCTGGATCAGCAGCAGGAGCAATAGGTTTTAGTTCTACACTACCATTAGATTATATAAAACAACATATGCAAAATAATATATCATTTCAATATATAATTAAAAATACAAAATTAAAATCATATTTTAATGGTGGTTTAATTGGTTTAACAACAATAATGCCTCAAATGGCAATAAAATATTTTTGTTTTCACAACTTTAATAAAATATATAGTAATAAACAATTATCGGCTTTTAGTGCTGGATTAGTTGATGGTGCTTTTTTAGGACCAATATTAGCACTTCAATCATTCAAACAAATGGAAAACAAAAAAATAATTAATTATAAAGATATTATAAAAAAAAATTATATTTCTCTAATGTTTCCAATGTCATTTCGTAATGGTATTTATACTTGGTCTGTTTTAGGAGGATATTTTCATATAAAGGATAATTATATAAAAAAAGAAACAAATTTTATACAAAATTTTTTAATAGCAAGTATTTTAAATATTCCAGGTACAATTCTATCAAGTCCATTTGATGTAATTAGAGCAAAACATACACATAATTTATTAAATAATAGGAAAATTTCATTATATAGTGTTGTAAAAAATATATATAGAAATGATAAAATTAAAGGATTTTATAAAGGTTATCCATCTTTATTTATTAATTTTGCAATAAGATTTCCACTTACTTTTGCATTACAATTTATAATACTTGAAAAATTATCTTAAATAAAAATTTAGTTTGATATTTTTATTTTATTTATTTAAGATGATTTTAGTAAATCTTTGTAAATACTTATATTAATTTTCTTATCTTACATAAAATATATGTAAATTACAAAGCAAGTTACATTTGTATTCTAATAATTTATAACAGAATAAAATTACTGTTTAGAACCATATGAAAGATCTCCTAAAATCATTTTTTTAATTTTAGGGACTAATGCATCATTTTCATCCATTTTTTTATCAGGTTTTAAATCTTTGCCTATATCATCACCATAAGATTTATTACCATAGGTTTTATCATCTTTATTAATTCCAAGAGAAAATTCTAAAAATTCTAAATAAAAATTATTTATAAGCATCTTCATTTCATCCCAACATGGGTGGTTTTTTTCTTTACATGAATCACCAAGATCTACACTTTTATTATATTTTTGTATTAATATTTTTTCTTCTTCTAAGGCATATTTTTCTATATATTTTATAACTACTTCTTTTCTTATATTTTCAATAATAAAAAGTTCATTTTCTTCTTTTTTAGTTAAATTATTATTCAATATTTTAGTTTTAATTTTATCAAATGCTGTATTAATTTTTTTTACACCTTTTTTCTCTCCTATATCTTTCATAAATTTTTCATAAAAGTCATTCAAAACTTTATTCTTTTCATCCCAACATGATTTATTATTATTTTCTCTGCATGAAGAGAAACCTTCTAAAATTGTTTTTTCTTCTTTTACATATATTAATAATTTTTTATTATATTCTTCCATCTCTTTTTTTTCATCTGAAGGTAACTTATATTGTGTATAGTAGTAGAACCCACCTCCTAATAAACTTATACAACAACAACAACAACAACAAATCAAAAAAATAAATATATCCATACTTATTATATATTATTATGATATTTTTTATTTTATCTCATTTAATAATTTATTTAAAATTGTATTATCTGGATCTAAATCTTTAGTTAAATCTACATCTATTTTTGCACCATTTTTTTCTCCAATATCATTCATAAATTTATTATAAAAATCAGTAACAGCTTTATTCATTTCACTATGACATGGTCTACCACCACCATAACTTTTACATTGAATTTCATCCCTAAATTTTCTAGCATTATTATATTTTTCTATTAATTCCCTTTCTTCATTTAATAAACTTCGTATTTTATTTTTATATTCTTCTTTAGCTTTTTTTTCGGCAGCTAATTTATCAGCTGCTGCTTTTTTTTCGGCAGCTAATTTATCAGCTGCTGCTTTTCTTTCATCAGCTGCTTTCTTAGCTGCTGCTGCTTTATCATCTGCAGCTTTCTTATCAGCTGCTGCTTTATCATCTGCAGCCTTTTTATCAGCTGCTGCTTTATCATCAAATGCTTGGTTATTAGTAGAATTATTTGAAGGTTGTGAGGCTTGTGAAGGTTTTGATGATGATTGTATGAAAAAAAATAAACCACTTGATGAACTTATAGAACAACAACAGACTATAATTGCCAAAATTATAATTATATAAGTCTCCATTTATATTATATACTTTATATATAATTTTTTAAATTAAAATTAACTTTTAGTATATGTTTGCCATGTTCCATCATTGTATGATTTAGGATTATTAATAATATCTTTCTTTAAATAACAATCACTAACACTAAAATCATTTGCTGATTTTTGTCTTGAAAAGCCTACACAACTACTATTTTTATTACATTCATCTTGACATTCTTTAAGATTTTTAAATATTGGTTGTCCAGGTAAATCTGATGTACCTGTAGTATATACTACCCAATCATTTTTAGTATATATTTTATTTTTTTCAGCTGCAGCCTTATCAGCGGCAGCTTTTTTATCAGCTGCTGCTTTGGCATCTGCTGCCTTTTTATCTGCTGCTGCTTTATCATCTGCTGCCTTTTTTTCATCTGCTGCTTTTTTATCAGCTGCTGCTTTATCATCTGCTGCTTTTTTATCTGCTATTGCTTTATCATCTGCTGCTTGATTATTAGTAGAATTATTTGAGGGTTGTGATGATTGTGAAGGTTGCGAGGGTTGTGATGATTGTAAAGGTTTAGATGATGATTGTGTATAATAATATAAACCACCTGATGAACTTAATGAACAACAACAGAATATAAATAATATAATTATTAATATTAAAGTATCCATATATATATACCTATATTTTAATTTAAATAAGTATTAAATTAAAAAAAGTCAATATAATAATTATAATTATCTTCAGCGTCGTAATTATACAATATTTCATTGAATAAATAATCAAAATAATTAAAATTTTGTTCATAAGGTTTTGCTGGTAATTTATTATAGAGATTGTCTGATAAATATTCAAATGTTTTTTCAGGTAAATTATTTTCTAATAGAATAAAATTATATTCTTTATAAGGCATTAATGCATTAATATTTACATTTTTATTGTAATAATTATTAGTAAAATAAAGTAAGACACAATATAGAAATAATGGTATCAAAAGACAAAATAAATAATATATGAAAGTAAATACATAATGATTATCATATTTATCATATTTTTTTACCATGTTTTCTAATCCACTATTTAATTTTACATTATATTTTGAAGCATATGATCTTGTAACTACCATTATATAATATGTTTAATAGTATTAATAATATAATATATAAAAATCAATTTTTTATATATAATATCCTACAAAATACTACAACCATCTATTCCAGTTTAATTTTTTTTGATTAATGAATTATAAAAATTTATAAAAATTAAAAATCAATATATTAAATAAATAAACAATTTATAAAATAAATTATATATAAATAAATATTCATGGAAAAAAAACTGTTATTTTCACGAAATTTAAATAATGATTATAGTGGAGGAATTTGTTTAAATATGATATTAAAAAATGAAAGTAAAAATATTCCAAGATTATTTGATAATCTTAAAAAATTTATAAATTATTTTATTATATGTGATACAGGATCAACAGATAATACAATTGATGTAATAAAAAATGAAGCAGAAAAATATAATATTGATGGTGAAGTTTATATAGAACCATTCAAAGATTTTGGTTATAATAGAACTTATTCATATAATTTAACAAAAGAAACAAATGCAAATTTTAAGTATGTATTATTTTTAGATGCAGATATGACACTAGTAAATCATGATAAAATAAATGTAGAAGATTTAAATTCAGACATTTATCATTTACAACAAAAAAATAGTTGTATAGAATATTTTAATTTAAGAATGGTTAAAAAAGGTACAAATATAGTAGTAAGAAGTCCTACACATGAATATTACGATATTATAGGAAATTATAGTAATGAATATTATAAGGGATTTTGGATAAATGATATTGGAGATGGTGGTTGTAAAGAAGATAAATTTGAAAGAGATATTCGTTTATTAAGTAAAGGAATTGAAGATGAACCAAATAATCCACGATATTATTTTTATTTGGCTCAAAGTTACAAAGATGTAGGAAAGTTAGATTTATCAATAAAGAATTATAAAAAAAGAATTGATTTTGGTGGTTGGGTAGAAGAGGTTTGGTTTTCATATTATATGATATCATCATTATATTTAGAAAAAAAAGATGAGGCTAATTCAATTTATTATTGTTTAAAAGGATATGAATATTATCCAAAAAGAAGTGAATGCATATATATGTTAGCTAAATATTTTTGTGATATAAAAAAATATCATTTATGTAAAGTATTTTTAGATTTAGGTGAAAAAATAGAAATACCTGATGATACATTATTTTTATCAAGAAAAGTTTATGAATATGAATTTATTTTTACAAGATCTATTATGGCATATTATCTAGATGAATTTAGAGTAGGATTAGAGTATTGTAATAAATTATTATTAAAACAAAATATTAGTGATTGTATAAGAGAATTAACATTTTCAAATTTATTATTTTATATTGATAAATTAAAAACAAATTTTGAGAAAAAAAAAATAAATTTACCAGAAAATATAGATAATACTGCCTGGAATTGCATGAATCCATCTATTTTAGAAATTAATGAAAATAATTATTTATTAAATTTACGTGTAGTTAATTACAAAATAATTAATAATTGTTATTACCACAAAAAAGATGATAGTAATTTTTGTAATACTTATCCAGTTACAACAAGAAATATATTATTAAATCTAAATAATAAATTTGATGTAATTGGTGAAAATGAAATTTATTTTGATGATAATAAATATTCTCATATACCAACAAATATTGTAGGATACGAAGATATGCGAATATTTAATCATAATAATGAATTATATTTTTTATCAACATGTAGAAATTTTACATCCAAAAACAAGACAGTTTTTGGAAATATTGATAAAGATAATAAATCAACAAAATTAAAAGTTTTATATGGTATTGATGATGATAATTGTCAAAAAAATTGGGTACCAATTATAAATAATGAAAATACAAATGTAATACATATAGTTTATTCATATGATCCATTTATTATATTAAACTTTGATTTAGAAGAATTTAATAATGATAATTCTTTAAATCAAACAGTAACAATTCATAAAAAATACGATATAAATGAAAAACTTGATTTAAGAGGATCTACACAATTCATAAGATTTAAAATAAATAACATAGAAATAGGTAATAAAAAAATAGATATAGATGGATATATTGGTATTGTTCATGAAGTTATATTTAGAGATAAAAGGATATATTTACATCGTTTCATGATATTAGATAAATTTTATAAACCATTATATTTATCATATCCATTTTATTTATTTGACAGAGAAATTCAATATACATGTGGTTTATGTTTAAATAATAATAATTTTGTAGTTTCGAGTGGTTTTAAAGACGAAGAAGCTTATTTAGTTTATATTCCTTATAATTATTTAAATAATAATATATTTAATTTAACTACATAAATAATTTTATATTTTAATTATATATAATATGATTAATCAGGGTAATTTTACAAATAAAATAATGGAAAATTTTAATTTAAGGCAAGATGATACTTTTTTTTATTATTTATGTCTTTTTATTAGTATTTTAATTACATTTATAGTTATACTAATAATAGTTCAATTTTCATGGAATAGATCTATTTCAAAAATATTTGATGTTAGAGAAATTACAATGATGGAAACATTTTGGCTATATATTTTAGCATCAATTTTATTTACAAGAACAATTTTTTTAAGTTCAAATAATTCAGGTTTGATGTAAAAAATTGATAATAAAATTAATTATAAATAATTAATACTATTTATAATTATGTCTTTCTTAAAAATAGTTAAGTTTGATGAGATTAATAATATATTTAAATATTTACCATTAGAGATTACAAGAAAAATAGGTGATAATCCTAAATTAATTAATATTTTTAGTATTATTAAAAAATATTACGATGATTATAATATACAACCATATAAATATTATAATAATAAAAATATACACAGATTAAAAAAAAATACAATAATTGATAATTTAGTAATAAATGAAATTGCATTGAATACATTATTTATGTATTCAATGGTCGGAAAAGAATTTCATAAAGTTACTACATACAATAAAGCCATAAAATTAAATATTTTTGGATTAAATTTATTTAAAATATTTACAAATGATAAACGATTATTATATAATAAAAATATTTTTGATAAATCATGTATTGAAAAACATTATAAGGATAATAAAGAAATAGATAGAAAATTATTAGATGATATGAATAATATTTTAAGTACATATAGAAATGAAAATATATTTAAAATTATTATAGAAGATATTGTTAAAAATTTTAATAATAATAAATATTTTAAAAATATTAAAATGGAACATAATTGTGAGTGTAGAAGTCAAGTAGATAATTTAATTAGAAATAATGTTGTTAAACCTCATTTACCTTACCATGATAGTATAATTACTATTTATAATAATAATTTTCCAGATAAAAAAATAGAAATTATTTTAGAATATAATGAATTATCACATAAAATTAATAGTCAGGATGATCTACTTAGATCAAAGACAGGAAAAATTAATGCATGGAGATATTTACCATGTGATGAAAGAATAAATCAAAATGAAGCTAAAAAATATATCCAAAAAAAATTTATTGAAGATTATAATAAGTTAAAAATTGATAGTGAAAAAAGAGAATTTATTAAAAACTTTTGTACAAAAAATAATATTTTACAATCTAAAGAAAAAATAAATAAATTATTAGATGAATTAAACGATATAAATGATACACTTAATACTGATTTTATTATAGAAAGTATTTTTGAAAATATAAATATATCAAATGAAGATTTATGTGAATATAAATTAAATTATTATAGTGATTATTTTAAAAATTTAATAGATAATTTATATTTAGGTTGTAGTATATTAGAAGAAAATAATTCATCTATTGTCAAATATATTATAGCATCTAGTGAAAATTTTAATAATTTATCAGATGAAGATAAAAAAGATTATTTAGAGATGGCTGAAAGAATTATAGAACTTTATGAAAATCAACTTGTAAATAAAAAAAAAATAATTGATTTAGAAGAAGTAGCTGATTTAATTAGTGTAGATGTTGATTTATTAATAAATAATTTTAAAGATAGAAATATTCCTTATAAATTAGATTTTATTAAAAGCGATGATAATGAATATTTATGCACAAACAGCCTACAAAATATTTTAAATAATATAAATAAAAATTTATATTTAGATTTTAATAAATCCAAAATTATTGATAATACTTTAGAATTGTCTAATAAAGAAGATTACAAAAAACAATTATTAGTTTATAGAAATAATATTGAAACAAAAAGGTTAAATAAAATAAATGATATGTTTAACGATGTTATAGATTATTATTGTATTTCGGCAAATATGATAAAAAATCTAATGAATAATGAAATTAATAAAATATCATTATTACCTGATTATATGGAATATTTGTTGCAATTTAATCCTAATCTTAAAATAAATATTTATAATTATATGTAATATTATTTTAGTTCTAAAATTGTTGTTATACTTTCAGTACTTAATGGATTTAAGGATATCTTTCTTTTTTTTATTGCATCAAAAATTTTTTTTAAATATGATTTTTTAAATCCATATTTAATTAATTCTTCATTTGAAAATGTAATAACTTTTCCTTTATCATCTTTTTCTTGTATTATTTTAAGATTTGATGTGACAGTACAAATATCAACTGATATTTGAAATGGATTTTTATTTTTTATATTTTTTTTTATTAAATACTTTACAATTATTACTTTTTTATTTTTATTAGGATTATCTATTTTGTTATAAACTAAATCATCTAGTTCACTTTCACTTTCGGCTTTTAATATTACTTTATCATTTCTATATAATTCAACTAATCCATTATCAGTATAATCTATATCTTTTTTTATTTTTTCTAATATTTTAAGTACATTAGTATTCATAATAATATTATTATATATAAAATTTTATAATATATAATATTATTATAATGAATAATAATTATAATTATAATTTACCTCAAGTTCCTCCACCAGTATATTGTCCATCATATGATAGACCTCCTCCATATAATCCTGAATATATTCATCCTTATCCAACCTATCCAATTTATCCACCTAATCAAGTGGCAATATCTAATTCTCATAATTTTTATCCATCTCAATTTTATAATCAACCTACCCATATACAAAGAGCTAATAATAATGATAAAAACACCAATAATGATGATAAATCATGCTTTTATATTTTTTTAGGTGCATTATGTTGTTGTTGTTTAATGGAAGAAGAAAATTATTAATTTAGAGAATTGTATATTTTACATACTTAAAATGAGTTAAAATGTAATTCTTTAATTTTTATTCATTTCAGTAAAATTTAAATTTTGAGTATGTTCATAAATATAAAAATATTTATTAACTGTGAGTTTTAATATGTATCTTTTATTATTCCTACTAAAAACCCTTCCTAAAAGTGAAAAGCAGGTACATTCATTGTATGTCTATTACTATTCATTGTTATTATATTATAGTATTTTTATTAAATCATTTTTGATTATAATAATATATATTATTATAATATGAATAATTTTAATTTACCTCAAGTCCCTCCACCAATATATTGTCCATCATATGATAGACCTCCACCATATAATCCTGAATATTATCAACCCAATCAAAGTAATCAAATACTTATATTAAATTCTCAAGAATCTAATCAATTACCCTATAATCAAATGGCAACACCAGTACAAATTATATATCTTAATAAGAATGAAAATAAAGAAGATGATGTGTGTTTTTATGGATGTTTAGGTATATTATGTTGTTGTTTATAATTTACATACATAAAAATGGTTTTTATATAAATAAAAAAAATATTTACTTATATTATATTAATGGAGGATAAAAGGTTTGATTATAGATTTAAAAAAATATATCAAGATAATCTTACAAAAGCTCAAGCCGATGCTTATGAGTCTATGCCAATTGAAATAAAAAATTTATATAACAACAATATAATTTATTTAGCAAAAGCAATCGGTACACATCATTCAAATTTATTATTATGGTTAAAAAGAAAAGAAAAATATAATTATCGTACAACTGGTTTATATGTAGAATTTCCAACAATAAATGAAGCAGATAAAATTAAAATAGAAGAAATTAATTTTATTGATATGGAAGATCAAACAGATCCAATAAATGAAGCAAATAAAATTAAAATAGAAGAAATTAATTTTATTGATATGGAAGATCAAACAGATCCAATAAATGAAGCAAATAAAATTAAAATAGAAGAAATTAATTTTATTGATATGGAAGATCAAACAGATCCAATAGATGATAATGATACTACATCAATAAATGTAAATACAATAATTGATACAAATAAAATAATAGGTCCAACTGATGTAAAAAATCTTACTGGTGTTACAGGTCCAACTGGTAAAATTGGTCCAACTGGTCCGACTGGTAAAATTGGTCAAACAGGTAGAACAGGTCCTACTGGAAAAATTGGTAAAATAGGTCCTACTGGAAAAATTGGTAAAACAGGTCCTACTGGTAAAATTGGTCAAACAGGTCCTACTGGTAAAATTGGTCAAACAGGTAGAACAGGTCCTACGGGTAAAATTGGTCAAACTGGTAGAACTGGTCCAACTGGTAGAACTGGTCCAACTGGTAGAACTGGTCCAACTGGTAGAACAGGACATACAGGTTCTACTGGTAGAACTGGTCATACTGGTCCTACTGGGCACATAGGCAATACAGGACATACTGGTCACACAGGACCAACTGGTCATACAGGCGATACTGGTCACACAGGACCAACTGGTCACACAGGTGATACTGGTCATACTGGACCAACTGGTCATACAGGTGATACTGGGTCAACTGGTAATACTGGTCCAACAGGTATTGCTGGTGATAAATATTTATCTTCTACAGCAGATATAATTATTACTCCAGTTAATGGTGGTTCATTACAATTAACAATAGGTCAAAATTTAGCTTACATTCCAGGTAATAGTATTATTATTATAGATCAATCTAATTCAAATAATAGTTTTGAAGGGATCGTTTCTTCTTATACATCTTTAACAGGTGCTATTGGTATAAGTTCAATAACTAATATTAAAGGAAATTTTGGTTCATCAACAATATATAATGTAAATTTAGATGGTATTGATGGTCCAACTGGTGATACAGGTCCAATAGGAAATACAGGACCTACAGGTAATACTGGACCTACAGGTATTACGGGTCCTACAGGTTGTACAGGACCAACAGGTTTTACGGGATTTACAGGTCCTACTGGTATTGCTGGGGATAAATATTTATCTTCTACTACCATCGATGTAATTATTACTCCAATTAATGGTGGTTCAATACCATTAACAATAGGTCAAAATTTAGCTTACATTCCAGGCAATAGTATTATTATTATAGATCAATCTAATTCAAATAATAGTTTTGAAGGGATCGTTTCTTCTTATACATCTTCAACAGGTGCTATTGGTATAAGTTCAATAAATAATATTAAAGGAAATTTTGGTTTATCAACTATATATAATGTAAATTTAGATGGTATAGATGGGCCAACAGGAAACACGGGTTCAACTGGCAACACGGGTCCAACAGGTGTTACAGGAAACACGGGTCCAACTGGTAACATGGGTCCAACAGGTAACACAGGACCTACTGGCAATACAGGTCCTACTGGAAATACAGGTCCTACTGGAAATACTGGTCCAACAGGTAACACAGGACCTACTGGAAATACTGGTCCAACAGGTAACACAGGTCCAACAGGTAACACTGGTCCAACAGGTAACACAGGACCTACTGGCAATACAGGTCCAACTGGCAATACAGGTCCTACTGGTAACACAGGTCCAACAGGTAACACAGGACCTACTGGAAATACTGGTCCAACTGGTAACACAGGACCTACTGGAAATACTGGTCCAACAGGTAACACAGGACCTACTG
>VFQS010003498.1_pt1 | contig 11910 bp, 10 predicted proteins | sample 3512361 | NCBI WGS metagenome assembly VFQS01 (sample SAMN10412375, study PRJNA504923) | tailings metagenome | isolation source: Relicate 1 Philex TSF3 active mining | place: Philippines | reverse complement strand
ATACCTGGTTGCCCGATGCACACGTTGAGGCGCCAACCGGCGGTTCGGTGGTCCTCGCCGCGATTATGCTGAAGCTTGGCGCCTATGGCTTTTTGCGCTTTTCCTTACCCATCGCGCCTGATGCCAGTCAGGAACTCGGCTGGCTTGTGATTGGCCTGTCGCTGACTGCCGTGGTTTACATCGGCCTTGTTGCGCTGGTGCAGTCTGACATGAAAAAGTTGGTGGCCTACTCGTCGATTGCGCACATGGGCTTCGTCACTCTTGGTTTTTTCATGTTCAACCAACTCGGGATGCAGGGCGCAATTATCCAAATGATTTCGCACGGTTTCATTTCGGGGGCGATGTTTTTATGTATCGGCGTCTTATACGATCGGATGCACAGCCGTGAGATTGCATCCTATGGTGGTGTGGTCAACACCATGCCAAAATTCGCAGCGTTCTTTTTATTTTTCAGTATGGCCAATGCGGGTCTGCCAGCAACATCTGGTTTTGTCGGTGAGTTCATGGTCTTGCTCGGGGCAGTGTCCTTCAACCCCTGGACCGCATTTGCGGCGGCAGTGACCTTGATTCTTGGCGCTGCCTACTCCTTGTGGATGTATAAGCGTGTTGTTTTCGGGCCGATTGCCAACGAAGACGTTGCAAAGCTTAAGGACATTAATGCTCGCGAGTTTGTCATGCTGGCATTGCTTGCGCTGCTCACGCTCTGGATGGGTATTCAACCCAAGCCTTTCACCGACGTCACCGAAGTCTCGGTGAGTGCGCTCTTAGAGCATGTGTCGGTCTCAAAGATCAAGTGAACCTTATGGCCGATTTCAATCTCATCGCACTCGTTCCAGAAATTATCTTGCTGGTCATGGGCTGCGTCGTACTGCTTGCCGACGCGATGCTCAAGGATGCTCAACGAGCCTGGGTTGAACGCTTGAGCTTATTTAGCGTGGCACTGGTGTTTGGCGCGCTTGTCTGGCAGGCAGGCGGGCCAGCACAGACCGCTTTCGGCGGGACCTTTGTGGTCGATGCCTTATCGGCTGTGCTCAAAATGGCCTCGGCGATTGCGCTTTTCATCGCCTTGGTTTACGCGAGACGCTACAACATCGAACGCCCGGTGCCTCGGGGCGAGTTTCAGGTCATTGCCTTGTTTGCGCTTCTGGGGCAAATGGTGATGATGTCTGCTGCCAATATGTTGGTGATGTACCTTGGTCTTGAGTTGATGTCCTTGTCGCTTTACGCGCTTGCTGCGATGCGTAGGGATGACCGTGCTGCTTCCGAGGCAGCAATGAAGTACTTTGTGCTGGGCGCGCTCGCATCGGGCTTTATGCTCTACGGGATGTCGATGCTGTACGGAGCCTCTGGCAGTCTGGATTTGAGTGATATTAATTTGGTGAGCCGTGCCGAGCAGGATAAGACATTCCTGGTATTCGGTCTTGTCTTTATCGTGGGCGGTTTGGCGTTTAAGTTTGGCGCGGTTCCCTTCCACATGTGGGTGCCTGATGTTTACCAGGGCACGCCAACGGGAGCAACCCTTCTTATTGCAACAGGCCCTAAGCTAGCAAGCTTTGCCATGGCTTACCGCCTGCTTGTTGAAGGCTTGCCCGGCGTAGTCGCTGATTGGCAGCACATGATGCTTATTCTTGCTGGGCTTTCGCTTGCCTTTGGCAACTTGATTGCGATTGCGCAGACTAATCTCAAGCGCATGCTTGCCTACTCGGGTATTGCTCAGGTCGGTTTCGTACTCTTAGGGCTGATCGCTGGCATGGTTGATGGATCCTTCCAATTAGCGCCGCTTGCCTATGGGTCGTCGATGTTCTACATCATGACTTATGTGATCACGACCTTAGGGACCTTCGGATTGATTGCGCTGTTGGCTCGGTCAGGCTTTGAGTGTGAAGCGATCGAAGATCTGAAGGGATTGCACAAGCGCAGTCCCTGGATGGCGCTCGTCATGCTTTTGTTGATGTTCTCTCTTGCGGGTATTCCACCCACCGTTGGTTTTTATGCAAAATTGATCGTGCTTGAAGCTGTCATCGTTTCGGGTCATTTATGGATTGCCGTCTTTGCCGTGATGATGTCACTCATCGGTGCGTTCTATTATTTGCGCATTGTAAAAACCATGTATTTCGATTCACCGACTGATATATCAACGCCTGAGCCAGCAGCGGACGGCCGCTTCATGCTTGGCCTCAACGGTATCGCTGTTGTCGTGCTCGGTCTGTTGCCTGGGCCACTATTAACGCTTTGCGTTGAGGCAATACAACTGTCGATGGTTGTACGCTAGTAGGTCTTTAAGGTTGTTCTATACGCATCTCCGGTTGCGCGCATGTTTGCCCGAATGAGACTGCGTGGCGATGCTGATGTTTGACCGTTCTAAAGAATTTTCCTTAGAAGAGCGCTGTGTTACTTCCGAGGAGGTATTCAAAGGCCATTTCTTCTCGGTTTCGCGTGACCGGGTCAGTCAGGTCGATGGCTCAATGCATCAGCGCGAGTACATCAAGCATCCTGGTGCTGCGGCCATTGTCCCCATCAATGATCATGGCCAGGTCTTGGTCGAACGACAATTCCGCTATGCACCTCGCGCGGTTTTTACCGAATTCCCTGCAGGCAAGCGCGATCCTGGTGAGGCAACGATCGACACCGCCGTGCGTGAACTTGCCGAGGAAGCGGGCTATCAGGCACAAGCCTGGGCGTTTCTCACGCGTATTTATCCAGCGATTGGTTTTGCTGATGAGTTGATGGATATCTGGCTATGCAAAGGTCTAAGCCGGGTTCAGCAGCGACTCGATGAGGGTGAACGTTTGCAATTGCATTGGGTGTCGATTGGAAACCTGCTCGAAGCGATTGCTAAGCATCAGGTACCCGATGTGAAGACCCAGATTGCGAGCCTTTGGCTTGCCCGAATACACGATGGTTTGGCCGAATGGCCAACTTTTCATGCAGCTAGCTATTGGAAAGACAATCCGCCGATCTAGCATGGTTTATCATTGTGGGGTTCGGAGGTGTGGCAGAGTGGTTGAATGCACCGGTCTTGAAAACCGGCGAGGGTTTACGCCCTCCGTGAGTTCGAATCTCACCGCCTCCGCCACTAGCCCTATACACGGGCTACTACAGGCTGCAGTTAGCCGCGCATTAAAACGGCCTTAGTTAGCCAGTAAAGACGGGCTTTGCTACCCGCTTCAAACAACGCTGCTGTTGGCGTGAGCTCATGTTACATTGCTCCCACGAAGTCCGCGACAATAGGAGCCCAAGCAAATGAACAGGTTGCGCCGTGGAATTTTGTTTGCCGGCACCGTGTCGGGCGTGGCGATGCCAAGTCGTGCAAGGGCTAGCACTGGCACGACTGCACCGCGCCTCATCCACCAGCAAACGGCAATGTTTGGATCGATTGTTGTAACAGAGGAGCCGGGCGGATTTCGTACGATGCGTTTTGGCATCGATGGGCCTCGTCAGTCCGTGGTGAAGATGAGCGATCCACGCTTTCTCGCCCTACGTTATACAAAGACGGCGATTCTTTCGCTCGCGCTCGTACCTAAACCTCAAAGAATCTTGGTGATCGGCCTGGGCGGGGGCAGTCTGCCCATGTTTTTGCGAAGTTACCTGCCGCAGGCTCACATCGATGCTGCAGAAATTGATCCAGCGGTTATTGACGTTGCAAAGCGTTTTTTGAATTTCAAAGAAGACGATCGGATGCGCGCTCATGCCCACGATGGCAGAAGCTTTATTGAACTAACCCGCCAACCTTACGACATCATCATCCTTGATGCTTATGCCTCTGACGTGGTACCTAAACACCTGACGACTACGGAGTTTTTACATGCTGTGAAAAAGGCACTTTCGCCCACAGGCGTCGTCGTCGGCAATCTTTGGGGCCCTGCACTTAACCCGCTTTATGCTTCGATGCTTCGAACCTATCAGGAAGTGTTTCCCGATCTTTATATGGTTGAGGTTCCTGAGGTAGAAAACAAGATGATTTTTGCCTGTCCGCGCAAGATCGATTTGCAACTTGCAAGCTTTCGAGAGCGGGCACGAAACACAACAGCAGCGCTTGAGCTACCTTTCGATCTAGGCGTGAAGTTAGGCTTTGGTTTTCACAGGCTCGATCGGCCGGTTAGTGCGGGCGTGGTGCTTAGGGATTAGGTGAGGCTAAAAGATCTATTTAGAAGAACGTTCCCGTAGTTGTAGTAAAACAAGTGCTACCAAGCCAACACCCATAACCGCAAATGAAATGTGAACTGCATTTTTACTCGCTGCATAAGTGATGCTCGAATAACTTAGATAAGCGCACGATGCGCAGAATAAGAGGGGCGTAAAGGGGTAGAGCGGCAAGCGATAACCATCATGTCGCTGTCGATGGCGACGCAGCTTGAAGACCGATAAACCCACCAAGAACAAGAAGCTCCAAAAAACAGGTGCCGTAAACTCGACCATGGCCTCAAATCCGTCGTGTTGGAGTAGGCCAAAGACAACCAAGGCAAGCGCAATCAATGATTGCAACAATAGAGCTGCGACCGGCGTGCCAGCCTGTTGGTTCCACGATGCGATGACCCGCAGTGCCCGCCAACTCGACGCAACCGCGAAGTTACTTCTTGCGCCAACTATCATGGTCGCATTTATACTCGTGAGCGCAGCCATGGCCACGAATAGACTCAGCGCTTGCTGCCCGAAGGTTCCAAAAGCCATACCCATGACCTCGGCGGCAGCAGCCTTTGATTTCGCCAGGCCGCTGAGACCAAGACCATGCAAGAGTGCAAGGTTAACCAACAGGTAAATGAGTGTAATAAGTCCTAGACTAATCAGAATGACGGGCACCATGCTGCGTGGTCCGCCCTTAACTTCGGCTGAAATAAAGGCCGATTCGTTCCAGCCACCGAAGGTGAGAAGCACAAACACCAGCGCAAGGCCAGCCAATCCCAAGGGTGGGTGGCCGCTAAACCAGGTTGGAGTCTCAGTGGCGGGCGATTGCACGCTAAAGCCTGCGATGACTACAGCAAGAAGCCCGACCACCTCAATGACGGTCAGTGCGGACTGCACACGTCCTGAAGCTTGGATACCGATGAGATTAACAATAGTAAGAAAAAGAACGATGCCTACCGCCCAAATCGCACTTGAATGTGCCCCAAGCGGTATAGCCTGACTCATATAATCGCCAAAGACGAAAGCAAGCAAAGCAATCGAACCGGTATTGATTACCATTGCCTTTGCCCACGCGTATAAAAACGATAAATGTTTTCCGTAGGCAACTTCTAAAAAATGATAATCACCGCCCGCATGAGCATAGTGCGATGTCAGTTCCGCATAACAAAGCGCGCCGGCTATTGAAATCACTGCGCCGGCTACCCAAGCAAGCATCATCCATCCCGCATCGCCGCTCACCCCAGCCACCATCGAGGGCGTTTTGAAGATACCAGCTCCGATCACAATGCCAACGATAATGGCAACCGCTGTGGCAGCGCTCAGTTGCTGCTTGGGCCGATGCTGAGCCTGACTCGAATCAGCCGGTGTTGCCGATGTCATAAGAGAATCCCTGGGCAAGCTTGCTGATCCAGCGGGGAAACTGCATTTCCCCGCTTACTCTGTCGCATTACTGACGCTTGGCATCAAATCGATTGTTGGAATAAGTACCAAGCAACTCGGCATCCATGTGATTGCCTTTGACGGTAGCTTTCACGCTTTGCAGTTGATTTGAACTATCAAGAAAACGAAAGCGCAATTCATCGGCATGAAGTTCAACGCCCATCAAGGCTTGCGGTGGATTATTGCCCAGGGTGATCGTGCCGCCCACTCTTTGATAGCGCTGCTTTAGGTCAATACTTGCGACGGCATGGCCTTCAAGTCCATTGAGTGTCCAACGTCCATCAACTTGGGCAGGGACAACCCAAAAGTAGCCCGTATTACCACTGGAATTAATGACCTGATCGGGCTCCCAATCACCCATCGTAAAGGAGTTGGTTACAAGTCTTGTACCTGGTTTTAATTTTAAAAGCGTTGGCCTGAGTTTCAAATTCAAGTCAGGCAGCAAATACATCGTTATAACGGTCGCCTTTGAAAAGTCCTCTTTGAAGATATCACCACGAATGATTTTTACGCGATCAGCAACGCCAGCACGTTCGGCGTTTCGCTGGGCTAGCGATGCCATCTCAGGGTTGTATTCGATACCGATGGCTCGAGCACCAAATTCTCGGCCAGCGGCGATCGCAATTTTTCCGTCACCCGCACCGAGGTCGTAAACCAAATCGTCTTTGGTAACCTTAGCCGTCTGTAGCATTTTAGTAACTAGTTCGTCACCCGTCGGGACCCAAACCACGTCCTTGCCGGGCTGGCCTACTTGGGGTTGATAGAGCTGGTCACCGCCTTTGGTTTGCGCGAGCGCAGTCTGCGAAAGGGTGGAAAAGCTGAAACTTGTAATGAGGCTCAGTGCCAAAACTTGAAGCGAGCGTTTGATTTTCATTGTTTTTTCCGAAGTTAAGTGTTCTAAACCGAATTGTCGCGCGGCTTTTGAAGTCAGGTTGAATTATCCGAAGAGATTGTGGGTGTTCTAGGTGTGCAGATGCGTGGACTCGTTGGAGTTTGCTGAGTTTGGGCTCGGCGCACGTGCTTGCCACAAGGCAGATGTATGGGGGCGCATTTATAAAATCCTGCCATGTCGTTGAACATTCATGAGCGCTCCTGCGATGAGCAGCATGCTTCCAACCAACGCAAACCAATGGGTCACCTCGATTTGTTTCTTTCTTTTTAACCCGATTCGACCACTAAGCGATGCAAAGATCTGTTTCACCGCTGCCTTATCTTCGAGGGCAAAGTACTCAGCGGCTGTGCTTGATGCAAGCGCCTTTAATGTTTTGTCTTCGAGTCGAACCCTGGCCGTAACGCCATCGCTTCGTAAAACAGCACCGTCTCGGGTGCCAATGCCGATGCTGTAAATGCGCAGTCCCCAAAGACGCGCAACCTCGGCCATCTCGAGCGGGGCAGGTCCCATATTGCTGTCGCCATCGGCAAGCAAAACGATGACTGAGCTTTCTCTGCTACCGGGGGAAGCTGGACTTTCCGGTTGTTTGAAGGCTTCCTTGCTCTCGCTTCCCGCTTCGCTTGCGTTGGAGAGCGATGATGATGAAACCATGGAGCGTCTTGAGCTGCCTGTGATGAGCCGCTCGACGTCGATCGCGGCCTCGGGTATTGCCTGGGCAGTCGCAAGAATGATCGCGCTCCCGAGTGCACTGCCTGGTTGCAAGCTGATTCGCTCAAGGGCTTGCTCAAGCTGATGGCGTTGGCGTGTTGGAGTCTGAATAACACTGGCATTAGCGGCCATGCTGATGAGTCCGAGACTTGCGTGAGCTGGCAGTGCCTCGATAAAAGCGTTTGCAATTTGCTTGGCTAGGTCAATGCGGCTTGGCAACACATCGGATGCACGCATACTTGCCGAGCTATCGATCACCAAGATCACCTGATCGAGTGGCGTGGGTTCGATGCCTTGCATCATCGGCCTTGATAAGCCGACGATCATCACAGCAAGGCCGCTCAAAATCAGACTATTTGATGACCAACGCCCGCTTCGATGGCGGATGAGCCAGATGCTCAGACCGATGGGAAACGACATGAAAGTTAGTGCAATCGGCCATTGCAAGCTCAGGCTCTCAAGCATTTCAAGCAGCATTGCGGTCATGGGGCTCGCTTCATTGCTGGGCTCGCTTCATCGCTGGGCTCGCATCCAAAGGCTTAGCTTTTTTAAAGCCTCATCCCGGTGGCTGATTTCAAGAAGTCTCGCGCGACTTCGCCTTAGCAGGGCTCGTGTGCTTGCCTGTTCTTGTTTGACAAGCGTCTGGTATCGCAGGCGAAAAGATTCATTTTCTGCATCGATCCATAATTGTTCACCAGTCTCGGCATCTTCAGCGAAAAAGTGCCCATGTGCGGGTAGCTCCCACTCACTGGGGTCATCAAGTTTGATCGCAATCAAGTCATGTCGTCTCTGCAAGCTAGCGAGCGCATCGGACCAGGCATTGCCACCGGCTTCGCTGTGATCGATAAAGTCAGAGAGCACTAAAACAAGTGCACGCCTTCGCAAGGCGGCATGAAGCTGCCGAAATAATCGTTCAAGATTGCTATGGATATGAAGACTTTGCTCGGGTGATTGATGATTTTTAATACATTTGAGCAGACGTAGGCGATGGCTGCGACCATGATTTGGTTTCAATTGATAGGCAGGGACATGCCTGCCATCATCGATCCATAAACCAACACGATTGCCGTGTTGTAAAAGACTGTCGATGATACATGTGCTTAAGGCGAGCATCTGGTCGCGTTTGCTGCTGGATTCGAGGCCTGCCGTACTCGATGCACTCAGATCGAGTACTAACCAGGCGTTAAACTCGCGATCTTCTTGCATTTGCCGAACTTGTAATTGATCGCTTCTTGCACTCGCATACCAGTCGATACGTCTTACGTCGTCGCCTTCCTGATAGGGCTGGATATGCTGCAGGTCGAAGCCACTACCACGGGCAAGGCTCATGAAGTCACCCTGAATAAGCCCTGGCATGCGCTTGAGCAAACGCCAGCGCAGACGCCTTGCTGCTATGTATCCAATGCTCATAGACCCAGGGGTTTTGTTGGTGCGGGGATATTGGAAAGCAATTGATTGAGTATGGTCTCGGCCTCGATCTGTGTGGCGAGCGCTTCATCGGAGAGGCTGATCCGATGCCTCAACACATCCAATGCAACCGCGCTGACATCCTCGGGTAAAACATAGGCACGGGCCCGCAGGGCCGCAAGGGCACGGGCTGCCTCGATCATCCAAATACTGGCCCGAGGCGATGCGCCGTGCATAAGCAGCGGTGACAACTGCGCTAATCCAAAAGCGCTTGGCTTGCGGGTGGCAGCACTGAGCGAGACGGCGTAGCGAATCAGGCTCGGGTCGACATAGACCTGTTTGCAAAGTAATTGCATTTGTAACAGTTCGTCGTTGGTGATCACAGCTTGTGCTTGCTGAGGAAGACCAATGACCCGTTGAACCACAACAAACTCTTCATCTGCACTCGGATAATCGATGATTAACTTCATCATAAAGCGGTCGACTTGTGCTTCAGGCAGCGGATAAGTGCCTTCGGTCTCGATGGGATTTTGCGTGGCCATGACCACGAAGGGTTTGGGAAGCTGATGACTTTGCCCTGCGATGGTGACCTGACCTTCTTGCATCGCCTCAAGTAGGGCACTTTGGACCTTTGGCGGCGCTCGATTGATTTCGTCCGCTAAAAGCAAATTGGCAAAAACCGGCCCCAGCAGGGTTTGGAACGCAGCATCGCGTGGATGAAACACCCGCGAGCCGATCAGATCAGCTGGCATCAAGTCGGGTGTGAACTGAATCCTTTTGAAATGCACTTGAAGCACCTGGGCAAGGGTATTGATGGTCAAGGTTTTGGCGAGTCCTGGCATGCCCTCAACCAGTAAATGACCACGAGCGAGTAGGGCGATTAAAACCCGTTCAAGTAATCGGTCTTGCCCAACGATGACCCGTTTGACTTCGAACAGGACTTGTTCCATACGCCTAGCGAGCGTCGCGATGTTTTGTTGAAGGCTCAGATCAATCGAGGGAATCTCAAGCATTGCCATTTACTCCACGACAGTCATTGTCTAATCGAACATTAGCTAAAACCTTGGCAAACCAAGCGCTGCGCCTGCACTTTCCATGGTTGTAGCGAAACCTATACCGATAAAGGTTCTGGATTTTTCAGGGTTCAGGATGGCTGTGACGATACCGACCACCTCGCCTCGATGATTAACTAGCGGGCCGCCCGAGCTTCCCGGATTTGCTGCAGCATCAAATTGAATCAAGCCACTCAGGCTACGCGTGCCGTCTGGGCTTCGAAACTCTCGATCAAGACCTGAGACCACGCCAGCGCTTACCGAAGGTCCTATCCCAAAGGGAAAACCGACGGCAACAACCTGATCGCCCGGCAGTAGGTTGCCACTTCCAACAATGGTTGCAGCTTGTAGATCGTCGGGAATTTTGTGTGGGCGAAGCACCGCAAGATCTTTATTGGGCATTACTTGAATGACTGTCGCTTCTGATTCGCTTCCGTCGGCGAAGCTGATAATCAGTTTTGCGTTTGCAGCCCCAGCAACGACATGAAAATTACTAAGAATGGTGCCGTCATCTTTGATAACAACCCCTGAACCTGATCCTCGTCCTTCGGGTTTTGTACCTGAGGCATTCGGCTTGCCATCATGGTTGTCTTCGAGCCGAATATGAACAACCGAGGGCAGAATCTGCCTTGCTGCGCGCTGGGCCATTGAGGGTAAATCAATACGCTCAAGGCTCTGTGCAAGGCTACGTTCAAAGCTTTCCCGATTCTGAAAATGCAGAGGAGGCTGTCGGGCACCCGATTTGGGATCCACACTGTTGCGAAGATGAGGCGGCAAAAGCAGCTGTTGGCCATCTCCCCATTGATGCCAGATCGCAAAGAGCAAGCAACTAAGTGCGACCGAGCTAAAGCATAGGACTGCGATCGTCAGCAGTGGGCGCCTCGCCAGGTATCGCCGAAGTCTCAGAGGTCGGGCTTGTTGCGGTGCGTTGCTTGCTGGCATGATGTTCATTATTAAGCATGAGGAGTGGCACATGGGATGGTTAGCACCCGAGATGTTGTGGGCATTGCTTGGCTTGCCCGTTCCACTTTTTCTCTACGTTTGGGCATGGCGCCGACGTAAGAAGATAGTGATTCATTTTTCAAGTTTGCGTTTGCTCAAGGCCGCCCAAGTGCCAGGACATGCCTGGCGTGTCCATATCCCAGCGTTTTTGATCTGGCTGATCGTTGCGCTTGGGGTGGTTGCTTTGGCAAGGCCAACGGCAGAACTCAGCTTGCCTACAGATTATAGAAAGTTGGTGATTGCCATGGATGTTTCACGAAGCATGCTGGCACGCGATGTTGAGCCGAGTCGTATCGAAGCCGCGCAGGCGGCGGTCAGAGATTTCATCGGAAAGCTGCCCAATGATGTTCGCGCTGGCATTGTCAGCTTCGCAGGTACAGCCCAAGTAGTGCAAACGATCACCGAGGATCGCGAAGCATTGCTCGCAGCGGTGGATCGTTTTGAACTGCAGCGCGCTACTGCAACGGGTAGCGGATTATTGTTTTCACTGAGCCTTCTGCGCCCCGATTTGGCAATCGACCTTGAACAGGCCATTTATTCGCCATCCGCTGTTCACTGGCCCGCTCCTTCGGCGCCGGCAAGTGATCGTCATGCAGCCATTATCCTGCTTTCGGATGGTCGGCGGACAACAGGCCCTGATCCGATCGAAATCGCTCAGCGCGCAGCCGATCTCGGTATTAAGGTTCATACCGTGGCCTTTGGCACCGAGCACGGGGTGATCCCCGGTTACGAGGGTTATTCGTTTTTTGTAAAGGTTGATCAGGAGACGCTAAAGGCTGTTGCGCAAATTACCGGAGGGCAGTACTTTTATGCGGCAAGCGCCGATGAATTAAAAGCCGCTTATGCCGGGTTGCAATCAAAGCTCTCACTTGAAACACGTCGCACAGAGATTTCCTTCGTTGCTCTCTCGGCCATGTTGATCCTTGCGCTTGTCGCTATCTTGATTAGCAGACCCCGAATTATCCTGACCGGGCGGGGAACTGGGGCGAATCAAATAAGTTGATCCGCCCCAAGTGGCTAGCGATTAGCCTTACCAGCGCTAATCCAAAAAGCCGAAATGCCTGGGCAGATACAGCACGATCTCCGGAAAGATCATGCAGAGAATTAAAGCGATCAATTGGACGGTAACAAAGGGTGCGATCCCTTTATAGATGTCGGTCATCGTAACCGACGGTGGAACGGTTCCTTTCATATAGAAAAGTGCAAATCCGAATGGCGGTGTGAGAAATGCGGTTTGCATATTGACCGAGAGCAGAATACTGAACCAGGCAAGAATCACTTGTT
>VFQS010003496.1_pt1 | contig 11916 bp, 9 predicted proteins | sample 3512361 | NCBI WGS metagenome assembly VFQS01 (sample SAMN10412375, study PRJNA504923) | tailings metagenome | isolation source: Relicate 1 Philex TSF3 active mining | place: Philippines | reverse complement strand
TGCCCGCCGGACAGCGTGCTCGCGGGCTGTTGGGCCTGAGCTGACAGGCCAACGCGATCGAGCCAGTTGAGCCCGATGACATTGGGGGCACCGTGCAGGCATACGTTCTGCAGGGCGGTCAGGTGGGGCATGATGCCGTAGTTCTGAAAGACCACCCCAACGCCCCGGGCCTGCGGAGATCGGTGAATCCCGCGTTCGTGTGAGAACCAATCCTGCTCCCCGTGGCGGATGAAGCCGCGGTCGGGGCGAAACAATCCGCATAAGGCTCTGAGCAGGCTGGTCTTGCCGCTGCCCGATGGTCCCAGGACTACTGTCAGATCCCCCGGCCGAATGGTAAGGCTGACCTGAAGACGAGTAGGAGCGCCCTGGTGGTCCAGGTCGATGTGAATGGGCTGGGCGGACTGGATCATGCCTGCCTCATGCCTGTCTCTGGCCCAGCCAGTCTTGTTTGCGGGAGAGTACCAGAATGGCTGCCAAGGTGGCAATCGAGATGCCGAGGAGTACCGCAGCCATCTGGTTGGCGCCCGCCAGGTCGAAGGCCTGGACCCGGTCATAGATGGCAATTGACAGGGTTCTGGTTTCTCCGGGTAGGTTGCCCCCGACCATCAGGACCACGCCGAACTCCCCCAGTGTATGAGCGGCGGTGAGCGCCAGACCGGTGACCACACCGGGCCAGGCCAGTGGGAGCTCCACCTTCCAGAGGGTCTGCCACCTAGAGAGCCCGCAGGTCCAGGCGGTCTCTCGAAGGCTCTGTGGAATGCTGGCCAGGGATCGCACCATGGGCTGAACCATGAAGGGCAGGTTGGCGATCAGACTGGCGACGACCAAACCCTCGAATCGAAAGGCCAGGCCTTCCAGACCAATGAAGCGCCACCAGGCGGTCTGTCCATCTTGGCCCAGGGGGTTGCTAAAGGCCATCAGCAGATACAGACCCAGGACCGTTGGCGGCAGGATGAGTGGCAGCATGGTCAGAATCTCGACCGGCTTGCGGGCCCTGGATTCTGAGAAGGCCAGCCAGTAGGCCAGTGCAAAGCCAATGGGCAGGAGCAGCAGGCCGGTGATCGCGGCGAGCTTCAGGGAGATGGTGATGGCCTGCCAATCCATGAGTGGCTCGATTAGGGCCTTTGGTAGCCGAAGGACTGCAGGATGGGAGTTGCCTGTGCACTCATCAGAAAATCAAAGAAGGCGTTGGCAGTGGGGTTGGTCGGTTGAAGCAGGATCATGGCCTGTCGAATGGGATCCAGACCATCCTTGGGCAGATGCAGGACCAGGCAGCAGTCCTGGATGGTTGGGTGGCTGGTCAGTGAACGCGCCAACAAGGCGGCCTCGACCGAGCCGGTTAGCAGAAACTGGGCGGCCTGGCCAATGTTCTCCCCAATCGCCAGTTGCTGCGACGACAGGCTTAGGCCCGATCGGCTGAGCCACTGCTGAGCAGCCCGGCCATAGGGAGCGGTCTCGGGATTGGCGATGGCGGTTCGCCGGGATGCGCGAACGATTTGCTCGGCCGTGGCCTGCGCGGGCAGAGCAAGCCGCTTGACATACACCAGGCTCAGTTGTCCCTGGGCATAGGCGGCGGCCCGACTGGGTCGCCCTGCCTTTTGCTGAGCCTGACCGATGACTTCGACCGATTGTTCGTCGGCGGCCACCAGCAGTGCAAAAGGTGCACCCTGCAGAATCTGACGCGTGAAGTTGCCGGTGCTGCCAAAGACAAAGTCGATGCGGGCCGAGGGGTGTCGAGCCTGAAAGGCTGGGGTGAGCTGATCGATAGCCATGCGCAGGTTGGCGGCGACGGCCACGCGGGTGGTCTCGGTCGATGACTGTGGAGAGGCCTGAGCCCACGACAGCGGAAGACTCAGTAAGAGTGCCAGGCCCCAATGCCAAAGGCTGCTTGGGCCTGGGCATTGGATAGGCAGGCTGAGCAGCAGTCGGGACGGCCAGCCCACCATCGATCAGTGGCCCCAGCCCAGCAACGGAGAATCCAGACGCCCGTACTGAATGGCCCGCATCGCCTGGGCGGTGACCGCGGGTTTGGCACGATAGGCGATCGAGAGTCCCGCGGCCGACATCATGGGCAGGTCATTGGCACCATCGCCCACGGCAATCGCCCGGTCTGGTCCCACGCCACGGTCGGTACAGGCCTGCAGCATGAGGCGTTTTTTGACCTCGCCATTGACGATCTCGCCGTTGACCCGACCGGTGAGGGCCTGGCTATCGATGTCGAGGACGTTGGCATGAAAGGCATCAAAGCCCAGGCGCTCGGCCACGGCCTTGGCAAAAAAGGTAAAGCCACCCGATACCAAGATGCAGTAAAGGCCCGCTTGTTTGGCGGCACTGACCCATTGGAGTGCGCCCGGGTTGGGTCGCAGTCGCTGGTCCAACACCTCTTGCAGGGCGCTGGCGGGGACGTCCTTCAGAATGGCCACTCGACGCGTCAGGCTCTCGTTGAAGTCCTTGATCTCGCCACGCATGGTGGCCTCGGTAATGGCGGCGACCTCGGCCTTCTTGCCGCAGTGATCGGCGATCTCATCGATGCACTCGATGTTGATGACCGTGGAGTCCATGTCCATGGCCAACACCGAGAAATCCGTCAGGGACTGACCCTCTGGCTGCAGGACCCAGTCCACCCGATGGGCCTGGGCCAGTTCGGGCAGGCTGGTGCGAACCGGCGCCGCGCAGCAAGGCGAGATGGTCTCGAAGACCAAGGCCCCGGCTGCATTGAACTGGCCATCGAGGAGGGTGGCCTGCTCAATCGCCTGCTTGGTCTGCTCGGTGATGGGTTGAAACTCGCCCTGGGCGTTGATGCCCGGCGTGACCACGAGGTTTAGTTTTGCCATATCGATTGATGAGTGGGAAACAGGTGAACCAGGGCCTCACGAACCGTGACCAGACGGGACTTCAGGTCGTCGGACGCCTGGCTCATCCGAATGCGCTCCGGTCCCAGCAGTTTAAAGCGTTTGTCCTTCTGGATCAGGGTGATCAGCCGGGCTGGATCGATGGGGGCATCGGCCAGGAGCGTCAGGGTCACGGCCTCGGCGGTGGCATCGAGCTTCTTGATCTTAAGGGCCTGTGCAAAGAGTCTGAGCCGATGGGTCTCTAGCAGCGTCTTGGTGGGTTCGGGCAGGCTGCCAAAGCGATCGACCAACTCCTCGTGGACCACGCGCAGGTCGGATGGGTCTTGAGCACTAGCCATGCGTTTGTAGAGGGTCAGCCGCTCATGAATATCGGCGCAGTAATCAGCGGGCAACAGGGCTGGCTGGTGCAGATTGATCTCCACACTGGTCTTGAGTGGGGCATCCATGTCTGGCGTACGGCCCGATTTCAGGGCCGCCACGGCCTCTTGCAGCAGGTCGTTGTAGAGCGAGAAGCCCACCTCGGTCATGTTGCCGGACTGGTCATCTCCCAAGACCTCACCGGCCCCTCGGATCTCCAGGTCATGCATGGCCAGGTAAAAGCCACTGCCCAATTCCTCCATGGCCGATATGGCCTCCAGGCGCTTGCCGGCATCCTTGGTGATGCTGGCCTCGTCGGGAATGAGCAGGTAGGCATAGGCCTGGTGATGCGAGCGGCCCACGCGTCCTCGGAGTTGGTGCAACTGGGCCAGACCGAACTTGTCGGCGCGATAGATCACGATGGTGTTCGCGGTGGGCACATCGATGCCGGTCTCGATGATGGTCGTACACAGCAGCACGTTGATGCGCTGCTGGTGAAAGTCACGCATGACCCGCTCCAGGTCACGCTCGTGCATCTGACCATGGGCAATCGCGATGCGGGCCTCGGGCACCAGTTCCTGCAGGTGGGACAGGCGCTGCTCAATGGTGTTGACCTCGTTGTGAAGGACATAGGCCTGTCCACCGCGCTTGAGCTCTCGCAGCAGGGCCTCGCGCACCGCATCCTTGGTCTCTCGACGAACGAAGGTCTTGATCGCCAGACGCTTCTGGGGAGCCGTGGCGATGACCGAGAAGTCACGAATGCCCTCCAGGCTCATCGCCAGGGTTCTGGGGATGGGCGTGGCGGTCAGGGTCAGGACATCGATCTCGGCGCGTAGATTTTTGAGTGCCTCTTTCTGGCGAACCCCAAACCGATGCTCCTCGTCGATGATGACCAGGCCGAGGCGGCTGAAGATGGTCTTGCTTGAGAGCAGTTTGTGCGTACCGATGACGATGTCCACCTGTCCATCGGCCATGGCCTGCAGGCTCTTGTCGATCTCTTTGGTGCTCTTGAAACGCGAGATCTCGGCCACCTTGACGGGCCAGGCTGCAAACCGGTCTTGAAAAGTCTGAAAATGCTGCTCGGCCAGCAGCGTCGTGGGGCAGAGCACAGCGACCTGTTTGCCATCCATGACGGCCATGAAGGCTGCACGCAGGGCGACCTCGGTCTTGCCAAAACCCACATCCCCGCAGACCAGGCGGTCCATGGGCTTGTCGGCAATCATGTCCTGGATGACGGCGTGAATGGCCGCCCGTTGGTCTGGGGTCTCCTCAAAGCCAAAGCCGTCGGCAAACCGCTCGTAGTCATTCGGATGAAAGCCAAAGGCATGGCCTTTTCGAGCGGCCCGGCGGGCATACAGGTCGAGTAATTCCACGGCGGTGTCACGGGCCTGCTGGGCTGCCTTTCGACGAGCCTTGTCCCACTGACCGCTGCCCAGGCTGTGCAAGGGGGCCTGATCCGGACTGGTACCGCTGTAGCGGCCAATCAGGTGCAGAGCAGATACGGGTACATAGAGCACGGCATCCCCAGCGTAGATGAGCTTGAGGAACTCGCTGTCGCCCTCGCCCATGTCGATGTGCTCGAGGCCTTGGTAACGACCAACGCCGTGCTCCAGATGGACCACCGGATCGCCGACCTTCAGTTCGGAGAGGTCGCGGATCATGGCATCGACATTGGACTGCTTCTCGCGCTGACCGTGACGCAGACGGCGTTCCATGTCGGCAAAGAGCTCGGCCTCGGTGAGGATGGTGAGCGGGGCCCAGGGCAGCTCAAAGCCACGCTGCAAGGGGGCCAGCCACAAGGCGAGTTGCGGGGTCTCCACTCGCGCCTCGGGCTGGGCGCCGGCCGCCGGCACTGGGCAGGCGTCGATCAGACGATGGGGCAGGCCCAGGTCCTCTAGGTATTGGCTAAGGGTCTGGCGGCGACCTTCCGATTCGCAGGCCATGACCAAGGGCTGATCGCCAGACAGGGCAGCTCGGAGTCGGTGGACTGGGTCTTTGGCCAATCGGTCGGCACGGACATCCAAGGGCACTCGGCCAAAGCCCGAAGGCTGGTGGCTGACCAGACTGAGCCTGGCAAAGGCCTTGACCTGCTGATGGAACTCATCTGGCTTGAGCCACAGGGCATCGGGCGGCAAGACCGGTCGTTCAATGTCGTGGCTCAGAAAGGCGTAGCGGGTCTGGATGTCGGTGCGAACCTCTTGAAGCCGCTCGTCGAGTCCGGTGGGCGCAGCGGTGGAGCGCTCGGTGCTACTGGCATCCAGGGTCACCACCACGGCCTCTGGGTGCAGGTAGTCGGTGATGCAGGCCAGCGGTTGCTCAAAGAGCAAGGGCAGGTAGAACTCGATGCCGGCTCCAAAGACCGCATTGGCCGCGTCTCGATACAGGCTGCAGCGAGAGGGATCCCCCTCGAAGACCTCTCGCCAACGGCTGCGAAACTGACTGGCATTGCGCTCAGAGCGCTCGTATTCGCGGCCAGGCAGCAGGCGAATCTCTTGAACGGGATGGATGCTGCGCTGGGTGTCCGGGTCAAAGACCCGAATCGACTCGATGGTGTCGTCAAACAGTTCCAGTCGATACGGCAGTGGGCAGCCGGTCGGAAAGAGATCCACCAGGCCACCACGAAGGGCGTATTCACCGGGCGAGACCACCTGGCTGACAGCGGTGTAGCCCGCAATCTGCAGCTGCTCTCTGAGCTGTGTCAGACGGATGGTCTGGCTCTGGCGTAGAAAGAACGTCTGTCCGGCCACAAAGTCGGTGGGGCAGACCCGGGCCAGGGCGGTGCTCGCGGCCACCACCAGGACATCCAGCGAGCCGGTGAGCGCCTCATAGAGCGTCTGCAGTCGTTCTGAGATCAGGTCTTGGTGGGGTGAGAAGGCCTCATAGGGCAGAATCTCCCAGTCGGCCAGCTGGCGAATCCGCAGGCCCGGTGCGAAAGCCAAGATTTCCCGACTCAGGCGCCCAGCATCACCGGGATCGGTGGCCACCAGCAGCGCAGCCGCCCCGGACTGGCGTCCGGCGAGTCTGGTGTGGCTCGACGACAATCGCTCGGACAGCCAATTGGCCAGCAGCAGGCCATCGGCGGACCCATGGGGTCTGGGCAACTGCAGGGACTGGCCTGGTTTGGGCCAGCGAATCGGACCCAAATCGGGACTGTCAGGAGCGTTCATCTGTTAATTTTAGGGGCATGTCAGTGATCACCGAAAAACCCGTCCATTCTCAGGCCGAACAGCTGGCTCTGTTGCGGGACTGCAGAAGACGTGCCGAGGATCGACCATCGGGTCCCCAGCCGCCCGTGCTCTGGGTGGTCATGCCTGCGGCCGGCTCGGGTCAACGGCTCGGTGGTCCAAAGCCCAAGCAGTACCTCATGCTCGACGACCGTTGCATGCTGGCCCACAGCGTACGGGCGTTCGCCGAACTCGCCCGCCAGCCAGAGGCTGCCACTGCGGCTGCGGTGGTGGTGGTCGACCCCAGTGATGTCCATTGGGAGTCGTTGGACCTGGCCGGTCAGATCGGCCAGGACCCCTCGCTGCCGATATTGGCCATGCCGGTCGGTGGCCAGACTCGACAGGCCTCGGTGACCGCTGGCCTTCAACTGATTCTGCAGGCCTGTGGCAACGAGGCCCTCTTGGATTGGGTCCTGGTCCATGACGCGGCACGCCCGGGTCTCACCTGGGCCAGTCTGGCGCGTCTGGTGAGCGCCTGTCTGACCCATGACCAGGGCGGCCTGCTGGCCTTGCCGATTGCCGATACGGTGAAACGGGCCACGACGGGCTTGGCCGCCTCAAAGGGTTCGTCTGAGGCACCAGTGCCAGCTGTTAGCGAGACCGTGGATCGGACCAATCTCTGGGCAGCCCAGACCCCTCAGATGTTCCGATTGGGGCCGTTGCTGTCGGCCCTGCAGAACGCTGAGCAGCCTGTGACCGATGAGGCCAGTGCCATGGAACAGGCGGGCCTTGCGCCGCTGCTGGTCATGGGCGATGAGGCCAACAACAAGATAACCTTTGCAGATGACCTGCAGGGTTGGCAGACCAGAAAAGGACGTCGCATGAGCAGCATTCGAATTGGCCAAGGCTTTGATGTGCATGCCCTGGGGGAGGGCCGTCGCCTGGTGATGGGCGGTGTCGAGATTCCCTACCACCTGGGTCTGGTGGGGCACTCAGATGCCGATGTCCTGCTGCATGCCGTGAGTGACGCCATTCTGGGAGCAGTTGGGCTTGGTGACATCGGACAGCATTTTCCAGATACCGATGCTGCCTATTCGGGAGCGGACAGCCGAGTCTTGCTGCGTCACGTGGTGGGCCTGGCCAGACAAGAAGGCTTTGCGGTCACACAGGTGGACGCCACCATCATTGCCCAGGCCCCCAAGATGGCGCCTCATATTCCCAGCATGGTGGACAACCTGCGGGAAGACACCCAGACCCGTCTGGTCAATGTGAAGGCCACGACCACTGAGAGGCTGGGCTTCACAGGACGTGGCGAGGGCATCGCTGCCCAGGCGGTGGTCCTGCTCTCGGCGCTGTAGTCGTTCCCGGACCTTGGGGCAGTTGCTGCGGTGAGCTTTGACCTCTGTCTGAGTCTGGATTGCAGTCAGGATGGTGCGACGGCCTGCCTCAGGCTGCCTGACGGCAGCATCTTGGTCCGCGCCAGTGATGCCCCCAGGGCGCAGGCCTCGGATCTCATGGCCCTGTCCAAGGCCCTGCTCTCTGAGGCCCAGCGAGACTGGTCGGACCTTACTGGATTGGTGTTGTGTCATGGACCTGGTTCGTTCACCGGTCTGCGCGTGGCTGCAGGTCTTGCCCAGGGTCTGGCCCGCGGGCTCAACATTCCAGTGGCCTGTGTCTCGGGTTTTGAGGCCAAAGCGTTTCTGCACTGGCTGGGCCAACCGCCTGAAGGTCGAGGGCCCTCGCAGACTTATGTGGTTGATGTGGATGCCCGGCTTGGCGAGTGGTACCGCGCGGTGCTGTCGGTAGAGGCCACAGGCCACACGACACTCCTGGATGCACCCATGGTGGTCACAGCCGGTCAGCCCCTGCCCGTCAGTTCCGACTGGTCCAGTCCGGCCATCTGGCTGGCTCCAGATGATGCCGCTGCGGTGGGGAGTGTTGCGAATCAGAATGCCGCCTGGGCGATCCTGCAGACAGCCCTTCACAAATCCTCGCTGGAATGGGTGTCAGCGGATCGAGTTCAGCCGCTCTATGTCCGGCAAAAGGTGGCTCAGACCATTGAGGAACGTCGGCTGAGCAAATCAACCGAGCTGTTGCCGATGCGCTTGGAGGATTTGGCCTCGGTGATGGTGATTGAACAGCAGGCCTATCCCTATCCCTGGACCAGCGGCAACTTTCGCGATGCCTTGGCCAGTGGCTATCACGGTCTGAAGTTGGTCGACCAAGGGGTCATGGTGGGGTATCTGGTCTGGATGAGGGTCTTGGATGAGGCTCATCTGCTGAACTTCACCATTGCCCCGGCCCGTCAGTCACGTGGACTGGGTCAGCACCTGCTCAAGGTCTGGCTGGCTCAGTTGGGGCAGGCGGGCATCCAGGAGGTCTTGCTCGAGGTGCGTCCCAGCAATCCCAAAGCCATTCGGCTTTATCAACGAAATGGGTTTGTTCAGAGGGGTCTTCGCAAGGGTTACTATCCGAGTGGACCGAATGGACGCGAGGATGCGCTGCTGATGAACAAGTCATTGAGCCCTGTGGTGGGAGGCAGTCATGCAGCCTGAGGCATTGGCCCTCTTCGGTCTTCAGGAGCGCTGGCGGTTTCGTGGCGAGCAGGCCACTGGCGCCGCCAGTCTGGTCATTCACCTGCCCAGTGACATTGCCATCGACTCAGAGCGGCACCAGTTGGTTACCGGCCAGTCTGGCCTCGGGCCGTCCAACGCGGTGTTCGCATCGGCGATTTCTTGGTTGTTATCTGTTCAGGCCGAAGGACAACTGGTGCTTCGGACCTCATCGGACCAGGCCCTGAGGATTGAGACTGGCGCTGAACTGCGATTTGAGTCGGCCGAGGTCTTAACAGTGGCTGGCAAACGTCGGCTCTGTGAGAGCCTGCTGACGCTGCGCGCTCAACTCAGGCAGGACCGCTAAGCCCCAGAGACGAGGGGCCTAGTGCCCGGCCGCCGGATGCGCAGATCCGTGGCTCGACTTTTCCTGCCCGATTAGGCTCTGCAGGTCGTGGTGCCGTTTGTTGTAGCGGAACCGCAGCATGACCAGGGCCATGGTCAGGGCCACAAATCCACCAAACAGAATGATCACTGCATTGACATGCATGTCCATATGAATCAGCAGAGCATAGAGTCCCAGCATGACCAAGACATTGAGGTTCTCATTGAAGTTCTGAACGGCAATCGAGTGGCCAGCCGACAGCAGCACATGACCCCGGTGCTGAAGCAAGGCATTCATGGGCACGACGAAGAAACCAGCCAAGACCCCGACCAAGACCAGCAGTGGAATCGCCGCATCGAGCGTCTGGACCAGGGTCATCAGGGGCACAGTCAGTCCCATGAGCACGCCGAGAACCAAGACCCGACAGGATCCCTTGAGGCTGATGAACCGGGCAGCGGCCACGGCCCCGCCGGCAATGCCGACGGCCACGATGCCCTGCAGAATGGCGGCCTTGTCGAGTGACATGCCCAATTGCACCTCGGCCCACTTGAGGACTATGAACTGCAGGGTGGCCCCGGCCCCCCAGAACAGGGTGGTCACGGCCAGTGAGATCTGCCCGAGCTTGTCGCCCCAGAGGGTGCGGTTGCAGTGCCAAAAGGCCTTGATGAGTTCGATGGGGTGAATCGACTGCTTGGCATACCGCGCCCCGGTATCTGGGATGCCCGCATTGAAGGCGGCCGCCAGCAGGTAGATGAAGGCGATCACCGCAATGGCCGACTCGGCCGCTGTATCAATACCAGTGTGCAGACCTGGGAAGTCAAGGCTGAGCAGCACCCCAGAGATGCTGGGTGAGATCAGTGCGCCGCCCAGCATGGTTCCCAAGATGATCGAGCCGACGGTGGTGCCCTCGATCCAGCCATTGGCCGCCACCAGTTTCTCGGGCGGCAGCAGCTCGGTCAGGATGCCGTATTTGGCCGGGGAGTAGGCCGCAGCGCCCAGACCCACGACAGCGTAGGCCAGCAGCGGATGAATGTGGAAGAAGAGCAGGCCACAGCCAACAATCTTGATGGTGTTGGTGATCAGCATCACCTTGCCCTTGGGCATGGCATCGGCAAAGGCGCCAACAAATGGGGCCAATAGGACATAGGAGATGGTGAAAAACAGCTTGAGAAGCGGACGCATCCACTCGGGGGCCGACAGGTCAATCAGCAAGGCGATGGCGGCAATTAACAAGGCGTTGTCAGCCAGTGACGAGAGGAACTGCGCCGACATAATCGTGTAGAAACCGCGCTTCATGACGAGCCTTTGTTTCGAGCCTGCTGGATTAGAACACGAACAGCCTACAATCAGGGGTATGACCAGACCCGCCCTGCTGACCATCCACGAGGCTGCCATGGCCCACAACCTGCAGCAGGTTCGTGACCGGGTCGGGACCTCTGGGATCTGGGCCGTCTGTAAGGCCCGAGGCTACGGTCTGGGCCTGGACTCCTGTCTTCGCAGTTTTGCCAAAGCGCAGGGCATGGCGGTCTTGGAACTGACCGAGGCCAGGCATCTGCGCGATGCGGGCTGGTCGGGTCCGGTGCTACTGCTCGAGGGCGCTTTCTCTGCAGGCGAGACCCGTGAGGCCCTGGAGCTTGATTGCGATCTGGTGGTTCACCAGGCTGATCAACTGGGATGGCTCACAGGCCATCAGACCCTATTGGCCCGCCATACCAGTCGCCTGTGGATGAAGTTCAATACTGGTATGCATCGGCTGGGGTTCTCGGCCACGACACCGAGCCAGCGGCAGGCGTTGGCGGAACCGGTTGAGGCCCTACGGGCCCTGGTGCCGGCCCATCGGCGGGGCTGGATGACCCACTTTGCCTGCGCGGATCAGCCCGATGGGATCCAGGCACAGATGACTCACTGGCAGGCCTTGATGCAATTGATCACGCCCCAGCCGGGTGAAAGCCTGAGTCTGGCGAACTCGGCAGCCGTCTTGCTCCATCCGTCGGTGCAGGCCGACTGGGTCCGCCCGGGAATCATGCTCTACGGTGGCTCGCCTGCGCCACAGATGTCGGCGTCCTCGTCTTGGTCTTTAGAACCCGCCGCCACGCTTTCGAGCCGCCTGATTGCTGTGCAGGCCGTGCCGGCCGGTGAGCGCATTGGCTACGGCGGTCGCTACCAGGCGAAGGCCGAGATGCGCATTGGTGTGGTGGCCATGGGCTATGCCGATGGCTACATGCGCCAGGCCCCCGATGGCACACCTGTTCTCGTTGATGGCGTTCGGTGCCCGCTGGTGGGGCAGGTCTCCATGGACATGATCACCGTTGACCTGTCGGCCTGTCCGCAGGCCAAGGTTGGCAGTCCCGTCACGCTCTGGGGTCGCGGTCTGTCCATCGACGAGGTCGCGCAGTGCTGTGGCACCAATGCTTATGAACTGCTCACCGGGGTGACCTCCCGTGTGGCCCGACGTCTGGAGCCGCATCTGGTGGATCAGGACTGATGGCCAAGGAAAAAGCCGTCTTCGTCTGCTCAGCCTGTGGCCAGGCCCATGCCAAGTGGCAAGGCCAGTGCGATGGCTGTGGCAGTTGGAATTCGCTCTCACAGGGCAAGGCGGTTGCAGT
>VFQS010003495.1_pt1 | contig 11918 bp, 12 predicted proteins | sample 3512361 | NCBI WGS metagenome assembly VFQS01 (sample SAMN10412375, study PRJNA504923) | tailings metagenome | isolation source: Relicate 1 Philex TSF3 active mining | place: Philippines | reverse complement strand
GCGACTTCATCTACGTGAAGGACATCGTCGGCGCCCTGATCTTCGCCGCCACGACCGAGGGCGTCGCCGGCACCCACAACGTGGGCTACGGCCGCAAGATGACCGTCCTCGAGCTCGCCCAGGAGGTCCTGCGGCTCACCGGATCCTCCTCCCCCATCGAGCACAAGCCCGAGCGGCTGGGCGACGTCCGCCACTCCATGGCGTCCTCGGACAAGCTCCAGGGCGCTGGCTGGAAGCCCGCCCATTCCGTGGCCGAGGGGCTCGAGGCGACGGTTAAGTATTTCAAGGCGCTGAGGTAAGTTTGCCAGCGGCACAGCTGGAAAGCTTCACGGCTTCACAGCTGCACAGCTTCACGGCTTCACGGCTTCACGGCTTCACGGCTTCACGGCTTCACAGGGAGCGGCTGCACGGATCCGCGGCTTCACGGCGGCACAGCTGCACGGCTGCACAGAAAGGGGCTTAGTGGATTACCGGCTTAATTGGCTAGTAGCTTCACGGCTTCACAGGGGCACGGCGGGGACGGAACAGCGGGAACGAGCGGACGCGAGTTCATCGCCGCAGGTCCGCAGTCACCGCAGGCCCGCAGGACCGATTGCCAGGTCATGGACGTAGCCATGACCCTACCCTACGTCACGGCGAGACAGCGGGTCACTTCACCACCAACGGCACCCGGGCATAGGCCTCGCGGCCGGCGTCATCGACATGCACGAAGAGGACGTAGCGTCCGGCCGGCGGCAGGCGCAGGCGGAAGGCCAATTCGGGCTCGGAACCGCGCTCCCGGCCGGTGAAGCTCGGGTGGATGTGCGCGTAGCCAGGACGCCCGTCCTCGGAGAAAAGCACCGAGTGCCCGAGCGCCCCCATGACGGGCCGAAGCTCGACCGGACCTCCCGAGGCGCGGGAGAGGCGGATGTTGAGGGTCACGGACTCGCCCGCCCGCAGCTCCGGCGCGGGACCCGCCCAGGACGCGACAACCGGGGCCTCCGATGGTTCGGCCCTCCCATGAAGGGTGAACCACACGGGCTCGGCGGAAACGAGGATGGTGCGGCGGCTGCGGGCGTGCTGGAAGTCGGCGTAGGCCTCGACCCGACCCCCCAGGAAGCGACCGGCCCATTCCGGCGGCAGGCGGAAGCTCCACGTGCCATCGGGCGAGGGCTCGGGATGGAGGTGGGCGTACAGGTCGCCCTGCCGCAGGTGCAGATGGAGCTGGCGGGTGTGCGAGACGGCGAAGAGGTGCGGCGGCACCGGCCGCTTGGCCTCGTCGAGGATCCTCAACGACCCCCCGGAGAGGTCGTCCGAGGGCTCCAGTCGCAGCGCGAAGGGGAAGCCGAGGGCGGCCGGGTCGTAGAAGTTGGCCTCCTCGTCCTCACCGCAGAACGCCGCGCCATCGATGACGAGGGGCTCGTGCGAGGCGTGCAGGAACGAGCAGTGCGTGTCCGGCATGTTGCGGAGCGCCGCATAGAGGGCCACCGCCCCCAGCGTCAGAAGGACGGCCTGGGTCGAGGGCCTCATCGGGGGGCGACCAGGCGGCCCAGCAACGGCAGGAGTTCCGAGGTCTCGAAACGGGCGCCGGGACGGCGCGCGAGAAGGCGCCCATCGGGCGAGACGACCACGGTGGCGGCGTTGTGCACGATGGTGCCGTCCTGCTCGAGGGTCAGGATGCCGAACTGCCGCATCAGGTCCCGGACCATGTCACGGTCACCGGTGAGCAGGCGATGGTGGTCGGGGTCGAGGCCCATGCCGGCGGCATAGGCGCGCAGCACGCCCGGGCTGTCATGGGCGGGGTCGAAGGTGATCGTGAGCAGCTGGACCTTCCCGCCCAGGCCGGCCTCCCGGAGCGCCTTGCCCAGCGAGGCCATGCTGGCGCTGGAGGCCGGGCACATCTCGGCCGCCTTGCAGCGGGTGAAGATGAAGTTGAGGACGTAGGGCCGGCCGCGGAGGTCGCCCGAGCGGACGAGCCTGCCGTGCTGGTCCCAAAGGACGAAGGCGGGGGCGAAATCCCCCTCGGCGCGGGCCACCAGGCGGCCGCGCTCGACGGTGTCGCGGCGCAGCGCGGCGGCGGCGGCGGCGATCTCCGCCATGGCCTCGGGGTCCTCCGGGAAGAGGCGCTCCAGGCGCGGGCGTCCGTCGGACTCGATGCGCTCGGCCCGGATCGGGCGCCCCTCCCAGCCGATCTCGGGGTCGCCGACGCCCGCCGCTGCGACCATGCGGGCGCCGTCGGCGCCCTCGACCGTCAGGACGCCGGCCTCGCGGTCGGCCTTCACCACCGTGCCACGATAGGGCGTCGCCCCGAGGGCGGCGGCCAGCAGGAGGCAGGCGAGGCGCATGGCCTTAGCCAAGCGCGGGCTCGGCGGAGAGCAAGTCGGCGGCATCCGTCAGAAGCAGGGCTGCTACCCCTTGGCGAAGGCCGTGATGGCTGACCTGCAGGTTCTCGGCGCCGAGGTGCTCGGCCAGGGCGGCGACGGTGGCCAGCGCGGCCGGGAGGATGTCGGCCCGGGCGGCGGGGACGCCGGGGATGCGGCGACGGCCCTCGACATCGAGGGCGGCGAGGCGGGCGAGCCAGTTGCGGACGGCGAGCAGCCCGAGCGTGTTGCCGGCGCCGGGCTCGCCGGCGGCCTGCTGCATCTCGAGGAGCGTCGACAGGGCGCCGCCCGAGGCGACGAGGGGGCAGAGGCGCGCGGCGCCCGCGGGGATGCGGCTGGCGACCCCGGCGAGGACCTGCTCGCGCAGCGCATCGAGGTCCGAGGCGGCGAGGGCGCGCGCGCCGTCGCCGAGGACCAGGCGGGTGAGGCGAACCGCGCCGAGCGGCAGGCTGAAGGCCTGGACGCAGCGACCGCCGATGACGCGGCCGAGCTCGAGGGAACCGCCACCGAGGTCGAAGCCGACGAAGTCGCGGACATCCTTGAGCAAGGGGTCCTGCCTCATGCCATCGAGGGCGAGGCGCGCCTCGACCTCGCCCGACAGGAGGGTGAGCGGGAGCCCGAGGGCGCCTTGGAGCGCGGCGACGAACTCAGCCCGGTTGGGGGCCTCGCGCAGGGCGCTGGTGCCGACCACCGCGAGGCGGGAGGCGCCCGCCTCGGAGGCCTGGGTGGCGAGGGCGCGGATCGCCTCGACGGCGGCGGCGATCGCCTCGGGCTCGAGCCGGGAGCCCTTGGCGGGGAAGAGGCGGACATCCGCCGTCGCCCGGCGGACGAGCGACAACGAGGGACCCTCCGTGACGAGCAGCTTCAGGGAATTCGAACCAAGGTCGATGACGCCGACGCGGGACATGGGGGAGGTCAGTAGATGAAGGCGAGGCGGAAGCTGCCGTAGGCATGTCCCGACCCCTCCTGCCCCGTGAACTCCTTCGTGCGGTTGGCGACGCCGAAGGAGAAGGTGAAGCCGTCGAGGCGGGTCTGGATGCCCACGCCGAGCTGGGCGATGAGCGGCCGGCTCTCGACGGGCGCCTCGAAGGCGAAGTCGGCGAAGGCGGGGCCGTCCACCGCGTAGTCGCGGGGCATGACCTCGACCGAGGCATCGACAAAGAAGCACCAGCCGTTGCGGCCGGGGTCGTCGGGGCCGACGGGGTCGACGAAGCCGTTCGTCTGGCGCAGGTAGCCATGGCCCCAGCCCTGGTCGAGGGCCCCGAAGCGAAGCTGGGCGCCGAGCTGGATGCCCGAGCGCAGGCTGCCGAGCGAGGCGCGCGCGCGGGCGATGAGGTCCCAGTTCGCGCGCTCCGCGCCGTCGAGGTCGAATCGGCGGCGGATCTCCGCATTGAGATTGGCGACCGGCTCGTCGGGCATCTGGCGGTCCCAGTCATAGCCGGTGCTGCCGATGAGCCCATGGAAGCCGTTCTGCACCTGGCGGGCGCGGGAGGAAGGGCCGAGCACGCCGACGACGCCCTCCAGCGAGGCCAGCGCCCGGTGCTCGGGCATCAGGAAGAGCCGCCCCATCGAGGCGACCAGCACACCCGAATAGGGCATGTCATCCGGCACGCCGGGGCGGTCCGAGGGCGTGTTGATCTCCTGCGCGATCGCGCCGTGCCAGAGGTCCGGGGTGGTCCAGCTGACGCGAAGACCCTGGGTGTAATACCGGTCGGAATTATCCGAGGTGAACTTGTCGTTCTCCTCCTGCACCTGCCAGGCCACGGCCGCGGATGAGGCGGCGGCGAGGAGGACGGGGAGGAGGGCGGACGGGCGCACGGGACAAGAGGGGGAGGGTCAACTTAGCAAGGCAGGCCCGCCGGGAAGAAGCCCAAACCATCGCCTCGGCCAAAAGAACCGGCGGAATGGGATTTTGACACCCCGCGGCCCCCGCCCTACCCCTTGGGCCATGACCCTGCCACCCCAAGCGACCGCTCCCGCCCTGCGGGTGACGGTGGATGGGGAAACCTGCCACCTGCGGGTCACCGGCCACTGGCGGCGCTCCGCCACCCTGCCCTCCTTCCCCGAGCTGCCCGCGGTCGGCCGGGTCATCCTCGATGCGAGCGGCGCCGAGGCCCCGGATGCCGCGCTGGCGGCCTGGATCCACGGCCTTGCCCGACACCTGCCGGCGGGCACCTCGCTCGAGACGCCCGGACTCCCCCCGTCCCTCGCCTCGAGCCTCGGCCTGCGCGAGGCCTCGGCCGAGGAGGACGCGCCCGCGGAACGCCTGCCCTTCCTCGAGCAGCTCGGCGGCTGGGCCTCTTCGAGCAACCGTTCGTGGGGGCGGGCCGTGGCGCACATCGGGGACTGCGCCCTCGGCTTGGCGCGGCTGGCCGTGGGCAAGGGGCGCGCCAACTGGCAGGAGTTCCCCCAGCTGCTGCGCACAGCCGGGCCCGACGCGCTGCCGATCGTCCTCCTGCTCGGTTTCCTCACGGGGGTGATCATGGCCTATGTCGGCCTCATCCAGCTCGGGAAGGTCGGCGCCGATGTCTACGTCGCCAACCTCGTGGGTCTGGCGATGGCCCGCGAGATGGGCGCGCTGATGACCGGCGTCATCGCCTGCGGGCGCACCTCGACCGCCTTCGCCTCGCACCTCGGGAGCATGAATGTCAGCCAGGAGACCGATGCGCTCCGCGCCCTCGGGCTGCGCCCCGCCGAGTTCCTCGCCGTGCCGCGCCTCCTCGCCGTCACCGCCACCCTCCCGCTCCTGTCCGTCTTCGCCACCGCGGCGGGCATCGTCGGCGGCATGACGGTGGCGGTGGGCTCGGGACTCGCCGCCGAGCAATACCTCAACCAGGTCGTCGAGGCGGTCTCGGTGCGCAGCTTCCTCGCGGGGGTCATCAAGGCCCACGCCTTCGCGCTGATCGCAGCCTGGGCCGGCTGCTACCGCGGCTCGGTGGCGCGGCCCACCGCCCGCGGCGTCGGCGAGGCGGCCACGACGGCCGCCGTGCTCGGCATCACCCTCATCGTCGTGGCGGACGCGGTCTTCGCGGTCCTCTTCGACCTCTTCGGCATCTGATGGCGACCGAGCCGCGAGTCCGCTGCCTCGACCTCGCCGTCGGCCACGAGGGGCGCGCCATCATGTCGGGCGTGACCTTCGCCGTCGAGGCCGGCCAGCTCGCCGCGGTGGTCGGCCCCAGCGGCTGCGGCAAGAGCACGCTGATGCGGGCGCTGGTGGGCCTATCCGAGCCGGTCTCGGGGGAGTCCTGGCTACTCGGGGAGCGGATGGGCGGCATGGAGGAGGGGCGTCGCGAGGCGCTGCTGCGGCGCGCCGGCTTCCTCTTCCAGGGCTCGGCCCTGTGGTCCTCCCTGACGGTCCGCGAGAACGTGGAGCTTCCCCTCCGCGAGTTCGGCGGCTGCGGCCCGCGCGAGTGCCGCCTCATCGCCGAGCACAAGCTGGCCCAGGTCGGCCTGCTCGCCGCCGCCGACAAGCTGCCCTCCGAGCTGAGCGGCGGCATGGCCAAGCGGGCGGGACTGGCGCGCGCGCTCGCCCTCGACCCCGAGGTGATCTTCCTGGACGAGCCGACGGCGGGGCTCGACCCCGTGACCGCCGCCCGGCTCGACGCCCTCATCCTCCGGCTTCGGGACACGCTCGGGACGGCCGTGGTGCTCGTGAGCCACGAGATCCTGAGCATCCGCCGCCTCGCGGACTTCTGCGTTTACCTCGACCCCGACACGCGCAGGATGGGGCCCATCGGCAAGGTCGACGATTTCCTCCTACCCGGCGGCCACGCCGGCGCCCGCGCCTTCTTCTCCCCCGGCATCCCCGCATGAGCACGTCCGCCAACCGCACCCTCGTCGGCCTCTTCGTCCTCGGCGGCATCGCCCTGACCCTCGGCTTCCTCCTCGCCCTCGGCGGCGGCTGGTTCACCGGGGACCGCCCCCGCGCCCTGGCGCGCTTCGACCAGGATGTCAGCGGCCTGGACGCGGGCTCGGCCGTCCGGCTCCGCGGCGTCACGGTGGGCAAGGTGACCTCCATCCTCGTCCAGGTCGGCGGCGAGACCTCCCGCGCCGGCGTGCCCGTCGTGATCGAGATCGACCCCGGGCTGGCGTCGCGCCTGGGCGCCGGCGAGGCCCTCGGGACGCAGGAGGGCCTCGACCAGGCGATCCAGTCCGGCCTGACCGCGAAGCTCCGGCTCCAATCCTTCGTCACCGGCGTCCTCTACGTGGACCTCGACTACGCCGCGCCGCGGAGCGAGCCGCCCGCCAAGGCCGACGCGCTGACCCTCATCCCCACGGAGCTCTCCGACCACGTCGCGCTCACCCAGGCGGTCGGCCGCACCCTCGAGAACCTCAGCGCCGTCGACTTCGCCGACCTCGCCGGCAAGGTCGGCAAGCTGGCCGACTCGCTCCGCTCGCTGAGCGACAGCCCCGACGTCGGCCAGGCCTCCAAGGACCTCGCGGCCGCCATGGCCTCGCTGAACCGCCTCGCGACCGCCCTCGAGAGCCAGACCGGCCCGCTCGCGGGCGACCTGAAGGCGACGGCCGAGGAGGCGCGCCGCACCCTCGGCCAGCTGGGGCGGGCGGCGGACAACCTCGGCGACCTCGCCAAGCCCGGCGGCGCGACCCGACTGCAGCTCGACCAGAGCCTGCAGGACCTCGGGGAGGCGGCCCAGGCCATCAAGTCGCTCGCCGACTACCTCGACCGCCATCCCGAGGCCATCCTGCGAGGCAAGCGCCGCCCGGAACCGGAGGAAGCCAAATGAGCCGCTGGGCGCTGCTCGCCATGCTCGCCCTCGCGGGCTGTCTCTCGCCGGGAACGAGCGACCTGACGCAGACATTCGAATTCTCGGCGCCCAAGCGCGCCAGCGACGTGCGAGTCAGCGTGGTCCTGCCCTCCGTGCTGCGTCGACCGACGCTCGTGACCCGGGATGGCGACCGCATCGTCAACCACGACATGGCTCGCTGGGGCTCGCCCTTGGGTCCGGCGCTCGCCCGCGAGATCGCCTCGGACCTCGCCGACCTGCCTGTGCAGGACGTGGTCATCGAGGTCCAGCGGCTCGACGTGACCCTCGAGGGCAAGGTCGCCCTGATCTTCACGGCCCGGATGACGCTCGGGAAAGGACCGGACAGCGCGGGCGCGCCCCTGCTCGTCCAGGCGGGGCTGATCGAGCACCGCGTCCGACTCCTCAGCACCCCCCTGAGCCCGCTCTCGGCCGCCTTCATCGCCTACCGCACGACGCCGGGCCTCATGAGCGAGGCGATACGCACGGCCGTCGCCGAGGAACAAGGCGAGGTTGCCAAACCGTCCGCGGGCGTCACCGTCCCGGGCAAATGAGTCCTGAACCGGCGAGCCGACCCAACGGCTTCAGCGAGGCGACCGGGGAGATCTGCTACGACCTCCCCTCCTCCTACCTGCCCCACCCGGCCACCGGGCTGCTCCACCTTCCCCGTTTCCTCGCCAAGATCCGCAAGCACCTCCGCGGCGAGCTCCCGAAGTCCTACCAGCGCAATTTCGGCAAGGGTTTCGACCGCTTCCTCTGCCTGCACCTCGGGGTCGACCCCGAGCAGGTCATCGCCTGCGTGCGGGACGCGTCCGACGAGGCCGACCTCGACCGGCGCCTCCTCGCGCTCTTCCCGGCCGACCGCCGCGTCCACGTCTGGAACCGCGAGCTCGTCCAGAAAGGCATGAGCGAGATGGGGCGCGAGGCCCTGCTCGAGGCCAAGCGCAAGATGGGCGCCGAGCACCGCACCGACATCCTCTCCTTCGCCGACATGATCGACTTCGACGAGGGCCGCATCCCGTGAGCCTCGACCAATCCAATCCCAATCGCGTCGTCCTCCGCACGACCGAGAGCATCCTCGCCTGCTTCAAGGCCCACCCGCGCGCGCTCCGCGAGCTGCGCGCGACCCGGGAGGCGGCCAAGGCGCTCCAGGAGGTCGCGGGCTGGATGGGTGGCCAGGGCCTGCCCGCCCTCGTGGCCGGCACCAAGGAGGTCCGCGAGCTCGCCGGCACCGATGCCGAGGCGGCCGCCGTCACCGCCCGCCCCGTCCTGGGCCAGGCCAAGCCCTCCGACTTCGCCGACTGGCGCGACGAGGGGTCGACGACCGTCATCGCCGACGGCTTCACCGACCCCTCCGACCTCGCGGCCGTGGTCCGCGCCATGGCCGCCTTCGGCCACAAGCGCCTCCTGCTCGGCGGGGAGAGCGAGCGCCTCGCCTTCGACCCCGTGCTCTGGCAGGACGCCCGCGGCGCCCTCGAGGCCGTGCGGCTCATCCGAGCCCCCGCCCTGGGCGGGCTGCTGAGCCTGATCGAGTCGACCAGCGTCGTGCTGGCCGTCGACCCCAAGATGGGGCGCTCCCTGGCCGAGGCCGCGCCCGTGCGCGCGCCCGGGCGCGGCAACGTCCTCCTCCTCTCCGCCAACGGCCTCGGCCCGGCGATGCAGCCGAAGGCCGAGTACCTCTTCCGCCGTCCGGCCCAGGGGGCCGACCACGCGCTGTCGGCGGGCGACGCCGCCGCGCTGGTGTTCCATTGGAACGCCTCGGCGCCGAAGCCCAAGTCCAAGGACACCGGTTTCCTCGCCCGCAAGCGGGCGAAGAAGGGCGAGGCGAAGGCCTGAGGACTTGATGGTTTGATAGCTTGGTGGCTTAATGGCTTAGTGGCTTAGTGGCTTAATGGCTGAATAGTTGGATGGTTGGAGGGCCTGATGGAGGGGGCCGGTCATCCCTTTATCCTTTAACCAAGGGGGCATCCTCGCATTGGATGAAGACGTCCCGGCACCCCCTTTTCTTGCCCGCATCCCCTCGCCTGCCGCCCGCCATCCTCCCTCAAGCCCTTCTGCGACCCAAGCCATCCCCCATGTCCGCCCCCCAGGAACCCACCATCAGCCTCCAGTCGATCAGCCGCAACCTGCTGGTCGCCCTGCAGCGCCAATTCGACCTGCTCGCCTTCAGCCTGGCGAACCTGCGGAACGAGGACCCGACGGCCTACGACCTCTACTCGGCCCTGCCCAAGGTGATGCCCGCCCAGCCGGCGCACCTCAGCCATGCCCAGATGCGCGCCTTCTCCCGCGGGCTGCTCCTGCGCACGAGCATCAACGACCTCCTCCAGCTCTCGTCCGCCGGGCTGGACCAGTGCCACCTGCTCTGCGCGTTCATCAAGGAGAAGGGCAAGAACCAGGCGGCCGACGCCGAGGCCGACCAGCGCGTGGCCAAGCGCCACCAGGAGTTCATCCGCGCCAAGCTCCAGGACAAGTTCGAGACCCTCGAGAAGGAATACGGCATCATCAACGAGCTCGAGGACGCCCTCTTCAGCCTCGCCGCCGCCCTGCGCGTGCTGGCCAACGGCGGCCAGGTGACCAACGACGACATCTCGCCCGACGGCACCCTCGTGCTCGACTTCAAGATGGTCCGCGAGGGCGAGGAGGACGGCAAGCGCGTCGCCAAGCTCGCCGACATCGCCCGCACCTTCAAGCCGGGCGAGGCGCTGGAGCTGTCCGACGAGGAATTGCTCGGACTCAACATCACGGTGGCCAAGTTCCTCGACAACCTCTTCCGCGCCGTGAACGACTACGGCACCTCGCAGCTCGGCGAGGCGAATGCCTGAGGCGCGCGCCAGAAAGGCCTGGCTCTGGGTCGGGGCCGGCTTCCTCTTCCAGGCGATTCCCGGCGCCATCCGCGACGAGGCCCTGCCCGTCGCCCTCAAGAACGCCGGCCTGCCCGATGGGTGGAACACCCGAATCGTCGGCATCCTCGGCCTCCTCGTCGGCCTGAAGCTCCTCTGGGCCCCCGCGGTGGTGCGCCTGGGCGAACCCACCCGGGTGATCCGCTCGGCGCAGGCCCTGCTGGTCGCCCTGCTGGGGTGGATCGCCCTGGCCGCGCCCGGCGCCGAGGCCAACCCTTGGCCGCTGCTGGCCCTGCTCATCGGCCTCTCCCTGCTGTCGGCGGGACATGACGTCGCCCTCGACGGCTACTACGTGGCCGCCCTGCGCGAGCAGGAGCGCAGCCGCCTGGCGGGTCTCCTCAACTTCGCCTCGAAGACCGGCTCGGTGCTGGCCGGGCCCTGCCTGATCTGGCTGGCCGGGCACCTGCGGCAGGCGGACGACAGCGCGGCGCAGGCCTGGGGAGACGCCCTGCTGGCCGCCGGAGGCCTGGCCTTGGTCGCCTGGGTGGCCACCACCTGGGGGCTTTCCCGGGAGCCCGCCCGGGCCCTCCCCGCCACGCAGCCCATCGGCGCGAGCCTGCGCGACCTCGTCTCGGACGTCCGATTCCCCGCCATCGTCGGGCTCATCCTCCTCTACCGCACCAGCGAGGTGCACCTCGCCCGGGTGCTGCCCCTTTTCTCCGTGGCCCCGGTGACCGAGGGCGGGCTGGGGCTCGGCAACGAGACCTATGCCCTGCTGCGGCTGACGACCGGGGTGGGCGGCCTCGCGCTGGGCGGGATCATCGGGTCGGCGGTGGTGACCCGCCTCGGCATCGTTCGCAGCCTGGTGCCGCTCGGCATCGCCATGCACCTCCCGCTGGTCGGCATCGCCTGGCTGGCGACCCACCCCGAGCCGCCCATGGCGGTCGTCGCCGCGGCCTTCGCCGTCGAGCACCTCGCCTACGGCGCCGGGGTCTGCGCCCTGCTGCTCGCGATGATGAAGGTCGCGGAAGGCCCGCACGCCGCCGTGCGCTACGCGGCGCTCTCGACCCTCGCCCTCATCGGGGCGTACCTGCCGGGACTCTGGGCGGGCGCGCTGGCGCAGCGGCTCGGCTACGCCGACTACTTCCTGCTGACCTTCGTCCTGGCGGTTCCCGGCGTCTGGGCCTCGGTGGTGGCGCGGCGGGCGCTGTCGGACTCAGCCCTTCGGCAGTAAGGTGACCGCCTGGGCGACCTCGGCGCGCAGCTGGTCGCGGACGAAGCCCGAGACGTCCTCCGGCGTGGCCGCCGCGAGCCGCGCCTCCCACGTCGCCTCATAGTTGGCGCCCAGGCCGGTGAGCTCGCGGATCATGGCGCCGGGGAGACGTCCCATCGGCGTCTGGCGGGCCTCCCGGCGGGCCACCCGCATGCGCCGCTTGGCGGACTCCAGCTCCTCGGGCTCGAACTTGCCCGCCGCGATCCGGGCGAGCTCGGCGCGCATCTCCCCGAGGACCGTCCCGGCGGCCTCGGCATGCGTGCCGCCGTAGAGGTAGAACAGGCCCTGGTCGGCGAGCTCGAGGCGCGAGGCGCCGACGAAATAGGCGAGCCCCTTCTCCTCGCGGACGCGGCGGAAGAGGCCGCTCGACATGCCGCTGAGGAGCTCCTCGACCAGGTTGGCCGCGGTGACCTTGGGGTCGGCGAAGCCGCAATGGGGGAAGCCGAGGAAGACGACCGCCTGCTCGCGCTCGACGGTCTCGCTGAGCGAGGCCGAGGGACGGGCCACGTGGACCGGCAAGGCGCGCGGGGTCCCCGGCGAGGCAGGCAGGGCGGCCAACCGCGTGTTCACCCAAGCCTCGACCTGGGCGAGGTCATAATCGCCGGCGACGCCGACGATCAGGTTCGACGGGCGGACCAATCGGGCGTGCGTCGCGCGCAAGTCCTCGACCGCGAGGGCCTCG
>VFQS010003494.1_pt1 | contig 11918 bp, 4 predicted proteins | sample 3512361 | NCBI WGS metagenome assembly VFQS01 (sample SAMN10412375, study PRJNA504923) | tailings metagenome | isolation source: Relicate 1 Philex TSF3 active mining | place: Philippines | reverse complement strand
TCGCCTGCCGGGAGACGGAGGTGATCGTGGGCACCCAGGCCCAGCAGACGCTCTCCTTGAGATCGAGCCCACCCAGGGAGTCCCGCAGCAGCAGCCACTGGTCGAGGGCGAGCCCATCGACGACTACCAGCGCCAGCCGCTTGGAGCCACCGGCCTGCTGGTGAGCCAGGAAGTGGCCGACTTTGTCGAGGGTGATGGGTCTGGGGAGGGCCGGCAGCGACGACAACGCGCTGTAGCGCTGGAGCATCCAGCCCCCAAAGCCCTCCTCCAGGGCCAGCTGTAGGCGATCAAGCTGGGAGCTGGCCTTCTGGCTGAGGGCGCCACTGAGCTCCGTTCGCAGGACCTGCGCCTCAGTCCAGCGAAGGGCGAACAGCTCCCAGTCTTCGTGGCTGGCAGCAGCGCCTGGTAGCGCCTCCTCGAGCAGCGGCAGAAGACGCTCCAGCCGGAGGGCTGCGTTCTCGTCCTGTTTGCCCACCACACCAAGACGCATCCAGCCCGCTGGAACCGCGTCGGTAGCAATCGCCGTGGTGGGCTCCAGCAGACCCTCGGCGAAGAGGTTGTCGACGAAGACACGAATGTCGTCATGGTCAAAGGGCAGCAGCTCGGGCCCGGGGAGCTGCGGAGCCGGCAGCTCACGCCCAGGCACCACCGGACACCCCTTCGCCTTCAGAAAGAGGGGCCAGCGCTCCTGCAGGAAGGAGAAGAAGGCAGCTCGGTTGGGCAGCAGACGCTCCAGGGGCCATTCCCGCCATTGCTTCTGGAGGCAGAGCTGCTCCAGCAGGCGCTGATCGAGCAGTGGCGGGAGTTGTTGCTGGCGGAGATGGCGCCGGAGCAGGACACGGAGCAGGTCAGCCGGCTGCTGGATCTGGCCAGGCACCACTCCAAAGAGTTCGTTGAGGAGGAAGTCTTTGGTGGCGTTCGCCCCCAGCTGACCGGGGTTCGCCCGCTGCAAGGCCTCACTCAGAGCATCGAACTGGCTGGGCTCGAGCTCGGAGAGAACGTTGGGGTCGAGGCTGGGAAACAGGCTGGGCAGGCTGAAGCTGAACTCGCGCTGGGTGGCGCGGGCTTCTGAAAGGAGGTCGTAAGGGAGAACGGTGCGGGCCGAGGCTTCGCCGCCGTTCACGACAACGACATGCAGCAGCTCTCCTGCCTCCCAGCGCGGCCGGCAGCGATGCTCAAACAGGTAGCGAAAGGCGACGGGGTCCTCGTAGGCCAGCAGCTCATAGCCCTGCTCTGCCAGCACTGAGCGCAGGACCGGTTCGGCGAACAGCTGGTCGGGATCGTTGACCACCGTGAGCCGACTCGCGGTGGCGCTCTCGCTGGTGAAGCACTCCAGGAGCGGCTGGCGCCAACTCGCCGCAGGGTCCGGGTGTGTCATCAGGCTGAAGCGGGAGCCAGGGACACCAGTTGCAGCAGGGTCAGAGAGGGCAGGGTCTCCTGACGCCGCTGGAACTCCTGCCGCCACTGCTGCTCCTCCTGTTGCAGCTGGGCGCGGCGGAAGTCGCGCACCTGGGGCAGACCCAGCTGCTCGATCGCGCGCTGCCGGGCAGAGAAGGCCAGCTCCTGCTTGCGGCGCTCGCGCTCCAGCTTCTGCTGGTGTTTGGCCTGGAGCTCATCGAAGAGCGGCCTGCCCTGCTGCTGGGCCTGCAGGTGACTGCGTTCGTAGGCCTGGGCGGCCTCTGCAGGCGAGAGATGAGCCTCAGCAAGTAGCTGCAGCTCACCGTCGAGGCTGATCAGCCGCTCCCAGATCAAGCGGGCCGTGGGCTCCAACAGCTTGCCCTCGCTGGAGAGGAAGAGCGGGAGCATGCGCTGGCTGCGGCCCTCGCTGGTTTGCACAGCGACCCGCCAGAGCGACCAGATCCCCGACACCTTGCCGGCGAGTTCGGGAAGGTGCAACACCGGCACGGTCATGCCCGGAGCCCTGGGGGGCAAGGCTGCCGTGAGGGCGCGCAGCCTCGGCTCTTCAAGGCTGAGGTGGACCAGCCCTGCCTCTTTGGCGCTCTGCCGGCTGAAGGTGGCCCTGAGGTCGCGGTGGCCGTCGGGCCAGTGCAGATCCAGGCCACCAGCAGGGTTCGTCCGCACCTGCCCACCAGCCTCAGTCTGGGTCTGCAGCCAGGAGACCGTCATGCGCTCGGTCCAGAAGGGCATCAGGTGGCCGGCCACGCGCTGGGCGGCCTGCGGATCGAGCTCCTCGGAGCTGGAGAGCAAGGAGGACCCCTCATGGGCAGACAGGGCCCGGGCGCGGATCGCCTCGGCGAGCGCGGCTGCCCGTGCTTCCGCCTCCTCTGGCGTCAGAACGGCGTTGACATAGAGCTGTTGGAAGTCGATGCCGTTTTCTTCCGAATCGAGCACATCGGAGAGCTTGTCGACGCCGAACTCCTGCAGGATCCGCTCCAGCTTTTCCTCCAGCACCTCACGCACCCGCAGTTCGACGGTCTCTTCCAGGGCAAAGTTGAGAGCGCGCACCACATGGCTCTGGCCGATGCGATCCACCCGACCGATGCGCTGCTCCAGCTTCATCGGATTCCAGGGCAGGTCGTAGTTGATGATCACGTGGCAGAACTGCAGGTTCAGACCCTCCCCGCCGGCGTCGGTGGAGATCAGGATCTGGGCCTCGTTGGCGAAGGCGCGCTGGGCGCTCTTGCGTTCCTCCAGGTTCATGGAGCCGTTGAGCACCACGACGGGGTACCCGCGCTGCTCCAAGACCTCCGCCAGCATCTGCTGGGAGGGCACGAACTCGGTGAACAACAGCACCTTGAGGGCTGGGTCGTTCTCGTCTCGCTGCAGCTGCTGAATCGTGTCGAGCAGGGCCTGGGCTTTGACGTCGATTCCCCGGGCCTCGCAGCGGCGGGCGGCGGAGAGGAGTAGCTCAACCTCGGCGCGTTCGTTCTTGAGCTCCTTGAGGCGGCTGTTCAGCAGGGTTTCGAGCTGCTCCTGGCCCTCCAGCTCCGCCCAGTCGTCACCCACGTCTTCCCCAAACAGCGTGAGCTGGCCGGTGGGCAGCTCCAAGACCTGCAGGCGCCGCTCCAGGGCGGTGCGGATGGCAGCGGTACTGGAGGTGACCAGCCGCTGCATGAGGATCATCAGGAAGCCAACGGCGGGCTGCTTGTCGCGCAGGGCCTGGTTGTAGCCCTCGCGCACGTACTCGGTGACGGCGTCGTAGAGCACTCGCTGCTCCAGCCGGGCGCTGTCCCAGGCGACGGAAACGATCTGGGTGTGGCGCGGCTGAAACAGGGGCTCTCCCTTGTCGTTGATGGCCCGACGCTTTTCGGTGCGGATCACGTAGGGGGCAACGTTCTCCCGGGTGACCGAGCTGTCATCGGGGAGGGCGTCGGGATCGAGGAAGCCGAGCAGGCGGCGGAAGGCATCGGTCTTGCCCTGGTGCGGAGTGGCAGAGAGCAGCAGCAGATAGGGAGAGGCTTGGGAGAGCCCCTGCCCGAGGCGGTAGCGGGCCACGGTTTCGGTGGAGCCGCCGAGGCGGTGGGCCTCATCGATCACCACAAGATCCCAGCCGGCGTTGATCAGATCGTCGAAGCGCTCGCGGTTGTAGCGAGCCACCTGCTCCGCACTCCAGCCGCGGCGGGCCTCCAGCGGTTTAACGGAATCGAGGGTGCAAACCACCTGGTCGTGCTGCTTCCAGAGGTTCTCCTCGGGACCGACGCCGAGCAGCTGGCGCCAGGCGGCGAAGTTGCCGGGCTGCACCAGGTGGAAGGTTTCGTTGAAGTGGGTGTCGAGCTCACTCACCCACTGGCTCACCAGACCCGCAGGTGCAATCACCAGAGAACGCTTGACCAGCCCGCGAACTTTGAGCTCACGAATGACCAGGCCAGCCTCGATGGTCTTCCCGAGCCCAACCTCATCGGCCAGCAGGTAGCGGACCCGATCTCCTGCCATGGCCCGCTGCAACGCCTGGAGCTGGTGCGGCAGGGGGACGACGGAACCCTCCAGCGGTGCGACCAGGGCGTCGTGCTCAAAGGCATCGAGGATGCGAGCGGCGGCGGCCACAAAGCTGAGCTGCTCCAGGCTGGTGGGGCTGGCCTGCTCCAGGGTCTGCAGCCGCGTAACAGGGAGACGGACCACAGCGTCTCGGCGGGACAGCCAGATCTGAGCCGTGGGGATCCCCCAGAGGTCTTCCACGGCGATCACCCGGCAGGGCTCGCCGTGATCCAGCGAGTGACACCAGTCGCCGGCCGCGAAGCTCATGCGTCGTCGCCAAGCCGGGTCTGGGCGTTGTCGATATACATGAGGAGCTTCTCGTCCTCCTGCAGCACCGCCTCTGGCAGCTTGGCCGCCACCTTGACGATGGTGGCGTAATCCCGCTCCTGCCAGCAGGCCTTGAAGCCGGCCCGCACAGCCTCGGTGCGGAACTGCTTGATGCGGCGCTGGCTGCTCTCCTTGATGTCTTCGAACTCCTTGAGCAGGGCGCGTTCGCGTATCTGATCGAGATCGGCCTGCTTGTTGGGATCCGGCACGTACCAGCGGTCTCGCGCCTTCTCGATCAGCTTTGAGTCCTCTTTATCGAGGTTTCGCAGATCTTTGAAGTTGGTGGAGAGATAGCTGTGGATCTGGCTCGGTACCGGGCCGCGACCGTCGTAATGCAGAAAGTTCTGCTCAAGGATCACTTTGAGCTCTACGGTCTGCTCATGCTTGGCCCAGGCCTGAAGCTCGCGCATGAACTGCGGCTGCAGATCCTGGAAGCTCTGCGGCTTGTCTTGCAGCTGCTGCCGAATCCACTGAATCGCGCTGTGCTCATCGTTGACAAAAAAGCTGAGCTGGCGAAGCTGAGTAGCAGTGGTGCGCTTGCGGTCGTACTCCGTGACCTGATCGGGCAGGAAATACATCCCATCGCGCTCAGGAAAGCGCTGCTGGAGACCCTGGAGAAACTCCGGACCCGATAAAGGCAAACTGATGCCGCGCTGAACGTGGAATGCGATCATCCGATCGAGCAGCATCTGAGCCGTCCGCTCCACTACTGGCTCCACCTCGTTTGAGCGTCCAACAAAGACAGGAACGTTGTGCAGGTGCTCTCTGACGAATGCCCAAGCCCCTTCGACAGAGGACTCTCCTATGTTGAATTGTTTTTGGAGTTGCTCTGTTGGCTTGTATGCGGAGATAACGAGGTCCTGCTTTACAGCCGAGCTCGTGACTTGCCGGTATGATCCCTGTTGCTTGTCAAGAGTTCTGACGTCAGCGACAACGAATCCGGCCGCCCCCATAGCTTCTTGGATTGCTCTCCAGATTCCATTGCTAGAGTTGCTGAAAACCACTGTCATCCAGCGCCCTGGCTTTAGGACTCTCCAGTACTCCGCAAAGCAACAACGCATGAGGTCTTGATATTTATTAATGTCTTTATGCTTGGGTTGATCAACAATCGCTTCTTGCATTGGCGCAGTAGTTACGCCGTGCCAAGATTCGATCAAGAGATTGAGATCGGCGTAAAACTTGTTGGCTCCAAAAGGGGGATCTGTAAAGACGTAGTCCACCGAGTTGGGTGGAATTCGTATTGCCGCACAGTCTCCAGTTTGCAATGCAGAATAGCCAGTGAGCGAAGGACAAGGAGAAAAACACTGAACGATTCTGTCAATCTTATTGGTGCGTTTCTGCGTGTCGTAAAGAATATTCCAGGGGCTGGGCTCGGCATGCTGCGAAGCAATGTAGTAGACGCCATCTAGGCTTTGACCCACTTGGGAATAGCCGGTGGGGCGATATCGATTTAAAATCGATAATGACCAGATTGCCTGCTCTACGACCCAGAACATCATCCTTCTTGTGGAGAAATCTTGAATGAGCCCGGCCTTTTCCCAGATCGCTGCGAGCGCATGCGCAGCCCTGGGAACAAACAGGTGGTGAATATGCGTAATGCCTTTCGGCTCCAGGCGCGAACCGTGATACATTTGAGAGACAGGAAATGGATTCCCTGGGACCACCTTGGGATACGGAAGTCTTTCTATCTTGGCCAGATTGTTCAGGTCAGTCTCGCTGACCGGCCGCTCGTACTTAGAGGTTCCAACATTGTAGTTTATGATTACTGGCCGAAGCGCAATCCGCTTCCAGGTTTCCCCGCTAATTGGGTCCAAGCGTGTCTCGAAGATGCGAACCAAGCGATCCTTATTCAGCTGAGCGCCGCAATGCGGGCAAATGAAGTTATCTCGAGTGCGCTTTGATTGCAGATCAAGTGTCTCTCGAACAAAATCAATTTCTCCAGTGCACTCCGGACAGGAGAATATTTCACTCCAAACAGTGTGATTAATCCGCCCTTTCGCGCGGCCATCCACATGCTCGCACTCATACATCCAACCTATTTCATCTTCCGTTTCCTTGAGGATGTGCTTTGCCTCTCTCTCCCATTTCGCGACATCAAAAGGCAGGTTGTATCCTGCCGAGATGAAAGATGGCTCAGGGCCGAGATCATTTAGAATTACGCGTCGAGCCCCCCATTCCGGAGGAAGATGATTGTCTTCTTCCCACTCTTTTTCAAGCTGCTGGCGATAAGCGATTGGAGCCGTGCCACACCACTGAGCGGCTAGACCTGTCATTCCAGATCCAGAGAATCCATCGAGAACGATGTCGCCGGGCTTTGTGTAATGAAGTATTGAAGGCACGATTGCCAAGTGGGGCACTTTTGTGATGTAGCCATGTGCTTTGTAAAGTTGATGAGTGCCGCCTTCGCTCACATCAACTGCAAATGGCTCCCGCTCATAGACCTCATCAGGGTCATACGGCTTGCCATAGCAGCGGACGAAGTCTTCCAGGAAGGGATTGGGACAGGCGGTGTAATACGGCGGATCCGACATTCGCAGGATTGCTTCATCGCTGCCTTGAGGGAAGCCAGGTATCTTCCGAAACTCCGGATCCTGAAGCTTTTCCTTCAGTAGCGCCATGAAGTGCTCACGACGCGCCTGCTCGTTCTCGAAGGTGAGCCCGAGGCATTCCACCGGACCGGCGCCCTTCTTCTCTTTCTGGAGCTCCAGGGTGCCTTGTTGCTCCTGTCCCGTGGTGCTTAGCATGGCTGCAGTGTTGAAAGCGATGGGTTGACGGCTTGACTGGATGACCAGAGGCGTGTGTTTAGACGTGGCCTTGAGCTGGTGAGATGGATCGTCGCTTTTGGCCCATGGGCGCTGCTCCACTTGCTCGGTGACTTGCGCGGTCACATGGCCGGTGACTTGCTCCGTCGCTCAGGCGCAGGGCCCAGCCTGCTTTGCAGCTCCGCTGGCTGATTGGCGAGATCGATGCGGCCATCACCTACTCCAGAACCAGGCGAACCTTGGCCTTGTCCTTGCCCTTGGTGCGTTCGTTCAGGTAGTAGGCAAAGCGATCCTTCAGCTCCTCGAGGGTGCAGGGCAGCCCGCCTGAGGTCAGAGCCGAGCGCAGTTGGTCTTCTGTGAGCACTACCTTTTCCAGGCCTTGGAGCACCTCCTGCAGGGCCTTCAGGAGTGCGGGCTCAATCGGGTCGGGCAGTTCGCGGCTCGCGAGAAGCGACTCCAGCGCTGCTTTACCGTTGCTGTCGGTGACGAGCTGCACGTTGTCGCTCACCGTGGGGTCTTCCAGGTTGCTGAGCAACCGCTGGCACCAGTCGGCCACCAGGCTGTCGAGTCGTTCATCCAGCGCACTGATGAGCTGCGTTGGCTTGGTGGACGCTGCTGGCTCTTCCGCCGGGCGGAACTGGCAGTGGGGGCAGACCGGGCTTTGCTCCAGATCTGGACGTCCCAGGCTGAAACAGGTCTTGAGACCAAACAGGCTGTTCTCGAAATCGCGGAGCTGCTGAGCGGGCATCATCTCGACCTTGACCAGCTGCTGCAGCTGCTTTATGCGCGGGTCCTGGGTGAGGCGCTTTTTGCGCTCGTCATCGGCCTGGTTCATACGCGCCTTGGCGTGACGGTCGAGGTAGTTGTCTTGGTAGGTGGCCTTGAGCTGGGCCAGGCTCTGGCCCAGCTGGCGCTGGAAGCTGGCATCGGCGCGGTGCTTCGGGCTGGTGATCTTGGCCAGCAACTCACGTTTCTGCTCGCCAACCCCCTGCACCCAGGCGTCGTCCAAGGGCAACACTGCCTCGGCAGTACCCAGGTACGCGGTGAGAGGCCCCACATGCTGAACCAGGCTGAGCAGCTCACCGACCTCGCGGACCAAGGCCAACGGCTGCTTCTGGCCAGTGATGACCTCAACGGTATGCGGGAAGTTCTTCAGCTTGCCGGCGGAGTTGAAGGGCTGCAGGGACTCAAGAAACTTCTGGAGGTTCTGCAGCGCCGTCCGCCACTCCCCTTGTTCCTGTTCCGACAGCAGGGGCCGACCCCAAAGCGCGAGGTCGGCCAGCTGCCCTTGGGCATTGACGACTTTCTCCACCAACGAGGCCACCGTGCTCTGCAGCTGGGCAACCGCCTCGTCCCGCTTCGCTGCGTTGGCGATCAGGCCGGGAGGCAGGTTGATCAGCTCGAAGAGCTCCTTGAGCGGGCCCAGGGGCAGATCGCGAGGGCGCTCCACATGCTTGAACTGGAGCAGGTCTTTGATACTGGTCTTGCTGAACAGGTCGATCTCGCTGGCATCGATCTTCTTGCCCGTAATGCTCAGGACCAGATCACCGCTGTGCACCAGCGAGGCGAGCACCACGACCAGGAACTCCGGCTCCAGCCGGAACCGCGTCCAGTACTCAATCCCCGCCTCCTCGCCGACCAGCTCTGAACGGTTCAGCACCTGGCCTTCGCCTTTGTCGGTGAGCTGCTTCAACGCCTGCTTGGCGTAGCGCGAATCCCTTGGGCGGAGCTGGTCACCATCCAGCAGCTCCAGGGCATCGAGCACCGAGGCCCCGAGCTTGCCTTTCACACTGCCCGCGATCCAGCGCAAAGCGTCCTGGGCCGCTTGCTCCCGGTTGTCCCGGGTGATCGTGGTCGTGAACACCGGATAATCCGGGCACTGGTTCTCGAAGCAGGCAGAAAGGCAGGAGGCAGCGGCTGCATCCACCGCATCCTTCACGCCGCCTCGATCGCCTGAGCGGGCCAGACCACCTTTGAGGCGCTCTCCCAGCAGCTGCGCCGTGCCCTGGTGGGTGACCTCACAGCAGCTGGAAAGGTTCAGCTGCAGCCACTGCGTGAGGGAACGCAGCTGCTGCATCGCCTTGTCTTCGTAAATCTTCTTGTTGCTGCCCGAAGCCGTGAGAGCCATCTCGCGTGCCCCTGCGTAGAGCTTCACCGCGGTCTTGAAAGCCTCGTCACCTCCCTGCTTCAGCCGGAAGAACACCTCATCGGGCTTCCGCTCGTCCTTGAAATACGGGGGCTCGTAGGGCTGCAGGAAGTAGAGGTAAAAGTCGCGTGGCGGCTGGGCTGTGGAGCGTTCATTCGGCGCACCAAAGAACAGATAGCCACTACGGCCAGCCCTATGCTCACGCCACTCAAGTTCATGCTCCCAGATGCGATAGCCGCTCACATAGGCGGGCGCATCAGGCTCCTCAAGAATTACCCGGCGCAGGGCATCAAAGTAGTATTCATCGAGCTTGCTGTCATCGAGGGTCTCGGCTCGCTTGTCGATCAGCGAGTCGAAGTCGATGTTCTTTTTGAGATCGAGATAATATTGGCCGTTCTCTGGATTGAACGACAGAAACTGGCCGCTGACCGTTTTCAGGATCTCGCGCAGAACAGTCTCAACGGTTGATTTAAGAAAGTCTGCGTCCTGCTCTGGAAGCGGCAGCAGGAGGCAGAGATCATCACGGAGCTCCTCTGCCGTGGCCCCCATCGGCGTGAAGATGTCGCCTGTTGTCAGTCGATGCACGGAGAGGGCGTGGATGATCCGCAAGGCCGCCGGCCTGTACTGTGGCCTGGTGAAGGCCTGCTGGATACGGGCCTCCAGCACGTCACTCTTTTCGATGACGTCGCGGATGTCAGGCACGGAGCGGAAGGAGGGATTGTCCTTCAGCGTCATCCAGTACGAGTCGTAGGCAATCAGCCCTGGATCATCACTGGGCACCTCCTTATCCAAAAGGGAGCGGATCGCCGAGCTGAGGGTCTTGAGGACCTCCCGTTTCTCGGCCGCATAGACCCGCTCAAAGGTGTCGAGATAGGCAGGATGAACTGGGTAGAGGCGGACGAATTCCTCCAGCCGCTCATTCATCGTGGCGTACAGCTGGGTAAAGCCCTGCAGGTGCTCACGCACCAAGGCCTGCTGCTTGCTGTCTTTCTTCAGAATGCGCTGTGCCACGACGTAGGCCACGTCTTCACGGGCGATCCGCATCTGCTCGAAGCGATCCTTGACGCGCCGCAAGCTGTCAGCTGCGAACTGGAAGTGGGGATTGTCGAAGAGGCTTTCTTGAACCCCGCCAATGAAGCGGAAGCGTGAGCCCTTGCAGAACTCGCCGATGGCACGCAGGAAGTTGAGGTTCCGCATCAGCTCCTGCTCTCGGTTCGAGCGCAGGTAGTCGAGCAGCTCGTCAAGGACAAACAACAGGCCCTTATCGGGGAAGGCCTTGGTGAACTCCGCCATCAATGCGGCGAAGACTTCCTTGTGGTTTCTGACCTGATCCTCTGGAGGGATTTCGAAATGGACTCCATGCTCCGCCAGGGCCTCCTGAAGGGTCTCCAGCACAAACTGCCGGAGCGACATCGAGGAGTTGATCTCTGCGCGGATAACGACAAAATGTCCCGCAATCTTCTCGGCTGCCTTGGCAACAGCAGGGTTTGTCAGCTTCTCTGCCAGTTCCGCCTTCTCAGCCACAGCGGAGATCACCGCCAACTGGTGAGACTTGCCTGTGCCGTAGTTGCCGACAACCAGAAGCCCCTTGTTATCTGCAGGCTCCTGGAATTGAAGTTGCTGGAAGATCACGCTTTCCAGCTGCTCACCCATGCGATCTGAGATCACAAAGGTCTGCACCAGCCTGAGCGCTTGGTCGTCGCGTTCAGCTTCGTTGAGCTGAACAACCGTTTCAATCGGATCAAACTGAATCAGATCGGAATATTTCATGTCTTCACGCTCCTGCAAGGCTGCGACCATCTGCGGTCACAATCTGCACGTCTTTGACGTCTAGGCGCCGATATTCTGGGTGGTCAGGTGAGCCATAGATGAGCTTGCCAGCGTTGACCTCGCCTTGCCAGGCTGCGATGACGGTGTGATTCCGAGACGCTCGCTGGAGCGCCAGCATTGGTTCTTGTTGCAGGGCAGGGTGAAAGAGCAGGCCAATATTGTCCAGCATGGTCACCGTTTGATTGCCCTGCTCTTCGACTAAGTCTCTGACGACGTCTGCCGTTCGCAGACGTCTTTGCTTGCTTGTGAGATCTAGCAGCCGTTCGGAAAGAACTTTGTTGAGATTGAGCAAGCTCCAGTCCTTGGCTGAATGCAGCTCGTGCAAGGCACTGGTTTTCCCGCTCCCTGGGGGACCAGCCACCACGACCAAGCGGTAGAAGCTCTTCGCTGCCAGCTCGGTCTGCTCGGCGATGGCACGGGCCAGGTCTCTCATGGGCAGGGTGGTACAGCCGATCTAGCTGGGACTCAGGATGAGCGGCTCTTGGTGTAGGCCGCAGCACCCAGTCTGCCGCCAGCGCAGCCCAGGCGCAGCCTGGCTTCTCCCGTCCCCGCCTGGCCATGCCAAAACTATGCAGCCTGCGCATTGCTTCGGCCTACTGGCCATGCAACCGCACCGCCTCCTCGATCCCGGGTGGCACTGAGCCCTGATCCGGCGTCAGCCGCTGCCGCTGCGTCGGCCTGCGGCTACAAGCCGACGTGGATCAGGCCGGTCGGCATTGGCCTGCACTCTTATCCTCCCCATACGGGTCCGCGTTGTTTCGGAAGCTCCCAGCGATGAGAAACGGATCGAGGGGGAACAAGGTTGGAGGCGGACCTCGGCCGGCCCGCATCCTCAGGAACCGGCTCAAAGGTCGTAGGCCGAGGTTCCCGTGGGCTCCAAAGCTTGCCCCACGTCCCAAAGCCACCATCATCTGGAC
>VFQS010003493.1_pt1 | contig 11923 bp, 6 predicted proteins | sample 3512361 | NCBI WGS metagenome assembly VFQS01 (sample SAMN10412375, study PRJNA504923) | tailings metagenome | isolation source: Relicate 1 Philex TSF3 active mining | place: Philippines | reverse complement strand
TAGCAGCCCTCGCCGTGATGCTCTCGGGGGCATACTCCCCTTTGGCCAGTTCTCCCCGTTCGGAAAGCCCGTATGAACAGTTGACCGCCCTGTTTCGGGAATGGCGTTCTTTTGAAAAGCCTCCGTTTCGCGACGGTGCCCCCGACTACAGCGCTGCCACTTTCGCGGCGCGCAGACCCACCTTCCAAAAGCTATACGACCGCCTCCTGGCCATAGACACCGCTGGCTGGAGTGCTGCACAGCGGGCAGACTGGCAGATCGTGCGGGCAGAGATGAATGGGTATGACTTCAACCAGCGCGTCTTGATGCCCTGGGCGCGCGACCCCGCGTTCTATAAATCGGTATGGACCGACCGCAGCGACGTGCCGGCGCACGAAGGCCCCACCCACCACGCCACCACAGAACTCTGGACCTACGCCTTTCCGTTGGACGGGGCTGCCAAAAAACGGCTCCTCGGCGATCTTCGGGTCATCCCCGCGCTCAACGCGCAAGCGCGCCAAAACCTCACCGGCAACGCCCGCGAACTATGGATCGCCGGCATCCGGGAAATCCGCTTCCAGGCCGAAGACCTCGACAATATGCGCTCCCTACCGGGCATAGCTGCCGATTCCGAGCTCGTCAAAGCTATACAAGCCGCCAAAGCTTCAACCCTGGAATTCATTGCCTGGCTGGAGAAGGAGGCCGCTTCCAAGACGGGCCCCTCGGGCATAGGCAAGGAAAACTACACCTGGTACCAGCAAAATGTACACCTCGTACCTCTGACCTGGGAGGATGAAGTCATGATCCTGAAGCGGGAACTAGCCCGCGCCTGGACAGCCCTGAAACTCGAAGAACACCGCAACCGAAAACTCCCTCCCCTAAAAGAAGCCCAAACGCCGGAGGAGTACGACGCCCTGGCAGAACGCTCAGCGCGCAGCATGATGCGCTTTTTGGAAGAGGAGGAAATCGTCACGGTAAAACCCTACTTCGAGCCCGCCCTGCGGGAACACTTAGGCCGGTTCGTGCCCGTGGAAAAACGCCACTTCTTCTACATCACCATGCATTACGACCCGAGGCCCCTGTACTCCCACTTTTACCACTGGTTCGAACTCGCCCGCATGGACAAAGAGCCCAATGCCAGCGAAATCCGCCGAGGAGCTTTGTTGTACAACATCTTCGATTCGCGCAACGAAGGCCTCGCCACAGCGGTGGAAGAACTGTTCCTTCAGGCGGGCCTGTACGACGACAACCCGAGGGTGCGCGAACTCGTCTATATCCTCATCGCACAGCGCGCCGCCCGGGGCCTGGGCTCTCTCTACGCCCATGCCAACGAGATGACTATGGAAGAAGCTGGCGGCATCCATTCGGAATACACCCCCCGCGGGTGGATGAAAACCGAAAAAGACCTGCTCCTCTTTGAACAACACCTCTACCTGCGCCAACCCGGCTACGGCACCAGCTACATCACCGGCAAATACCTGGTAGAAGACGCCCTGGCCGAATACGCCCGGCAGCTCGAAGCCCGCCAGCTTCCCTTCCGCATCCGCGACTTCCTGGACCGGCTGAGCGCAATAGACAACATCCCTATCTCCCTCGGTCACTTTGAGCTCAGCCAGATGAAGCCCTGAGGCAGCCCTCTCCTTACCTGCGCACCATGGGTAGGCGGATCTGGGAGGGATACATCGCGCTGTGGTGTATTTGGTTGTGTGCCACCACCCCTTTTGCCTCGTCGTAGTTGTTGCCGCCCGTATTCATATTGCGGTCGAAACGCGGGAAGTTGGAGCTCGAAATTTCGATGCGGATGCGGTGGCCGGCGGCAAAATAATTGCTAGTGGACATAGCGCTCAGGTTGAGGGTATAGACTTTCCCCTTTTCCATGAATACCTCCTTGTCAAACCCTTCTCGGTAGCGGGCCCTGAGGATAGTTTCGTCGAGGTTGTAGGCGCGGCCGTCGGGATAGACATCGATTAGTTTGATCGTGAAGTCGGTGTCTTTCGCATCGGAGGATACGTATAGAGTCGTCTCTATGGACCCACTGATTTCGACCCCTTGCTGCAGGGGCTCGGTCGAATAGACGAGGATATCGTTGCGCGTCTCCATCCTCTGTTGGTCAAAAGCCCCGCCTTGTACGGCGTTCCCGGTGCAACAGACGTTGCCCCCATAGGAAGGCACTGGGTTCAGGGGGTCGTAGGCGAAGCTGTCGGGCCTGTTTTCCTTTCCCGGCTTGAGGAGGCTCAGTTTGCCATCGCCATAGAGGCTGTTGGCTTTCCCGGCGCTGTGCAGGTAGTAGGTGGTCATCTCGGCACCGGTTGGCGGCCAGGTTTCCGACTGTTGCCATTTGTTCAGCCCCATGGTGTAGTACTGGACGCGCGGTAAGCGGGCGGGATAGCCATTCTGTTCTCCCTTGAGCCAAAAGTCGAACCAGCCGTAGATTTGTTCGTCGTAGTTCAGGCGGGCGTCACCTACGTTGCGTTCGCCCACGACGGTCTGCTCCGTTGCGCGTTTGAACGAGCAGTGCAGCGTCGGGGCAATGACCAGGTACTGATTATTGGCCACGTCGGGGGCAGCTGTTTTGCGGACGTGGTTGAACAAAGCCAGGTTGGGGCTGCTCGACACATCATACCAGGAGACGAACCAGAAACTCGGTACGCCGAAGGGCATGTTGTCGTGGTAGAGGCCTCCTTTGTACCAATCCGGGTCGTTTGGCTTGCGGCGGATCATTTTTTCATACACACCAACCGGGCCGTCCACATTTTTAAGGATATCCTGTACAGGCAGGTGAGCCAACCCTTTAGACCAGTCCACGGGCGGGTTTTCAGGAGCCAGGTCGAAGAAGCGCGACGCGTGTACCAGTTGTTCGCGGGTGGCGTTGGCCGGAAACTGGGGCCGGATGGCATCGTTTTGCGTACCGTAGAGCCAGGCCGTGAACAACATCTGGCCGGCGCCGCCCCGATACCAGTTCCCTTGTTCGTAGTAAGGCCCTACCTTTCCCACACCCGCTCCAAAGCCCTGCGGGACCATAGCTGCGTGAGCCGGGTGGTCGAGGGCAGCAACGGCCATCTGCCATTCCGCGGTGGAAGAGCAGCCCAGGGTACCGATTTTACCATTGCACCAGGGCTGCGCCGCCATCCAGGAAAACGCATCGTAGCCGTCTGTAACCGGAGTACCCAGGATATCCCATTCCCCTTCGGAGAAAAAGCGCCCGCGTTCGTTTTGCACCACGTAGGCATAGCCCCTCTGAACGGTCTCATAGGCCTCTTGATAGGTACGGGTGCGGATTTCGCCATTGCCCCAGGAATTGAAATTGTAGGGCGTCCGCGAAAAGATGACCGGCACAGGCTTATCCGATTTGGGGCGGAAAATATCCGTGGCGAGGCGGATACCGTCGCGCATCGGCATCATCACTTTTTGCTCGACGATAGCAATTTCCTCCAATTTTTTCAGGATGTCCTGTGAGGGTTGCTGCGCCTTTAGCACGGGCGAAGCGCCGAGGGTCAGTGCGAGCAGGGTTACATGAAGCGTGTGTCTCATGCTGCGTATAGGTTTTTTGGTGAAAAAATTTCAGGTAAGATAAAAAAGAATGTGTGCCTTCGCACAGGGTTTGTGAACTTTGTCCCCAGAAATTATAGTTATACTCGCAATGTCCACGGAAAGCCCGCACGAAATTCTACGCCGATACTGGGGATATGACTCTTTTCGGCCTCTGCAGGAAGAAATCATCCAGTCGGTACTGGATGGTCGGGATACCCTTGCGCTGCTTCCGACCGGGGGCGGAAAGTCCCTATGCTTTCAGGTGCCGGCACTGTGCCGACCGGGGATTTGCCTGGTCATTTCCCCGCTCATTGCACTGATGAAAGACCAGGTGCGGCAGCTTCAGGAGAGGGGTATATCGGCGGTGGCTATTTACAGCGGTATGCCCTGGCGCGAAATAGACCGCATCCTCGACAACTGTATCTATGGGGAAACGCGTTTTCTATATCTCTCGCCGGAGCGGCTCGGCAGCGATGTTGCTCAGGCCCGCATCCAGCGCATGCCGGTGAACCTCATCGCGGTGGACGAGGCGCATTGCATTTCGCAGTGGGGCTATGACTTTCGTCCACCCTACCTCGAAATCGCCCGTATACGCGAGTGGATGCCGCAGGTACCGGTACTGGCGCTGACCGCCACCGCTACCCGGGAGGTAGTGCGCGACATACAGGAAAAGCTGCAGTTCAAAGCCCCCAATGTGCTGCAAAAAAGTTTCGCCCGGGAGAACCTCGCCTACGTGGTGCGCGAAACGGAAGGCAAAGAGCAGCAAATGCTCGAAATCCTCAAAAAAGTACCCGGCACAGGGGTCGTGTATGTGCGCAACCGACGCAAAACCCGCGATATATCCGACTATTTACAGCAAAACGGCATTTCGGCCGATTACTACCACGCGGGGCTGAGTACGGAAGAGCGCTCCCGCAAGCAAGACGCCTGGATGGGAAACCAAACGCGGATCATGGTAAGCACCAACGCCTTCGGAATGGGTATTGACAAGCCCGACGTACGCACGGTCGTCCACCTGGAACTGCCAGACAGCCTGGAGGCCTACTTCCAGGAGGCCGGACGGGCAGGACGCGACGGCAGGAAGGCGTATGCGGTGTTGCTGTACAACGATAACGACCGTATTCAGTTGGAAAAACAGTACGAACTCGCTTTCCCGCCCATCCCGGAAATACGCCGCGCCTACCAGGCTTTAGGAAGCTATTTCAGCCTCGCCACCGGGTCCGGACAGGGGCAGAGCTACGACTTCGACCTGGCGGAGTTCGCCCGCATCTACCAATTCGACCCTATCGTAGCCTACAACAGCCTGGTAGAGTTAGAGCGGGAGGGATGGATATCGCTCAGCGAGGCCGTGTACCATCCTGCTACGCTTCAAATCCTGGTCGGCAAAGAGCAACTGTACGACTACCAACTCAAACACCCGGAACTGGACAACGTGTTGAAGATAGTGCTGCGAAGCAGCCAGGGAGTCTTCAGTACCCCCGTCCACGTCCAGGAAAGCCGCTTGTCGGAATACCTCCGGATCCCCGTGGATAAACTGCGGAACATGCTCCTGCGGATGCACCGCGACCAGGTGCTGGAGTACAGCCCCCAACGCGACAAGCCCCAACTCACCTTCCTGCGCGAACGCGTGCCCGTCGAGAACCTCCAAATAGACCGCAAAGGCTACGAGTGGCGCCGCGCACGCCACGAAGAGCGCATGCGATCTGCCCTTGCGTACGCCCAGGCAGATACCTGCCGCAGCCGTCTGCTGCTGCGCTACTTCGACGAAGAAGCCACTCAGGACTGCGGCATCTGCGACCGTTGCCTGGAACGCAAAAAAAATGGATTCAGCGATGAAGACTACCAGCGCTACCGCCAGAAAATACGGCTGGCCCTAAGGCACGAAGCCCTCACCGTACAGGATCTGCTCTCCGCGTTTGCCCCGCCGCGCAGAGAGCAGGTGCTCAAAACGCTGGAATACCTGCTGCAGGAAGGCTATGTGTTGGAAAAAGACCAACAATTGTACTGGAACGAGTGACCTATGCGACGAATCCTGCTCCTGGCCAGCACCGACCTCACCCACGACCAGCGCATGATCCGGATAAGCCGGGCTCTGGTGGCCCGCGGATTCAGCATCTGCCTGATCGGCAGGAGATTACATACTTCCGTCCCACTCAAAGAAGAACCCTACGAGCAGCTAAGGCTGCCTTGCTATTTTCAGCGGGGCAAAGCTTTTTATCTCGAGTTCAACCTCCGCCTTTTTTGGCATCTCTTGCGGGCTCCCTTCGACGCAGTATGCGCCGCAGACCTCGACACCCTCGCACCGGCTGTGCTGGCTGCAAAAATCCGAAACAAACGGGTAGTCTATGACGCCCATGAATACTTCAGCGAGACTCCAGAACTTCAGGGAAGGCCTTTCGTGAAAAAATGCTGGGAGAAACTCGCCGACTGGGCCATCCCGAAAACAGACCGCTGCTATACGGTAGGCCCCGAGCTGGCCCGGCGCCTGGGGGAGCGCTACCGAAAGCCTTTCGGGGTGGTGCGCAACATGCCCTTCCAAAGCCCTGCCCCCGACCAGACAAGCGCCCGGCCCGTCCTGCTGTACCAAGGGGCCCTGAATATCGGGCGCGGCCTGGAGCAGGTACTGTCGGCCCTCGCCCTGCTGCCCGAATGTACCCTCTGGCTGGCCGGCGAAGGCGACCTGTCGCAAACCCTGCGGCGCCAAGTGCAGGAACAGGGCCTGCAGGACCGCGTCCGGTTCATGGGCCGCCTCAGCCCGGAGGCCCTGCGGGATACCACCCCTCACGCCCGCATCGGATTAAACCTCCTGGAAAACAATAGCCTTAGCTACTACTACTCGCTCGCCAACAAAGCCTTTGACTACGTCCAGGCAGGGCTGCCGTCGCTGCAAATGGACTTCCCGGAATACCGACGGCTCAACGCACAGCACGAGTGTTTTGTGCTCCTCGGCGATATCTCCCCTCACACCATCGCCGAGGCCGTGCACCAGTTGCTGCACGACGATGTGCGTTATCAAGAACTCCATCTCCACTGCAAGGCCGCCGCCCGGGAGTGGAGCTGGGAACGGGAAACGGAAAATTTATACCTGCAATACGATGCCCTGTTTTAGAGGCTTTTTTCACCTCGCTGACCCCTCGCAACAAGTCTAATTATAAACCCTGTAAAAATGACAGGAACAAGCATTTCAAAGAGTCATCTTTTGACAAAAAAAACTTTTATATCAAAAATACCTGCAGAAATGTCAGTCGCAGATGTGTATTTGTGCACTGGCACATCCCTTGATAAAGAATAGTAGACACGAATAAACTTTTTTACCAACAATAAATTGGACAACAATGGGCAAAATTATCGGCATAGACCTGGGTACCACCAACTCTTGCGTAGCGGTGATGGAAGGGAACGAACCGGTGGTAATTCCAAATGACGAGGGGAAGCGCACGACGCCCTCCGTCGTAGCTTTCATGGACAGCGGGGAGCGCAAAATCGGCGATCCGGCCAAGCGCCAGGCTATTACCAACCCGCTGCGCACCATCGCATCTATCAAGCGCTTCATGGGCCGCCGCTTTGCGGAAGTGCAGGGCGAAGCGTCCAGGTCGGCATATAAGGTGGCAAAAGGCGATAACGATACCGTGCGCGTGGACATCAACGGGCAACTGTACAGCCCGCAGGAGATTTCGGCTATGATCCTTCAGAAAATGAAGAAGGTCGCCGAGGATTTCCTGGGCCAGGAAGTTACGGAAGCCGTGGTCACGGTACCGGCCTATTTCAACGACTCCCAGCGGCAGGCCACCAAAGAAGCTGGGCAAATCGCCGGCCTCAACATCAAGCGCATCATCAACGAGCCTACCGCAGCGGCATTGGCCTACGGCCTCGACAAGCGCAACAAGGACATGACGATTGCCGTCTATGACCTCGGCGGGGGTACGTTCGACATCTCTATCCTCGAGATGGGCGGCGGTGTGACCGAAGTAAAATCCACCAACGGCGATACCCACCTGGGGGGCGACGACTTCGACCACGTCATCATCGACTGGCTGGCCGGCAACTTCAAGGAGCAGGAAAATGTGGATCTGCGCAAAGACCCCATGGCGCTGCAGCGCCTCAAGGAAGCGGCTGAAAAAGCAAAAATAGAACTCTCCTCTTCCACGGAAACGGAAATCAACCTGCCGTACATCACGGCGGTGGACGGCACGCCCAAGCACCTGGTCACCAAGCTGTCGCGCTCCAAATTCGAGCAGTTGGTAGATCACCTGGTCACCCGTACCCTCGAGCCTTGCCGCAAAGCCCTGCAGGACGCCGGCCTCGGCACCGCACAAATTGACGAGGTCATCCTGGTAGGCGGCTCGACCCGAATCCCGCGCATACAACAGGCTGTCGAAGAATTCTTCGGCAAAAAGCCCAACAAAGGCGTAAACCCCGACGAAGTAGTGGCCGTAGGAGCAGCTATTCAGGGTGGTGTCCTCACGGGCGAAGTCAAAGATATGCTGCTGCTCGACGTAACCCCGCTGTCGCTGGGCATCGAGACGATGGGCGGTGTGTACGACGTGGTTATCGAAGCCAACTCGACCATCCCGACCAAGAAAACCAAAGCCTATTCGACGGCTGCCGACAACCAGCCCTCCGTAGAAATCCACGTGCTACAGGGCGAACGCCCCATGGCTCGCGATAACCGCACCGTCGGGCGCTTTATCCTGGACGGCATCCCGCCGGCACCCCGCGGCGTGCCCATGATCGAAGTCACCTTCGACATTGATGCCAGCGGTATTCTCAGCGTCTCTGCCAAAGACAAAGGCACCGGGAAAGAACAAAAGGTCCGCATCGAGGCTTCTACCGGGCTCACAGAAGCCGAAATCGCCCGCATGCGCGCCGAAGCGGCCCAACATGCCGATGAGGACAAAAAAGCTCGCGAGCGCGTGGACAAACTGAATACAGCCGATTCCATGGTTTTCCAAACGGAAAAACAGCTCAAAGAATACGGGGATAAAATCCCTGCCGACAAAAAAGCAGCCATCGAATCCGCGCTCAACCAACTCCGCGACGCCCATAAGTCCGAAGACCTCGACGGAATTGACCGGGCTATGGAAACCCTCAACAGCGCATGGCAGGCAGCCAGCCAGGATATGTACCAGGCGGGTGCCGGTGGACCGGAAGGCCCGGCGGGCAATGGCGCCCACGACGCGACAGGCGGTACCGCTTCCGGAGGTAAGTCCAGCGAAGATGTGACCGACGTCGAGTTCGAAGAAGTCAAGTGATGCCATACCACTGCATAAAAAAAGCCGGCCCCGAAAAAGGCCGGCTTTTTTTATGCCAGTCGCCGAAGCCCCAGACCTGGCCCCGGCGCCATATACATTAAGCCGTCTTCTATCCTGAACCCACCGGAAACCACGTCTTCGGCCAAGTCCAGGCTACCGTCGAGGTCGAGGTAGCGCGTATTCGGCGAGGCAAAAGCGGCGTGCAGGGCTGCCGTGATGCTCACAATGCTCTCATCGTTACAGCCCCAGAAGAGATCAATGCCCCCGGCCTGGGCGATGCCCGCAATATCGAGGGCACCGGTAATCCCGCCGCACTTCATGAGTTTGATGTTGTATATCCCGAAAGGGCGAGGCTCCTGGGCCAACTTGAGTGCGTATGCAGGCCCTTTCAGGGACTCGTCGGCGGCGAGCAGGAGGCGCTGGGGGGCATCCAGATGCAATAGGTCGAGTTCACGCCCCACGGGGAGGGGCTGTTCGACCAGCTCTACGCCCGTTTTGGCTACTGCGCCCATAAGTTGTACGAGTTCGGACAGGTCGTAGCCCTGGTTGGCATCTACGCGTATGAGAAGCTTTTCCCCAAAGCGTTCCCTGAGTTTGAACATCCGTTCAATGTCCCCCTCCAGGTCCATGCCCAACTTCACTTTGATGATGCGGAAGCCCATTTTCAGGTAGTCAGAAGCCGCCTCCAGCGTTTCGGACAGGGGTAGGATACCAATGGTCACTGAAGTGGGAAGGGCGTGCATTTTTTTTCCGTAAAACTCGGCTACGGGAACCCCGAGATACTGCCCGAAGGCATCGTGCAATGCGATGTCCAGGAGGGCCTGGGTGCCGGGAAGGTCCGGGAACTGCTGTCGGCATTCGTATATACACTGTTTGAAATAGCGGATGTCGCGCCCGGCGAGCTGTGCGAAAAATTCAGATTGTGCGTTGACCAGGGTTTCTGCCGGTGACTCCCCGACCACCTCCGGCGCGGGGTTAGCGGCTCCGATGCCCACGACACCGTTTTCCAGCTCCACTTCCAGGAATACGTTCTCCACATCCGCGATGGTACGCAGGGCGATGGTGTAGGGTTTGGTCAGTGCCAGGTTGCGGGAATATACCCGCAGCGATTTGATTTTCATTTTTTTAAGATAAAGAGCCTATGGAGTTTTGTTCACCTCACGAACTAAAAATCAGGGGCAGGATTCGGTCCACTCCCTCTGTCAGGGGCAGTACGACCGGGATTGCCAGGGTAGCCTCATAATGCTGTTGGTATTGCAGCGCTTCCGCCTCGGTACATCCTTCGGTATGCAGACAGACTGCAATCACTTCGGCGCCGAGTAGGCGGATGATGGCGATTTCGGACGCTACGGGGGGGATAAGCCCCCAGTGCGGCTCGTGGTCGTAGTAGCTGCGTTTAGGGGCGTGCATGAGCACGACGCGCTTTGCATTTCCCGAGATGATGAGTTCCGAACCGCAGGGCCCGCTGGGATTGCGCAGGGACGACTGCCCCTCGATGAAGATGACCTCCGGCCCGGTTTCCTCCCAGCAACGGACGATGGCGTGTTCCAGTTCCCCGCTCACAAAATCGTTCAGGGTGGAGTCGAAGATAAACCCGTATTTTCCGCCCTGTAGCCAACCGGTCTGGCCGGTGTAGATCATCTGTGCCCGCCGGCCCCGGCGTTCGCAGGACTCCCGCAACAGGCGGGCGGTCGTGCGCTTGCCCATAGCGCAATCCATGCCCAGCACTGCGACGATGGGGCACTCTACCCGATAGATGTCGCCGTTCCAGAAGGCCATCTCACTGCGTTTTTTAGGGCGCCGGATATCGAGGAGTTCTACGCCCTCTTCCTGGGCGAGGGCCGCTATGTCGGGTCGGTCGCTGAGGTAGTCGTGCAGCCCATTGACGATGGAAAGCTTATGTCGGATAGCCGTTTTGAGCACCTCCAGCATATCTTCGGGCAATACCCCGCCGGGGGTTGCAATCCCGATGACCAGGAAGCGGGCTTCCGGGACCTGTGCCAGGGCATCAGGTATATCGGCAAAAACCGGGATGCCCCGGGGGGTGCCGTCGAGGACGGTACCCGCGTCCTCGCCGGCATGGGCGAAGTCTATCACTGCCGCGATGTCGAATCGGTCGGTACCGCGAATCAGGCCATGGGCTGTTTTCGCGTTAGGCGTTGACAGGATACCATTGGTGAGGATCAAAGCTTTAGGCTTCATGAAGCAGTATGTTTCGAGAGCGTTTTTTTATGCGTATTCAGGAAATTACTTGACTGCTATTTCCTTTTTTCCAGCACTTCTTTTTGTGGGCCGATGCCCGTGATGCGCAGCGACTTCCACGCCGTGGGGAGTTGGGTAGGCAGGCGCTCAATGCCTTTATCGGTGATATCCAGTCCGCCGATGCCAAACAGGACGGCCTGGAGCATACCGCCGGCCCCGGTTGCGAAATAGGGATTGGTCCCCCCGGCCGTCTCTGCAAGTACTTTGAAAGGCGGCAGCTCGTTGGGCTCGTAGCTCTTTTTGAACAAGGCGTAGGCTTTCTCCGCTTCCCCCAGGCGAGCATAGAGGGTGGCCAGGATAGCGGAGCCCATCGCCGGGCCATTGGGAGAGAATCGGGGTTCATAGTAGCGCAGGTCTTTCAGGACATCCTCTCGTTTTTCCACGATTTTCAGGGGGTAGGCCAGCAGGTTCACGTCGGCCTGTTTGATCATTTGCCCCTGGTAGGTCGTGTTTTCCCGCGTCGTGCCGTCCGGGAACTTCAAGATAGGGATTCGGGCCGCCACATCGCGCCAGCGGGGGTCGGGCGTCAGGCCCAGGGTTTCTGCGGCCTGGGCGGAAAACTCCAGCACCGTTTTGACCATGCCGTTGGTGAAGGCGTTGTTATTGATATTTTCCTCCCATTCATTGGCTCCAATGACGTTGTTGATTTCACACTCCCCTTTGGCATTGGGTTCGACGCGGCTGACCCAGAAGGCCGCCACTTCTTTCAGCACCGGGTAGCCCCGCGTTTCCAGCCAGAGTTTGTCGCGGGTGGCCTGGTAATATTTCCAGAACGCCCAGCCGATAGTAGCCGTAATATGCTGTTGGAAAGGGCCGGTCAAGGCCCATACCGGCGTATCTTCCGAGCCATCTGCTGAGGACTCCCAGGGGAACATCACGCCATCCAGGCCGTGAGCGAA
>VFQS010003490.1_pt1 | contig 11934 bp, 17 predicted proteins | sample 3512361 | NCBI WGS metagenome assembly VFQS01 (sample SAMN10412375, study PRJNA504923) | tailings metagenome | isolation source: Relicate 1 Philex TSF3 active mining | place: Philippines | reverse complement strand
CCCTTTTTATTCGAGACAAGATGTAGAAATTTATATATTTAATGAATCTGTTTGTTTTTAATATTTTTGAGTTTAATATAATTAAAATTTATTCTCTTTAAAATAAAATGCATAATTCAAGATTTTCGAAACATCACTGTTAGAGCTCAAACAATAAAGTACACACAAGTCTTGAAAATACCTATATATGCATATAAAATGATGATAAGGGGTGTAGTCTGCGATTTATTTTGTTCACTTAGATGTAAATTTAGTTTTTGTGTTCTAATTAGTATCAATAATACTGAGGTGATACCCAAATTAGCTGGGTTCCCTCCTTCTTATATCATCATCACCATTGTCAATGTTTGAGATGCAGACTTTAAGTTTGCACATCCCTTTCACCTTACCATTTCACTGTGGACTAGCGTCCTGCTTAGGCGAGGTCCACCTCTCTTAGCGTCCCTTCACCATCATCTGACCTCTCTTATCGAAATCCTGTTGATCATCCTACTCCGAGTTCAAGTCCTCCTTGCGGACAGGCGCATATCCCCCTTTGAACTCCTCCGATTTGTTATCCATCGTCTTGTACACTCTCTTCTTGGGGTTCAAATCCTTTCGTTCGACGGCCTTGTTAACGAGTTGGTCGTGATTCTTGAGAGGCGGGAGAACAACCCGACCTTTCTTTGAGGGGGACACAACAGCTGTTTCAACTAACGTATTATCGACTACCTCGTCTAATTTTGGGGTTGAGTTGAAAACGCGAGAGGGGCTCTTAACTAGGTCATCTGAGTGGAAGTACACGTTGAAGTCCTAAACATTAAGCTCATAAGGTTGATAGTGATATTGAGGCTTCAAGGTGGGAATGATTCTTAGAGTTGGGTCCCTCGGGGAAGAATCCCAGAATTTAAACTTTTTCACCACGTTTGAATTTCGCTCGGTAGCTACTTGAACAGAGTTATCGAATTCAAATATTTTATCGACATCTTTGTTCTTATCCTTAGTATTAGATCTATCAGTTTCCTTTCCAGTTTTTATACCTGGATTCTGCTCATCATCATCGTATCTTTTGATGCGCTCGCTCATCATCTTCACGTTTGCACGATACCTCCAGTAGATCAACCCAAAAATGCCTCCGACGACCACAATGGTAACAACGAGGCCAATAACAATCCCAATTAGTGTAGTGCGTCTCTCAGCAGCCTCTTTCTAAGTTTCAACCTGGGTCTTGTTCACATAAATGATTGAAGTATTGAATTAGGTGCTTCCTTTAATGACTCCATCATATATAACAGCAGTAAGGTTAATTGGCTTGGATGTTTTTTAAGCACTTTAGATATCGCCACCAGACACAGCAGTCTTTGAAGCCTTGTTTTGTGCGACTGCTGCATTAAGAATCGGTGCGCCTAGATTCATTTATTTTGATGTTAACTTTTAAGTAAGGGTGTTCGTGACCTAGTCCAAACCACCAGCTCTTGCAAGACTATTTGATTAATCTTCGATAAGGCTAAAGTCTACTACGACTGATCCCTCATAGACGCTTACTATCTTGATGTTTGCTGGCTTGATTCCTAATGAAGCCGCAACTCTATCCATGAACTTGGTAGTTCCACCTGCCGAGAAAAACCCTGCCACGGTCCAGTTCATTCTAACTGAGGCCTGAATCGAATCGATGTTTGACACATACAAGGTGCAGTTCTTAGTGATGTAGAAGTCAAGGATGTTTACGACACCGACATATCTGTTTTCTCCGCAGAAGCGGCCCTTGATAAGTTCAGGCTAACCAATCTCCGTGTTCCACTTATTCTATTCAATGACCTTTCCATTGGCATCCTTGACAACAAAAACCCAAGCTTTGGTGTACTTGATTCTTATTGATGCACCTTAGTCCAAAGACCGAAGGGTGAACTTTTGCTTCAGAGGCGGGGCACCGAAGTAGAAGATCTGAGTCCAGATGTCTTTGCCTGTAGTGATAATGGAGTTGTAACGATTGAGTCTCTTTAAAGAGGGGTAGAATCCGTCCCAAATATGATCCATGTAACCATTTATCTTGTTGCTGCTTGAAATGTTCATTCCCACGATCTCGATTGGAGCAATAACTCTAGTCAATTTGTCATCGTCCAAACTTTCCCATGTGAGTGTTGCTAGATCATTGTTAGTACAGTAGTATGCGTTCCAATCACCTGCCATCGATCGACAACTTGGAATAAAGTCACTCATTTGAGGGTTGTTTGGAATGATCTGCCAATCGGCATCGGTATTTAGCGGAGTGATCGTCCCCGCAAATGATGTCTTCTCGAATCTGAAGAGTGCATTCTTAGGCCCTGTGCAGGGGAAATACCCGCAGATATCAATATTTGCCCATTCCAGCGGAGGCGTGTAGAACCATGCAATTGCTTTCTCATTCACATTCTATATTTAATTATAATGAATAAAATTTAATTACCTCGAAACGTGGCTTAATAAATCTAGAGATAGGATGGTGATCGGAGTTCAAGGGATTGAGCCTGAAGATTCTCTGTTAGTTACCACAATATGTAGTGGGCTCGAGGAAGTTGACGAAGCGTACGTTTTCATAATAGGTTTCTCCTGCAGCCGAGGCGTCCGCAAAGAGACGATATTGAGGCCACACACATCCAGAACTAATAAGTGGTTCTTTTGCATTAGGAGCAAACATCGCTGACATGAAGGCTGTTTTGTCTACGCAACCGTAACCTTAATTTTTGTTTTCTGCACAGAAATTCTTGTAAGGGCAATCTCTTGCCTCTGATTCTCCATAATATGTGATATTCTTGTGAAATATTTTGAGATTTTCTCCCTCTATTCCAATATGGGCTGACATACTAAAACCATTATCGATGAAGGTCATGTTAGAGAGTCTGAGCTCTGGACTAGCCTGATTAACGGCAAAGCCAACGAATCTGCATTTGTACGCAACAAAGTTATTGACTTCGATACAGTTGACTTGATTCGGTCTCCAACTGGCCTTGTATGCGATGCCTCCATAGCCTCCATTTGAATGTGCAACGTTGTCCTTAAAGGTTACTGCCTCGTAGTTACCGCAATCTTGTGCAGGGAAAGAAAATGCGGCACTATCAAGACCTGAATGGACAGTGCCAGAAACAATGTTATTGGTCAGCAATATATCGGAGCATGCATCGACGCCAGCGTAACCACAGGCAACTATACCGCCCATAGTTTCCTAGCCGCTTGTCTAATTGACTTCAAAATTTTTAAATGACGTAGCTGATATCCAATTGTCCATCAGAGTAACATACTTTGAGGTGGCAATTTTGATAGAAGAACGACGGAAAAACCACATATTGTTTCCAATTAGAGTGATATTCTTAGACTTCTAAATGATTACTCCCATACCTTCTCCATCATGAATAGAAGAATTAGAGACCACACTACCACCAAGAAGGGCGCCTTCAAATCTCATAGCGGACTTATATGTGTCACGTTGTGAGCAATTGTAGATCTCAATGTGATCGACGATTGTGCGGCCGATTCTGACCTCACCCTCTCCTTCGTCTAAGTCACTGGTGACAAACTGGCAGCCCCAGTTGTCCGCATTTTATTCACCTTGTATCTTGATATTTCTGGTAAGAAGCATTACTTCACCTCTGATATCAACGCCATTATATCGAGACGCTGTAGAATCTAGTTCTCCATAGTGATAGTGAAGCAATTTTCGGTCAATGGTCACATTACCCGTCACGCTATCATAGGTAACGACCTTTACTTGGTCAAGCTCATACCAGTTCAATGTAGTAGGATGTAGCGCAATCAAATCACCTGGGACCCAGTCAAGACCAGGCTCAACAAGAATTGAAGTGTCGTTGGTGTTCGCTGTCCTCCTTAGTCTCGTCCTATCAGTCCTTGGAAGGCCATACATAGTAACATTGGCAGTATTCACCAAGAGTTTGTTTCCACCCTCAATAGCATCATTCCAGGTGACAAGACTCGGATCATTTCTCTTACCATGCAATGTGATCTTGGCTTCTCCTGGGAAAGGATCCGTTTCGTTACCGATCCTTAGGTCACCCATTCGCACATGAATGTACTTTGCTCTCAAATGAAGCTTTGGTGCATCTTACTTGAAGGTCAGGCGACCATTAATTTCTAGTGTTTTGAAAATCGGACTCTCTTCAAGATCGAAAATAAAGTTTTGGCCAGTAGGTATCTCAACTTGTTCGCCAGCCAAAGGAACTTAACTTGTGTTCCAAGATTAGGGATCACTCCAAAGCCTAGTCCTGTTTTCAATCACCTGATCGATTTTCTTAGGTGGAAGGCAAGGACCGATACAGCGGTATATTTAGATTTGGAGTGATTATCTGGTAGCATTCAAACCATTAATAAGGTAGATCATCTCTTTATATCCCTCAGATTGATTATATACAACGTTTACTCCGGTCTATTTTACAGCAGGATTGGTGGCTAAAAGTGTCTCATTACTTTCGTTAACACCATGAGAAGTGAAGTCAATTTTTGCCCTGACGTCTGTGAAATTGTGAACGATCTAGATGTTCTTATCAGTTTTATTCCAGTGAGGTCCAATGTCAAGCTCCATATGTTCAAAATCTAATCCATCAGCCCAGTGTAACTTGTACTTGTGGCCGGTAACGAAGGGCACACACCATGTGTTCATGGGTGTCATCATTTCACGGAAATCAATTACGGCATAGTTACTTGTATCGTTCACGTACAATTCTTTGTCCTAATCGCTCATTTTACCATACTTATCATCATCGATTTGAAGAATCTTCATCGGCCTTTTAAACAGAAGGTCAGGTTTGTAGTTGTAGAACAATATCTTCCTAACTTGGGTTGTCGGGTCACAGATTAGACCGTCCATAGAATCTTGAAAGGCGCATCCAGTCTGATTGTTGTGCTTCCAGTAGGGTGTGGCAAAGCTTTTAGCGCCCAAACCTGTGAGAGTGCCGTCCCAGTCATAGAAGATATCTCTTCTTGGATCTTGATAGCTTATTCTTTTGGTTACAGTGGAACTGAAGAAAAGATTCGAGAATTGAACAGTGCGAGCTCCTGAGTCAGTGGAAGTCACCATGAAACAGTGAGAGCAAGAGCCGATGGCTGCCTTGCCGGAGACGTCGAAGTTATAGAAGCGGATGTTGTGCACTTGGAAATTCTCGGACCGAGGTGTAATTATGCCATGTGACATGGTATTACCGAGGGACTCTGCATTGTCGGATCGCCCAATCATGATTGAGTTATTGATCATAGCATAGCCGTCTATAATGCTGCTAGAAAATTCGACTTCGAAGCCAGCAACCAAGTTATCTGCGGTGCGTATGTCTTCAAATCGGACCCATCCAATGTCCAAAGCGATAACTCCATTTCTTTGATTCTTGTATCCTGTATAGTTTTTGAAGACTGAGAGAACAGGTGGATTGTACCAGTATGGATTATCTGGTCTTGATAGATCAGGATAAAATGATTGGCAAGGATGTTCTCTCGGTACAAGATTGTGGAAGATTCTTAGGCCATATCTGCCATTTGAATGGGCTACATTGTTGCTGAACTCACCTGCCCCTGTATTCTCTGGACAAATATTTGGATCAAATGATGGGCCAGTAGGATGAGGCTTGGTGTCGAACCAAAAACCGTAGCGGTCTGAGCCAGCTGCATGATTGTTTCTAAATATGTTGTTGGGATTTGTGATCCAAAAACTGGCTGGCGTCTAATCTGAAACAAGAAGACTCCAGGATCTCTTTGTCAAGATAGCCAAATTATTATCTAAGTAGTTGTTAGTTTCTGCTGCATCTTCAATGAAAAAGTTGTGTCCCTTAACGTTGAAAACTACATTATCTGTAATTCTCAGATAGTGGACACCGTGAATTGTGCATGCTCTATTGTAGGACTGCTATATAGAATTGCCCTTGATGTAAGAATTGTGAACGACTCCAATTAAATGGAAGTGAATAGGGTATCTCCCGAGCTGGAAGGCCTGCCCACAATCGTAGAAGTGCACATATTCTATTCGAGCTAATAAGCTTTCTGAACCATCAGCATGGACCATTATCTGAGCACCATATTCATTTGCCGCTGAAGTTTCGGGATCTCCTCTGAACAAAATATTTCTGGAGAGCAAGCCCACTTCGGCTCTCATCTCTATAAAATCATTGTGGCCGCCTTCTGTAAATCTTTAAACTCCGGCAAAATGCTTGAACTCTAAGGGAGAATCCAGAGTAAGCACTGGCTTGTTTGGATTAGTTCTATCGATTGCAACGATTGTTCTTTCATCAACATCAGTGTTCATGTATCCAGTAGGTGCAATCACGATGTCTTCACCGATTTACCAATCGACATCTCTGCACAGGGTGATTTTATTGTCATTAATATTTGCAGTGACATCGAGTGAAGTCCATGTTGGGTTCCTTGGCACTCCATGTAGGTCGAGGACACCATTGTACATGGCGATAACCTTGTTTCCAAATATTGGTAGCTCAGGGTCGTACTTATTCGACCACATGGTGATAATCAGTTTTGAACTATAAGGGAATTGCTCTGTTCCTGCCTCCAAGACTCCACCTCTAACCATCACGTATTTCGCATCAAAAGTTCTAACATGATTTGGGTTAGCATTCGGTGGGAAGACGAGACCTCCTTCTACCACCACAGCACTCAGCTTAGGAGTAGAATCAACATCTACTAGGAGAGTGAGTCCCTTCGGAATATAAACCATGTCCCCTTCAATGGGAGCGAACTCGCCGCCCCATGTGAGTGGCTCGGACCAGTAGTTGACATATCTGAATATTAGTCCCTGAGTCGCGACATAACCCTTACCTGAGATCTTGATCATCAATTTAGGTGTGGGATATAGGCCAGGTCTCTTGCCAGTGATGCACTGGAAATGAGTGGAGTTTGCGAAATTGACGGTACATGTTCTGTCATCAATTTGCACCAAGTAATCGCTGATGGTGCTAGAAAAACCTGTACCTTGGAAGGTTACAGTCTCACCGCCTATCACAGTTCCGAATCTGGGTGTTATTGACTGTAGTAGAGGAGTCTTAGAACTCTCATAAGTTATGCTGCCGGTCAAACTTACAGGTGCACCTCCATCTACCGTAAGTTTAACATCACAACTCTTAGTTGTGTCATCTGAATCGATGACTTCGTAACCTCTAAGAGACATTTCACCTACTAGGCATGAACTGGGTCCTTTTCCATAGAATCTGTAGAATCTATATTTCAATTCACTGCCTAATGGATAATTGTAGAAGTTCCAACCTTCATGAATTTCTTCTCCAACTGTGAAAATATCTGTGTATGTGACATTATCTTAAGACCCTTAGAAGATCAGCTATCCAATCATATTGCTCCTAGTGAACCTGTTCATAAAGTATCTGACTTCATTAACAAAGCCGACGTACCCCACTTTGAAAGCTGTACCGAAATAGCAATTCGCAGCAGTATTAGTCCATCCTTTCTGATTCGACCCATCCCACATGTTCATGGTCTAAGTTGGGTCACTGGAGAAAGGAGTGCCAATCAAGTACGACTCTGAAATAACCTTGAAGTTTTCGATGGAGTAAGTCGTTGGTAAGGCTGGTAGAGCGCACTTAACCGTCGAAGCAGATGATTAAGTTGTGACTATGGGACATAGTTGACCGCATATCTTGATGTTGTTTTTTGACGGATTCCCAACAAGGTTAGTCATCAGGCCTCCTTGAGTGATGGCCACTAGACAGCCACCTTCGAAAGAACAAGTCACATCTGAGTCTAAGGCAGTTGCACTCAATGGATTAGAGAGAGTAGCTCCAACACTGTTGGTAGCCCATTGTTGAACGCCCATGTCCGAACTAATGAAGTAGAGATAACCGTTGATAGCCAATGAGGTGAGTGGGACGCCATTAGTAAATGTAGCTGAGGCTGAGGTGTCTGAGTCAATCACCATTGTGTCTGCCATCACTCCTGAGAAAGTGAATTTGGGGGTCCATGATGAAAATGCTGAGAAGGACGTTCCTGTTATTGTTATCTAACTTTCTGAAGATCGCTAAAGCTAAGTCACAGTGAGCATTGTCGCTGATGTTTCATAGGTGCAAGTGCCAAGGCAAGGGTATTTAGTTTAGCCAATTTAAAGTTGCAAGGTTTGAGAAGTATATGCCACATTTTCCTTGGTTTTGCAATACAATTCACCATACATTCCGAGTGTGACACTAACGCATATGTCAGCTCCCGTCGAGGTCACCAGGGTTATATTTGAAGTCATATTTCCAAATCCTTTACCCATCGCCATAACTAAAGACCCTCCAAGAGATCCTATGTTTGGCATCGTATCGATCAATTTTGGCTCAAGTTTGATCCCCTTTTCATAGTTAAGTTCATCTGTCCCATTAGGATGACCGACTGGCAAATTTATATCGATGTTCCTTGATGTAGACGACATCATATCGATGATTTTAACCTTTATTTCTGTGTCAGTTGCCGACATGACCTGCTATTTCATGTTATCAATGAGCACCTCAGTGTTAGAAGTATTTGCAGCAAAGCCTGTACCAGTTAAAGTAAGAATGTAATCTTTTAGATCTTCATCAAATGTAACTGAATAACTCTCGAGATTTGCAGTATCAATCCACTCATACACGCATCCTCCTTAGACTTCACAAACAGCTTCTTCGTAAGTCTTAAGCATTACAACAAAATCTTCCTTTCTTAGTTGTTAGTTTATCTAAGGCTCTGTCCTACACTTGAGCTGAGTTGGAGATGAGTATTCCACGAGACAGTCAGTGTAGCCAATTCTAATGGGGTTATCTTGATAGTCATTAGAGAAATGATAGCCATCAATTGTTATTAGGGTGCCACCATGAACAGAACCTTACTTCGGATTGAAGTCAGTAACTTTACCCACCAGTGTCAAAGTGATTCCTGTAGTGTCATAGCTGCCATAAGACCTTGATCGCACTTTAAGATCCCAGACACCGCTGTCTTGGCCTCCAAACTTGACCACCAGGTATTGATAGGTACCGTCATTCCTGACCTCTACGATATTGATCGGTTGCTTGACTATCGGCGATTTCCTGGATTCGATCCACACATCAATCTCACTTTTTTCAATAGGACCTGGTGCACCTGACACTGTGATATTCATCAACTGCTTAAGGACGGGCGAAGCACTATTCGGAGTCAAAGCTGTTACTGTCACTGGAGAAGTGAGGACTGAGACTTGCGGCCCTGTCTGTGAGACTCCATTGACGGTCATCTGAAGTGTTGGGGTCGTCGTTGAAAGGTAGTTGAAGGCTGTGGTCATGCAGCGGATCATTGTGGACGATAGTGACACGGCATTGCACTTTGAGCCATCACTGAAAGCTATTTCATAAGTGCAGCCACCGTTGAAATCTTGGGGAAACCCAGTACCTGTAATGGTGATAATATTGCCACCCTTTGGATTAAGATCAGAATTTGGTGAAATTGAGGTAATTGTGAGTGGTACTGTGATGTTGGTTGCGGAATTTGACACTGGGATTATGCCCATGATGTCCGTCACAACTGGCGCCCAATTTCCTGCCACCGGAGTTACAGTGCACGTGATTGAAGTTTCTGTGTATTAAATATTAGCACAGTTAACGTGTGAGAACATGACTGCTTGTATATTAGAAAAGCCAGTGCCTTGAATGGTTAATGTGGATCCACTCAGAGAGAAAGCAGTGATCTGAGCCACAGGCGCCTCGTATACATAGCCACAGTTCAATGAGACACAGACTGCGGGAATCCCGTCAACACTGACGATGACTTGAGGCATGCTCTCGTTAGTGTAGAGGAAATCAAAGGGGATTGGCTCGTAGAAAATCCTTGTGGGGTCAAAATCACGCAAGAAAGTGCTATTGAAGGTGACATTATTTCCAGCAATTGCTGTATTGACATCAGACAAAATTTCAAATTGCGGGATATCATACCCGAGTCCCTTAAATCTAATGAAGAAATCTCGTCCGTCATTGTTTGATGTATACTTGCTTCCCTTGTACATGTCGATGTTGTCTTTGTAAAGAGGACAAGCATTGAAAATAGCATTCTGTATAGTACTTATTGAAGCAGTTAATTAATCGATGGGGAGTGTGGTGTTCCAAAAAGTGCCATTTTTATCGAGCGGACATCTTATAACAAACTTACCGCTCATTGGTTCCCCAGATTTTTGCACGGCACTTGGAATGCGGACACCGAAATCTGAACTCGATATCCCTGACTGGATTGAGATGTCATTACATGAATAGCCTGTGATAGATTTCAGCAAGGTAATTGTGTACTTATTTTGGACGGATTGCGTCACATCTGTAGTTAAGTTGCCAGTTTGATCGTACATTTCTCTGGTGACTGAAATGGTTGCCCCGAAATAGATAGAGTAGAAACTGGAGATGGCATTTTTGAAGGTCGATGCCGATGAATTCGTATTAATTAGAACCGACTTGAATATATTGGCTGGGTTGTTAGGGTTCACCATCACGATCTTGTAGTCACCGCCATCAGGTTTAGTAATGGTGATGATAGTCTATTCGCGAACTAAATCCTAGTCTATGCTTAGTCTCTGGATCTCCCTCATTACGTTAAAGTGTCCTGGCACGGCATTAGGGTCATCGATTTCGACAGCAACTGACATATGATCGCCACCGCCACCCTAAATATAACTTGCCTCCATGAAGTAGTACTCATCCTTGGTGAGGTTAACCCAAGTAGATGCACGATTATCCTCACTGAAAAACCATTCTCTCCAATTGGTGAACTGTCCAGAGGAAAAAATCCTGAATTTTTTCGATGGGTCCATCGTGACATTGCTAATATACAGCTCAGACCCATCGTCAGCAGTAACATAGAATCTATAATTTGCGGTAGCAGGGGCCTTGAAGTAGCCAGAGTAGACTGCGCCCGATGGGCCATTCTTTATTCCCATTCTTGACTCCATCTCAAGTGCCAGAGTCTCGCTGTACCAATTCTTATCAGTTTCGAAGAATTAAAAGTTGGGTATTGAGGTTGTCCTGTTCCAGAACTTTCTACGGAGTCCATGTTCTCCCAAGTAGTAGGTTTTATTGACGGGTGTAAGGTTCTAAGCAGTTTTGCAAGTCACTGAGTTCACATCATTTTCAAGTACCTAGCAAGGCACATCATCAACCATAACTTTTATATTACTAGAGGCCAGTCCATAACCTCTAATTTTAAGGATCTGTCCACCAATTGTATAGCCCTTCTACATGTCCAGAGAATTGATTGTAGCTACCGCTTTAGCGATATAGCAAGTGGAGTTATCATAGCTGCATTTGAGCATTTGGTAGTCTGAATTCTGAGCGACTCCTACACGGAACCTTAAAAGCAAAGAGGCTGAAGCGTTAGGAGTGATAGAGCCCATATAGCCTACTACCTAGGTTTTTTAGTATGCGGGGATCACTGCATTTTCTTCAAGGGTATCTTCGAAGTTTATGCCATAACCATTGATTCTTGATTCGACCCACGGCAACTCGGGCAGCACAGCATTCTTTTTGCTCTAAGCACTCTTAGGATCGATGTAAAATGCGACCTCAGAGCCATTGTACACCACTGAGGGGACCATTGCATACAAGATGGGTGTGTATGCTCTGCTGAACGTAATGGTGCACTTTCCTGGACTATTATCACATTAGTACAGCCTCCTGGTCTGGGTCATCGAGTCAATGTCCATCAAGGATAGCGTAAAACTAATTTAGTCAAATTGGTTGAAGAACTCGCGAGGCATCCCACTTATTTTAGCCAGAGAAGGCATCGTGTACTTGAGTTTTCCACCACCGGTATGAGAGCTGAATGCAATATCCTCTATATTATAGAAATTCAAGTATTAAGTTTTTGAGTTTATTTTGAAAATAAAAGAGAATAATTAATAATAGTTATGGATGCTAGAAACTGACTCTTCCGTCGATAAAGCTTAAATGTCAATAAAATCGGCTTTAACTCAATTAAGATGACACTTTG
>VFQS010003488.1_pt1 | contig 11951 bp, 8 predicted proteins | sample 3512361 | NCBI WGS metagenome assembly VFQS01 (sample SAMN10412375, study PRJNA504923) | tailings metagenome | isolation source: Relicate 1 Philex TSF3 active mining | place: Philippines | reverse complement strand
GTGTTAGATAACTGCAATACCAAAATGAAATGTGTACAAGATGAATCCTTTGGTCCTGTATTAACTGTTGAAACATTTAAAACAGAAGATGAAGCAATCATGCTAGGTAACGACACAATTTTTGGCTTAGCAGGTGCAGTCTGGACAAATGATGAAGAAAAAGCAAACAGAGTCGCAAACTCATTACGACATGGAACTATCTGGATAAATGACTATCATCCATATGTGCCACAAGCTGAATGGGGTGGATTCAAACAATCAGGAGTTGGTCGAGAACTTGGCCCAATGGGGTTGTCAGAATATCAAGAAGCTAAACACATTTGGCAAAATCAAAAACCAAGTGTGACAGGTTGGTTTGATGGAAGGAAACCATAATGAATCTGCATAACAGTAACGCAGCAATATCTGTCAGAAATTTGTGGAAAGTGTTTGGTGACAATCCTGAAAAAATAGTAGGTTCAAAAGATGCAGATTTACCAAAAGCTGAATTAAGAGCTAAGACTGGAAATACTGCTGCAGTTAAAGATGTAAGTTTTGATGTTGCCCCAGGTGAAGTATTTGTGGTGATGGGCTTATCTGGTTCAGGTAAATCAACTTTAGTTAGATGTTTAACCAGATTGATAGAACCAACTTCAGGATCTGTTCTTTTAAATGGTGAAGATATTTTAAAAGCAACACCTGCTCGATTAAGAGAATTACGCAGAACTAAATTTTCAATGGTATTTCAACATTTTGGACTTCTGCCTCACAGAAAAGTAATTGACAATATTGCTTACGCGTTAGAAATTAATGGTGTTAAAAAAACTGAAAGACATCAAAGAGCAGAGGAAGTTATCGAATTAGTTGGATTAACTGGTTATGCTCAAGCGTTTCCTGAACAACTATCTGGCGGTATGCAGCAAAGAGTTGGACTTGCCCGAGCTTTAGCCGTTGATCCTCAAGTTATGTTTTTGGATGAACCTTTTTCTGCACTTGATCCACTTATCAGAAGAGACATGCAAACTGAAGTTATAAGACTTCATAAAGAAGTTGGTAAAACAATGGTTTTCATCACTCATGATTTGTCCGAAGCCATGAAACTGGGAGATCGAATCGCCATTATGAGAGATGGCGCTGTTGTGCAAATGGGAACTCCCGAAGAATTAGTGGCAAATCCTGCTGATAGTTATGTGGCGGATTTCATCAGAGATATTTCAAAATCACATGTTTTAACTCTGAAATATTTAGCAAGACCTGCAAGAACAAATGAAGTAACCGATGGACCTGAATTAGCCTCTACAACGATTATTAGAGATGCCTCAAAAATTATTGTACAAAGCATGAAACCTGTTCAAGTTATAGAAAATGGTAAAAAGATTGGCATTGTTTCGAGTGAAGATGTTTTGAGATTGATTTCTGGGGAGAAATCTTGAGTATTACAAGTTTTGCCAATCCAATAAAACAAATTAAATCTGGTTATTTAATATTGTTACTTATTGGTATTTGGTCAATACTTGCTTTAATTTTTAAAGGTGTAGCAACACTTGAAATTCCTACTTATCAAAATTCTGTAGCAACACAAGTCGCAGGAGATGCTGCTTCTTCAATTAGAGGAAATCGAACAAAAAGTGCAATATTTATTTACTTTTTTAATCCAATTAGACTTTTTATTAATGGATTTGTTGATCTAATAAGAATGTTTATTGCAACTCCGGTATCTGGTTCCATAATTCCAGTATTGGGCTGGCTTGGAGTAATTGGTCTTGTTGCATTTCTTGTTTATTTAACAAGTAATTTTAAAACTACGATTTTAGCCAGTTTGTTACTTTTTGGTTGCGGTTTACTAGGTATGTGGACTGACACAATGGATACTTTAGCTATGACTGTTGCCGCAGTCTTTTTATCTTTATTGTTTGGTATTCCTTTAGGTATTTGGGCAGGATTATCTGATCGAGTATTAAGAGCTTTAACTCCATTTTTAGATTTGGCACAAATTCTTCCAACTCTTGTTTATCTTGCTCCGTTAGCACTTTTCTTTTTAATCGGGCAAGCATCAGCCACAATTGCCACGATGGTTTATAGCATTCCGCTTTCAATCAGAATTACTTCTCATGCAATTAGAAGTTTGAATCATTCCCCTGTTGAAGCTTCTATTTCAATGGGTTCAACTACGAATCAAACTTTGTCAAAAGTTCAGCTTCCCATGAGTAAGCAAATGATTGTTTTAGGTATAAATCAAACTGTGATGGCAGCTTTATCATTTGTGGTTATTGCCGCATTAATTGCAGCGCCTGGATTGGGTAAACCAATTGTTACTGCATTAACTATTAGAAATGTCGGCGATGGATTTGTTGCTGGTTTAGCTGTTGTTTTTCTTGCAATTTTGTTAGACAGATCTACAAGTGCGGCTGCAAAAACTCAAATTAGTTACGTTCCACCATCTAAAAAGGTAATCCAGAAAAGACGAATTTCGATGGTTTTGATGGGAATCTTTATGGCTATCTGTATTTGGTTATCTCGAAATGTTTTATGGGCAGCAATTTGGCCACAGAACCTAAATTTTTCAAAACCAGTTGCCAATATAACAAATTCAATAACAGATTGGATTGTTAATAATTTCCAATTTTTCACAGTAGGATTTAAAGATTTTATATCTAATTATGTATTAAATAATTTACAGTTACTTCTTGCTGGATCACCTTGGTTTATTACCGTAATTATGCTTTCAATACTTGCATATCTTATTGGAGGAATTAGAGTTACATTTGTAGCTATAGGACTAATGATTTTAATAATCTCAACAGGTTTGTGGTATGAAACAATGGTAACTCTAACTCAAACTATTGTTGCAACAATTTTAACAATGATTGTTGGATTAATATTAGGAATTTGGATTGGAAGAAGTCAAAAAGCAGATAAAGTGTTACGTCCCTTTCTTGATGCAGGACAAACTTTACCCGCCTTCGTTTATCTAGTGCCTATGCTTGGTTTATTCGGTCCAACTAGATTTACCGCAATTGCAACTGGGATTGTTTACTCGATTCCGATTGTTGTAAAAATTGTTGGTGAAGGTATCAGAAGTGTGTCTTCTTCAATGGTTGAAGCAGCTACTTCTGCAGGATCTACTGCATGGCAAATTATTACCAAAGTTCAAATACCTGCAGCCAAAAGATCATTGCTGTTGGCTGTTAATCAAGGATTAATTTTCGTTTTAGCTGTGGTAGTAATTGGTGGTTATGTTGGATCTGGAGCATTGGGCTATTTAGTAATTGTTGGAAATTCAAAACCCGAACTGCAGGGTAAAGGACTAGTGGCAGGACTATGCATAGTTTTATTAGGCATCATGATTGACCGAATTGCCCAGGCAGGAGCAAAGAAATATGGAAATTGATAACAATTTCCCAACGATTTCAAGAAAACATCCAAAATGTGTTCTTGAATGCAATAACATGAAAGAAATTCTCTAACGAGGGAGAGAGCATGACACAAAAGTTAAGAGGTCGCTCAGCAGCAGCCTCACTATTTGTTGCATTAGGTCTGCTTTTAGCAGCCTGTTCTGGATCTGGTGTTGATCAAGCTTCAACAGATGCAGCAGCAGATGCACCAGCAGCAGAATGCGGTGAATGGGGAATTGCAATGCACGCATGGGTTGGTTACACAGCCAGTGCAAACGTTGTAGCAGAAGTTGCTAAGAAAGAATTTGGTTGCACTATTAATTTAGTTCAACTTGATGAAGCTGGCGTTACATATGACGCAATGGAAGCTGGTTCAGTTGATGTTGTTATTGAAGACTGGGGCGGCGGACGTTGGCAAGAATGGGTAGATCGAGGAGCAATTGTTGAAGTTGGTCCAAACGGTCAAGAAGGTCTTATTGGAATGTATGTTCCAAAATGGATGGCTGATGAATATCCAGATATCACTGATTCAGCTAACTTGAATAAGTATGCTGATTTGTTCAAGAACAGTGAATCCGGTGACAAAGGAGCATGGCACGAAGGACCTCCAGGTTACACAACAATCGGAGAAAAAATGATTGCTGCAAATAATTTAAATTACAAAGCAATCAATACCGGTTCAGAAGCTGCCTTAATGACAGGTTTTTCTGATGCTCAAAAAAATAAAACAGCATTCTTGGGTTATTGGTACACACCTCAATACTTCAACGCGCAAGTTGAATTAGCGAGAATTAATTTCCCAGCAAATGATTGGTCAGATGCTGCACAAGCAAGTGGTTTGACTGATTATCCTGCAACTCCATTAATCAAATTGGCTACCAAGAAATTGATGGATTCAGGTTCTCCATTTGCAACATTGATTTCAAATTTCAATTGGACAAATGAAGACCAAAACTCTGTTGCCGCAGATATTGAAGGTGGAACAGATGCTGCAGCAGCCGCTCAAAAGTGGATTGATGCAAACCCTGACAAAGTTAGTGCTTGGTTGGGATAAATAAGTAGTAATAAAAAGGGGCAGGCACTTGACGTGCCTGCCCCTTTTGCATGAACATAGGAGTGTTGTTGCGCAATGAAAGACCTCGTTGCATATAGCGCAACAGTCAAAATGAAGGGATTTCTTTAATGTCAAAGAAAGTAATCATCATTGGTGCAGGAATTGTGGGATGTGCTCTTGCCGATGAATTAACCCAACGAGGTTGGACAGACGTAATAGTTTTAGAACAAGGTCCTCTTTGGGCAGCAGGTGGATCAACTTCACATGCGCCCGGTTTAGTTTTTCAAACAAATGCAAGTAAATCTTTAGCACTTTATGCAAAATACACAGTAGAAAAATTGTGTTCACTTGATTTAGATGGTGAACCTTGTTTCTTGCAAGTTGGTTCATTAGAAGTTGCAACTAATAAAGAGAGATTAGCTGAATTACATAGAAGAGCATCAATTGCTACTGCATGGGGAATTCCAGCAAAAGTTATTTCTGCAAAAGAAGCAAAAAAACTTCATCCACTTTTAGATGAGAAATCTATAATTGGTGCATTACATGTTCCAACAGATGGATTAGCTAAAGCGTTAAGAGCTGACGAAGCAATGGGAAGACTAGCAATTTCTCGAGGTGCAAAATTCTTAGAACGACATGAAGTTTTAGATATTTTAAAAAGCAATGGAAAAGTAACTGGAGTTAAAACCAACAAAGGTGATTTTGAAGCAGACATTGTAATTGCTTGTGCTGGAATTTGGGGACCAAAAGTTGGTGACATGATTGGAATGCCAACAGCTTTACAACCACTTGCCCATCAACTTGCTTGGACTAAAGACTTACCTGGATTAAAAAATCAAGAACAGGAATGTGTTTTACCACTTTTAAGACATCAGGATAAAGATCTTTATTACAGGCAAAGAAACAAAGGATTAGGTGTTGGCTGGTATGGACATAGACCTCTTCCGGTAAAAGCAAAGGATATCTTGCCTTTTGATAAAGCTAAAGTTATGCCATCTGTTTTAGATTTCACAAAAAAAGAGTGGGAAGGAGCTATCAAACATTCTGGAAAAATAATTCCTGAATTAAAAAAATCAAAAATTGATAGTGCGATGAACGGACTTTTTTCGTTTACGGTTGATGGTTTTCCTTTAATGGGTGAATGGGCAAACTTAAAAGGATTTTGGACTGCCGAAGCTGTTTGGGTAACACATTCTGCTGGTGTAGCAAAAGCTATTGCTGAATGGTTAGTTGATGGACATCCATCTCTATCTGTTCACGAATCAGATGTAAATAGATTTGAAAAACATCAATTAAGCCCTGAACATATTGAGATGCGTGGCAAACAAAATTATGTGGAAGTTTACGACCTTCTGCATCCGCTAGACCCAATGAAAGAACCTCGTCCTTTAAGAACAACTGGATTTTATCCAAGACAAAAAACACTTGGCGGATATTTTCTCGAAGCATCAGGATATGAAAGACCTCAATGGTATGAATCGAATAAAAAGTTAGTGTCCAAATTCAAATCTCCAAAAAGAAATTCCTGGTCCAGTAAACATTGGTCACCAATAATTGGCGCAGAAGCGCAATACGTTAGAAAACATGTTGGACTTTTTGACATTACTTCGTTAAAACGAATTGAAGTTTCAGGCAAAGGTGCTTTGAAATTCTTAGAAACAATGACCACTGGAAAATTAGATAAAGCAGTTGGCTCAATTACCTATTGTTTAATGCTCACTGAAAATGCAGGAATTCTAAGTGACGTGACTGTTACAAGAGTTGAAGAAAATCAATTTATATTGGGTGCAAATGGCAATGTTGATTTAATTAGATTAAAAAATAATGCCCCAGATAATGTGTTCGTTAAAGATATAACTAGTGGAACTGTTGGTTTAGGTTTATTTGGACCCAAGGCAAGACAATTAGCACAAAGTGTGTGTGACGATGATTTATCAAATGAGTCTTTGGGTTATTTCAAAGCGAAAAAAACTTATTTAGGTCAAGTACCAGTTACTTTGTGGAGATTATCTTATGTTGGTGAACTTGGATTTGAAATTTATGCCGATGCTGATATGGCTTTAAAACTTTGGGACACCTTATTTGCTGCAGGGAAGAAATTTGGTTTAATCCCTGCAGGTAGAGGTGCGTTCAACTCCATGAGATTAGAAAAAGGTTATAGATCTTATGGTGCAGAAATGACCAGTGAACATAATCCTTACCAAGCAGGACTTTCATTTGCAGTTCGAAAAACTGGTGGATTTATTGGTGCTAATGCGTATGAAAAATTGTCTGCAGATCAAATAACTAAAAAGCTATGTTGTTTAGTTATCAAGAATGATTTTGATGTAGTTATGGGTAAAGAACCTGTATTAGTTGACAATAAAGTTGTTGGCTACACGACCTCTGCCTACTACGGTCATACTGTTGGCTCTCCACTTGCTTATGCATGGTTACCAATTGAATCAAGTGCAATTGGAACTAAAGTCGAAATTCAATACTTTGATAAAAAAGTAAAAGCTGTGGTTGGTAACGATCCTCAATTTGATCCACAAATGACAAGGCTAAAGTCGTAGATATGACTATAAAAAGACGTCATACTGCCCTACTTCCAGAACATCCAGATTTCTTATGGAAAAATCCATCTCCAAAAAAATCATATGACGCAATAATTATTGGAGCTGGTGGTCATGGTTTGGCAACAGCATTTTATTTAGCAAAAAATTTTGCTTTAACAAATATTGCAGTATTAGAAAAAGGCTGGCTTGCTGGTGGAAATATGGGCAGAAATACCACAATTATTCGCTCAAATTATTTGTGGGATGAAAGTGCTGGCATATATGAACATTCTTTAAAGCTTTGGGAAACACTAGAAGAAGAAGTTGGCTACGAAATGTTTTTTGACCAACGCGGCGTGATGACTTTGGCACACAGTGTGAGCGATTTAAGAAGTAAGAAAAGAAATTTTTATTCAAATTCGATGAACAATATAGATTCTCAATGGCTAACTCCTGAAGAAGTTAAAAAGATTGCTCCAATTGTAAACATTTCTCCAAATGTGAGATACCCAGTACTTGGCGCAACATATCAAGCTAGAGGTGGAATTGCTAAGCACGACTGGGTAGCTTGGGGATATGCCAAAGCTGCAAGTGACATGGGAGTAGACATAATTCAAGGTTGCGAAGTTACAGGATTTAAAAAGATTGGTAACAAAGTTGTAGGTGTTGAAACAAATCAAGGATTTATCAGTTGTGAAAAAGTTGGAATGGTAGCTGCAGGACATACTTCAGTTTTAGCTAACCTTGCAGGATTTAGAGTTCCGATTCAAAGTAGACCATTACAAGCACTCGTTTCTGAATTATTAGAACAAGTGCTAGACACAGTAATTATGAGTGGCGCGGTGCATGTTTATGTAAGTCAAGCTCATAAAGGTGAATTAGTAATGGGCGCAGGTACTGATGCATACAATTCTTATGCGCAACGTGGTGGTTTCCATGTTATTGAACATCAATTAGCAGCAGCACTTGAATTGTTCCCAATATTTTCAAGGGCTCACCTATTGAGAACTTGGGGTGGCATAGTCGACATTGCACCAGATGCTTCACCAATTATTGGATTAACGCCGGTTGAGAATTTATTTATAAACTGCGGTTGGGGCACAGGTGGATTCAAAGCCACTCCAGGATCTGGTTGGGTTATGGCTGAAACAATGGCGAAAAATTCTCCTCATGAATTAGCAAAACCTTATTCACTTGATCGCTTTACGTCAGGTCATTTAATTGATGAACATGGAGCTGCCGGTGTTGCACATTAAGGAAAATACATGTTGTTAATTAATTGCCCTTGGTGTGGTTCAAGAGACGAAACAGAGTTTCATTATGGAAGTCAAGCCCACATTGGTTATCCAGAAAATCCAGAAAATTTAACTGATGAACAATGGGCTGAATACATATTTTTCAGAGACAATCCAAAAGGTTGGTTTGCGGAAAGATGGTTTCATTCAGCTGGATGTAGAAAATGGTTTAACATTTGGCGAAATACTTTGACTCATGAATTTGGCCCTTCATACAAACCATTTACTAAACAACCTAGTAGGCCAAAATGAGTAGCGTTCAATTCGTTTTTGATAACAAGACTTATCACGGTAACAAAGGCGAACCTCTTTCTGCAGCTTTGTTACGTAATCACATAAAGATTGTTACTGAAAGCTCCTACCTGTTTAGACCTCGAGGCGTGTTTGGACTTGGTTATGAGGAACCAAATGCTTTAGTACAAATTGATTCTGGAAGTGGCGAACCAATGGTTCCAGCCACAAAGATTGAATTAGTAGATGGTTTAGAAGTTAGAAGTCTTGCTGGCGTAGGTGATTTGCCAAATAAAAAAGATGAAGCCCGTTATGACAAAAAATACGTCCATGTCGATGTTTTAGTAATTGGGGCAGGACTTTCGGGATTAAAAGCAGTAGAAAAGCTTTCAAAGTCAAATAAAAAAATAATGATTATTGATGATCAACCTACAGTAGGTGGATTTGTTAATGATTTAGATGTAAAAATTCAAAGTAAACTTATTAAACCACTTAATAAAAAGAATGTAATTCATTTACAAAGAACTACTGCAATTGGACTTTATGACCAAAATTATGTCGTAGCAGTAGAAAGAAGAACAGATCATTTAAGCTCAACGATTGATAAAAACAAAGCTCGCATGAGAACCTGGCACATAAGAGCTAAGGAAATCGTTTTTGCAACTGGGGCAATGCAACGAGTAATAGTTTTTCCAAATAATGACAGACCTGGAATTATGCTGTCACATGCAGCAGCAACATATCTATCAAAATATCGGGTAGGAACTTTTAATAAAGCAATCGTTTACACAGTGGATGATTATGGATATGAAGATGCTTTGAGGATCCATCATTCGGGTACAAAAGTTGTAGCAATTATTGATGTGAGAGAAGTCGTTTCTAAATCTTTGCTGCAGAAAATGAAAAAAGCAAATATTGAAGTAATTTTGCAATCTAAAATTATTGATTCCAAACCAGATGCAAATGGCTGTTTAAATTCAGTATTAATTAATTCAAATAATAATCTAAGAGAAATTGATGCAGATTTACTGGCAATTTCAGGTGGTTGGACACCTACTGTTCATTTAGCGACTTTCTTAAATTTGAAACCAGTTTGGGATGAGAAAATTCAAGCATTCAAAATGCCTAAGTTACCTAAGAGTTTAAGTTCAACAGGCTGGGCAAATGGAGAGTTTGAAAAAGTTGAAACGCAAACTGCTCTTTATTTTGGTGAAATTAATTCAAACCAAGAAGAAGTTTCATTTATTGATTTACAACGAGATGCAACACTTAGAGATCTGAAACGTGCAGTTGGAGCTGGTTTAAGTTCGATCGAGCACATTAAACGCTACACAACTATAGGTACAGCTCATGATCAAGGTAAAACCAGTGGCACAACCACAATGGGCTTATTGAGTCAGTTAATAAATAAGAAACCATTCGAAGTTGGAACTTTGACTTTTAGACCACCATATGTAACTTTTCCATTTTCTGTTTTTGCAGGTAGAGAATTAGGAATTTTGACTGATCCAATTAGAACTACACCAATTCATGAAGAGCATTTAAAAAATAAGGCCCCGATGGAAGATGTTGGTCAGTGGAAAAGACCTTGGTACTTCCCTCTTGAAAAAGAAAACATGCATGAATCCGTTTTAAGAGAATGCAGAGCGGCAAGAAATGATGTCGCAGTGATGGATGCATCAACTTTAGGAAAAATTGATATTCAAGGTCCTGACGCGGCAATTTTCTTGGATCGAATTTATACGAATATGTTTTCAAATCTAAAGATTGGCTCAAGTAGATATGGATTGATGTGTGGTGTAGACGGAATGGTTTTTGATGATGGTGTAACAACCAGATTAAGTGAAGATCGTTTCCTTATGACCACAACTACAAGCGGTGCAGCAAAAGTTTTGGATTGGTTAGAAGAATGGTTGCAAACTGAATGGCCAGATTTAAGAGTATTTTGCACATCTGTAACAGAACATTGGTCAACTATTGCTCTAGTAGGACCAAAATCAAGAAATTTAATGAAAAAGTTAAGTCCAAAATTAGATGTGTCAAATGAAAATTTTGCATTCATGGAAAATAAATATGCATTGGTTGCGGGTATCCCTGCACGAATTGCGCGAATTTCATTTTCTGGTGAGTTGGCTTATGAAATTAATATTGAAGCTTGGTATGCCAAAGAACTTTGGAAAGAAATTTTCAAACAGGGAAATGAATTCAATGTAACTGCGTATGGCACTGAAACCATGCACGTTTTAAGAGCAGAAAAAGGATTTGTCATAGTTGGTCAAGAAACAGATGGAACTCAAACTCCTCAAGACTTAGGAATGGATTGGATAGTTTCAAAGAAAAAAGATTTCATAGGGAAAAGATCTTTTAGAAGAAGTGACACATCTAAACCAGATCGTCACCATTTAGTGGGGTTACTACCAAAAAATAAATCTAGTTTGTTGCCAGAAGGTTCATACATAATTGAAGAAAATACATTAAAGGCTGGTCAGAAAAATAAACATATTGGTTACGTGACAAGTTCCTACCATTCTGATGTTTTACAGAGAACTTTTGCTTTAGCAATGATTGCAAATGGTAGAAATAGACTTGGTCAAATAATTGAAGTTCCAATGGGTAGCGAATTAATCGAAGCGGAAATTGTTGATTCGGTTTTCTATGATAAAGAAAATAGGCGCAGAGATGGCTAACTTATTGAATCTTAAAAATAGTCCTTTAAATAACAATACTTATGGCGATAAAAAAAGTGTATTAATTAAAGAAATACCTTTCGCAACAACTCTAGATATACGAGTAAAACCAAAGAGTAATGCTCAAAGTATTATTGAAAAAACACTCAAAATAAAACTGCCATTAACAGTTGGTCAAACTTTTAAATCAAAGAAATTCACGGTTTTAACTTTGGGTCCTGACTGGTGGCTAGTAGTGGGGGCAAACCTAGATCATGAAAGATTACTAAGAAAAAAATTGAATGGTGAATTTGCGTCAATTGTTGATGTGTCTGCTCAAAGAACTTTTATTGAGGTAAGCGGTAAATATGCAAGAGAAGTCTTAGAGCATGGTTGGGAATTGGATTTAAGCGATGACGTATTTAAACCTGGCATGTGTGCTCAATCTGTAATAGCCAGATCACCTGCGATTTTGTACCACGGTCCAGTAAATTCATATCATTTGTACGTGAGATCTTCTTTTGCGCAACATTTATGGAACTTCTTAAAAGATGCAACAGTTGAGTATTTAGAAAAGTAAAATAGGAGAAAATTATGACTGCGATTATTTTGGATGGCAAAAAAACTGCCGAAAAGATTAAATCTCAATTAGCTAAACGAGTTGAAGTTTTAAAAACTAAAGGTGTTACCCCAGGGCTTGGCACAATTTTGGTTGGAGATGATCCTGGTTCTCACGCATATGTTGGAGGAAAGCATAAAGATTGTGCTGAAGTAGGAATTTCATCCATAAGAGT
>VFQS010003484.1_pt1 | contig 11970 bp, 9 predicted proteins | sample 3512361 | NCBI WGS metagenome assembly VFQS01 (sample SAMN10412375, study PRJNA504923) | tailings metagenome | isolation source: Relicate 1 Philex TSF3 active mining | place: Philippines | reverse complement strand
GGTCAACTGATTCACCCCGCTGAACAGGCTCACTTTTGAAAACTTGGTGACCCCCGTCAGGAATGCGAACTGCAGGTTGGCATCCTGCTCTTTGAGCACCGAATACAGGTTTTTCAGCCCTTCGCGCATCTCGGCGGCCACCGACGGATCCTCTATATTGTCCAGGATGGGCTTGTCGTACTCGTCCACCAGGACGACGACGCGGCGCCCGTGCGTTTGCGCCACCCCGGAGAGGATATCCCCAAACAGCCCACTAACGCTTTTCTGGACGGAGGAGACCCCCAAACGAGCCCCCTGGGCGGCCAGGATATGACGGATCTTCTCATCCAGCTCCTCCCGGCTTTTCAGCACTCCGCCCGCGAAATCTATCTTGATCACCGGGAACTTGCGGCCCCAGTCCCACTTATCGTGGATGTACAGCCCCCTGAACAGTTGTTCGTTGCCTTCAAAGATCTCCTTGAGGGTATCTACGAACAAACTCTTGCCAAAGCGCCGCGGGCGGGACAGAAAGAAACGCCCGGGAATTTTAATCAAGTTCAGCGCCAAGGCGGTCTTGTCCACATACACGCAGTCGCTTTCGAGCAGCATGGAGAGCGTGTTGATTCCGAGAGGCAGGTTTTTCATACGGAGGATATGTTGGGATTGATGCAAACGGATAAGGCTTCGCCTTCAATATGTCGCAGGGGGGCATATTGAAGGCGATTCGAAAGAAGTATCCACACATCCAGATATCGCTTTGCCGGGTATGGAGACAAAAGGCAACATCCTCTGCTTGCGAAGGTACGCTGCAAAATTGACACACAAAAGTTCTGAATAAAATACTTTGGGTGTGAAACGCCTACGCTGTCACCTAAATATGTCAATCAAAACTCAATACTTTCAATACTAAATCCTTGTATTTGAAAAACACTATAAGAATCCTACTGTCCACCTACCTGTCAGGCCAAAACTTAGATTATTTCGGCGATATGGTCGCTGTCCGGGCTATCGTACAGAAGTGAGTATCAGGCAAAGGATATGGGGCATGGTAGGTGTAGGCCCTAATGCGCCAGCGGTCGCTTTTTGATCATCCCCCCTCGGGTATCTTTGACGGAGTGCATGACGACGAAGGCGTCGGCGTCCACTTTCTCGATTTCGTTGCGGAGTTTGGAGAGCTCCAGGCGGGTAATCACGCTGAAAATGATATCGGTGTCGGCGAGGCGGTCTCCGCGCTTGCCGAAGCCGCGCTTACCGTTGTAGATGGTACAGCCGCGGCCCAGTTTCTCGACGATGGCGAGCCTGACCTCTTCGCTGCGGGTAGAGATGATGGTCACTCCTATATATTCTTCGATGCCATCAATCACATAGTCCACCGTTTTGGAAGCGGACAGATAGGTGAGGATGGCGTACAAAGCCGTCTCCACACTGAGGATATACGCGCCAAAGGAAAAAATAACAATGTTGAAAATCAATATAATATCCCCGATGGTGAGGCTGCTCTTGCGGGTCAGGAAGACGGCGAGAATCTCCGTGCCGTCTATCACCGACCCACCGCGGATGGCCAGGCCTATGCCAAGCCCCAGGAAAAAGCCGCCAAAGATGGCAATCAGGAGGTGGTCTTCCGTGATGACGGGATACGGGATCGCGTGGACCGCTACCGACAGCATCACGATGGCGGCCATGCTGCGGATGGCAAAAGCGCGTCCGATGCTGCGGCTGCCGAGCACTACAAACGGCAGGTTGATGGCCACCAAAAGGAAAGACAGCGGGATCCCCGTCAGGCGCTCCACGAGGAGGGATATGCCGGTGACGCCCCCGTCAATGAACCCGTTGGGCAAAAGGAAGCCTTTCAATCCAAACCCGGCGGCGCAAATCCCTGACAAGATGAACAGATAGCCTTTTATCCGATGTAGGGCCTCTAACTGGAACAGCCGCACGACGCGCCGGGTGTAGCGGTCGGGAAGGGTTCGGTCCCCTACCCTTTTTTCGATTTGCTTTTTTATGATTTGGTGGAGAATGGAGGGCATATCAGGTGGTTTGGAGGGTTTCTACAGCCATGCCTTGTCCGCAAAAAGCGTCGCGCAGACGGAGGGGTGGTGAGCCGAGCGGATTTTTTCTGGGCATGGGCAACGTGTGGTTTTTGTGCGAAGGTATGAAAAAAGCTATATCGCACCTACTGCCCGACGAGCAGCGGTGCTTTTTCATACCACCCCTAAATATTTTACATGCGATACCCCTAAAATAGAACGAGGTGAACCCCGCTATAGCTTTAAATGTTCTTAACTTTGTGATAAAACCACCTTTTTGACATGCAAATCGAAACGAGTAAAGTAGTCAAAGCGTTGACCCAGGTGACCGACCCGAACACAGGTCAGGATTTGATTACCATGAACATGGTGCGCGACCTCCGCATAGAGGGGTCTGATGTGGTCTTTACCCTGGAGCTTCCCTCGCTCAACAACACCTACAAATCCGATTTGAATTTCGCCTGCCAGGCCGCCATTCGGCAGATCTATCCAGATGCAAATGTGCATGTGCATATGAGTGCGCGCAACATGGGCTCGGGTCCGTCCGAACCCGCGAATGCTGCCCCCCACATCAAAAACATCATCGCGGTGGCCTCCGGCAAAGGGGGCGTTGGCAAATCTACCGTCTCGGTCAACCTGGCCCTGGGGTTGAAACAACTGGGTGCCCGGGTCGGCCTCATCGACGCCGACCTGTACGGGCCTTCTATCCCGACCATGCTCGGCCTTCAGGGAAGAAGACCGCAAATACAGTCTGTCTATAACCAGCCTAAAATGGTCCCGCTGGAGGCAGAGGGCATGCCGGTGATGTCTATTGGTTTTATCATTGAACCGGAACAGGCCGTCGTGTTGCGGGGTCCCCGCCTGGGAGGTATCATCAAGCAGTTTTTCCAGGAAACGATTTGGCCTGCCCTGGATTACCTCATCGTGGACCTTCCTCCCGGCACAGGGGATATCCAACTCACTTTGGTACAAACGGTGCCCGTTACCGGAGCCATCATCGTGACGACCCCCCAGGAGGTCGCCCTCGTAGATGCCGTCAAGGCGATGAATATGTTCCTGCTCCCCTCCGTAGATGTGCCCATCCTCGGCATCGTGGAAAACATGTCCTGGTTTACGCCCAAAGAACTGCCGGATCACAAATACTTTATCTTCGGACAGGGCGGGGGAGCAAAACTGGCCAAAATGGCGCAGACAAAACTCCTCGGGCAGGTCCCCCTGGTACAGGGTATCCGCGAATCGGGCGACCTGGGCAGGCCCGCCGTATTGCAGGATTCCGATACCGGCACGCGCGACGCGTTCATGGCAGTTGCTGAAAATGCAATGGCGCAAATACGGGAGCGCAACGATAAGATGGCCCCCACCCGCATCGTAGAAGTAAAATAATACCCCTTTTTTCCACCTGGCAAATTCTCCATTCATGCCAAATGCTGACAGAAAAATCCTACTCGAGCGCATAGACTCCGCGCTTGACGACATCCGCCCTCACCTGGCCGTTGACGGCGGGGATGTGGAGCTGGTAGGTATCACCGACGACAACTGGGTCCAGATAAAATGGCTGGGGAATTGCGAGAGCTGCAACATGTCTATGATGACCATGCGCGCCGGCATCGAGCAAACCATCCGCCTCAAAGTACCTGAAGTATCCGGAGTGGTAGCCATAAACGGGATTGCCTGACATGACCCGCGACGACTTATACCAACTTATCTTGTCCCGCCAATCGTACCTCTGTGTGGGCTTGGACATAGACCCCCAAAAAATACCCCCTTGCCTTTGGGAACATTCGGATGACCCGCTCTGGGAGTTCAACCGTCGCATCATAGACGCGACGCGCCCCTACTGCGTGGCGTACAAACCCAACCTGGCCTTTTATGAAGCCCTCGGCCTCGAAGGGTGGAAGCTCCTGGAAAAAACCATCCGCTACATCGGCGAAGAGCATTTTATCATCGCCGACGCCAAGCGGGGGGATATCGGCAATACGTCGCGCTTGTATGCGCAGGCTTTTTTTGAGACCCTGCCTTGTGATGCCGTAACCGTTGCCCCCTACATGGGCGCTGATTCCGTAGCTCCTTTTCTGGGTTTTCCCGGCAAATGGGCCGTACTCCTCGCCCTCACTTCCAACCCGGGCAGCAGGGACTTTCAGTTCGAAACCCTGGAAGAAAGTGGGGCACCCCTCTACCAGCGGGTGCTCGGCGCTGCCCGCACCTGGGGCGGACCGGACGAACTGATGTTTGTCGTAGGTGCTACCCATCCGGAACAGTTCCGCAAAGTACGCGAGATCGTGCCGGAATACTTTCTGCTCGTGCCAGGGGTCGGCGCACAGGGTGGAGATGTACAGGCTATTAGCGAAAATGCCTGGAACGCTCAGTGCGGACTACTCGTGAATGCCTCCCGGAGTATCTTGTACGCTGGCAACGGGGCAGACTTTGACCGGGCCGCCGCCGCAGAGGCCAAAGCGCTCCAGGGGGAAATGGCTGCCATCATTGCCCGTAGGTCTGTTGTGTGAATTCGCCTGTGGGCTTGCTGCGACGTTTGTGTAAAAGCCCCATTACTGTGCCGGGGGTATCGCAGACGAACGTAACCCCCTATTTTATCACAGCCCGCCGTAGGCGGGTGCTAAATAGCTCACCATTTTTTTATGAAAAAAAATACACGTGTATTCAAATTTGGGGGGGCATCGCTCAAGGATGCCCAGGCTATCCGGCATGTGGGGAGTATCCTGCAGGATTATGCCGGGGAATCCCTGCTGATTGTAGTCTCCGCGATTGGCAAAACGACCAATGCGCTGGAGAAGGTAGCCGAAGCCCACGCCCGTCAAAACGGTATGGCTCAAGGCTTGCTGGACGATATCAAAGCGGCGCATTACCTGGTCATGGATGCCCTGTTCCCGGCGGGGCATGGCGTCTATGCCCTCGTCAACGATACCTTTGTGGAAATCGAATGGGTTTTGGAAGAGGAGCCCCACCCCAACTACGACTATATGTACGACCAAATCGTATCGGTGGGCGAGGTGCTTTCTTCCCATATCGTGTGCGCCTGGCTACAGCAAATCGGCTTGCCCACGCAGTGGCTGGATGCGCGCGACATCATCCGCACCGATGATATGTTCCGCGAGGGCTGGGTGCAATGGGATGAAACGGTCGAAAATGCAGGCCGGGTAGTCAAGCCTATGCTGGAAGCAGGTGGCTTTGTGCTGACACAGGGCTTTATCGGCAGCACCAGTGAGAATTTCACCACGACGCTTGGGCGGGAGGGGTCTGACTATACGGCCGCCATCTTTTCCTTCTGTGTAGATGCTGCGAGCATGACGATATGGAAGGACGTACCGGGTGTGCTGACTGCGGACCCGAGGCTTTTTGAAAATGTACTCAAGTTGGACCGTCTTTCCTATAAAGAGGCTATCGAAATGACCTATTACGGAGCCAGGGTCATTCATCCCAAGACGATTAAGCCCTTGCAAAACAAGAGCATCCCGCTCTACGTCAAGTCATTTATCGAGCCTTCCGGTGCGGGGACCTGTATTTCCGACGAAGCAGATGACCGCTACCCACCCATCGTGGCCGTCGAACGGGGCCAGGCATTGCTTTCTATCTCGACCCGCGACTTTTCTTTTGTAGCAGAGCACCACTTGAGCTATCTCTTTCAAATGATCGCCGAGATGCGCCTGCAAATCAATATGATGCAAAACTCCGCCATCAGCTTCAACGTCTGTGTCAACTATATTGACGACCGGGTGGACCGCTTCGCCGAAAAGATAAAAGACCAGTTCAAAGTGATTGTGGAACGCGACCTGGAACTGTACACGATCCGCCATTATCACGAGGACGTGCTCGAGAACCTTCGCCGGGGCAAATTGATGCTCCTTGAGGAGCGCAGCAGCGGGAACGTGCAGATGGTCGTCAAAGATATGCCTTTGATGGTGCGCCGGGCACAGCCACTGCCGGGGTCAAAAGATTGACAGCTATGCTAGAGGCGTTTCGGGAAGCGTTGTACCGGTTGACGGGGGCACCGCCGCAGGGCCAGCGCTTCCTGCTCGCCGTGAGCGGTGGCCTGGATTCCGTATCGCTCGTCCACCTTTGCGCCCGCCTGCAGCTCGCGTTTGGCATTGCCCATGTAAATTTCCAGCTCCGCGGCGAAGAATCGGACCTGGACTCTGCGTTCGTCCGGAATTTGGCGGCTGAATGGCACGTGCCGTTTTTCTGTATAGTCTATGATACGAAGGCCGAATGCGCTGCCCGTGGCGGCTCGGTACAGATGGTAGCGCGCGAGCTGCGCTACGACTGGCTACAAAGCCTCCGCGCAGAGGAGGGCTACGACTGGCTGCTGACGGCCCACCATCTGGAAGATTCGGTGGAGACGTTTTTCATCCACCTGTTTCGCGGGGCGGGTCTTAGAGGCCTGGCAGGGATACCAGAGCAACGGGAACACATCCTTCGCCCTATGGCGCGTTTTTCAAGAGATTCTATCCGCGCCTTCCAGCGGGAACATGCTTTCCCCTACCGGGAGGATTCCTCCAATGCCAAAACAGACTACCTGCGCAACAAAATCCGGCATTTGGTGCTGCCGCTTCTGGAAACGCTTAATCCTGGCTTTGGAAGTACGGCGGGGAAGTCGCTGCACGCCCTGCAAGGAGCCCTTGCGATTTACGAAGAAGCCGTTGCCCGCTACCGTTCGCAGGCCGTGCGGGAAGAACCTGGGCAGGTTGGCGTGTACTGGCTGTCCTTCGAGCAGCATCCGGGGGCGGAAACGCTGGCATTCGAACTGCTGCGTCCATACGGGCTGAACGCGGCACAATGTGCGGAGATCTGGGCCCGGCGCGACAGCTCCGTCGGCAGCCGCTTTTATTCAACTACTCATTTGTGCCTGATTGACCGGAAGCGCTTTCTGATTGCAGCGCGCGCCACAAAAGAGCCCGATCCGGAAACAGAGATCCCCGGCCCCGGAGTGTATTCCCGGAGCGGGCGTTGGCTACGCATCAGCCGGGTGGCCGATGTGGACAAAGGAACTACCGACGCCCGTAGGATACTCGTTCCGGTAGAGCTGCTTTCTTTCCCCCTGACCTGGCGGCAGTGGCGCCCCGGCGACCGTTTTTGCCCTTCGGGCATGCAGGGTCGGCACAAAAAAATCCAGGACTTCCTCACAGACCTCCGCATAGACCGGCTGGAGAAGGAAAAGGTGACGGTTCTGGAGGACGCCACCGGAAAAATTCTGTGGGTAGTAGGCTATAGGCCGGACGATCGGTTCCGCCCCCGTGCGGAGAGCCCTGCGTACTGGCTTTTCGAACTTTAGATATCAGCGGTCGGCGAGGGAGTAGAAAAGGGCCTTTTTGTGACCCTCGACGATTCTGCTCACAACAAGTCTAATTAAAGCGTGACGCCTAAGGCTTTGAATTGCGCGGCGGCAAGTCTGTTATCAAAAATTTTGTAAAGCCTTATATACCAGATCCATAGGCAAACCCATGACATTGGCATAAGTTCCTTCGATGCGGGAGATTTTGCAAAGCCCGATCCATTCCTGGATACCGTAGGCACCTGCTTTGTCGTAGGGCTGGAAAGTATCGAGGTAAAAGGAGATTTCTTCCTCGCTCAAGGGGTCAAAGCTCACCCGGGAGACTCCCGAAAAGACCTGTTCTTTCTCTTTGGAGAGCAGGCACACCCCGGTGACGACGGTATGCGTGTTCCCGGAGAGCCTTCTCAGCATATGGCGGGCTTCCTCCGGGTTTTCGGGCTTATTGAAAATCACCTCGTCGAGGATGACCACGCTGTCGGAGGCGAGTACGAGTTCGTCTTCCCGGATGAAGTGCCTTGCCGCGTGGGCTTTTTTCCGCGCCAGGAAAGGGGCGACTTCGAAGGGCGGCATATCGGCGGGGAAGTCTTCGGGGATATCGGTGGGGCGCACTTCGAAGCGGAAGCCTGCGTCTTGCAGCAGTTGTTTTCTGCGCGGTGACTGGGAGGCGAGGATGATTTTATATCGGTGCAGGTCCATGGTAGTGCGTAGGGTTAAAAGTTTCGGATACCGGCTTTTCCGGAAAGTTTCACATCCACGAGAAAGCCGGTCTGGGTCAATTCGACCCCGCCGATTTCGAGTCGCTCCACTTTGGAGCGGATGCGGAATCCCTGGTCGAGCCGGAAAGCGTTCAATTGTTCTTCGAGTGTTTGCCGGGCGGTGTCCAGGTTGTATTGCAGGTAGAAATCCATCGTTTCCTGGAGGCGCTTGCGCAGGGTGCTTTTCAGCAGCCAGGCCCCGCCTTTCAGGAGGAAGTTGCGCGTTTCGAGGGTAAAATCGAGATCCTGGATTTCCACTGCGTTCTGTTCGCTGTTGAAGGCGGGTTTTCCTTTCAGATAGACGCTGCCGTTGTAGCTGCCCGTCATCCGGATGTTGACGATCAGCAGGCTGTCCTGGCCGTAGAGTTCGATATCTTGTACCGTGACGGAGCGTTTGCCGGAGGAGAACGTTTCCCCTTCTACCGCTTTGCGGGCCAGCTCCTGGGCGCGGACAAACGGCACTTCTGCGCCGAGGTGGATTTCAAAACCGGGCTCCTGTCGGTTGTACTGGCTGTAAGGCGGCAGGGGAACCTGCCGCAGGGAAACGGGCTTATCGCCGATAGCTACTTTGGGTTTGGCTTCGATCACCAAGGTAGTGGAGCAGGTGTCGGCTTTGGTCTGTATAGCGGTCATACCGATGCTCATAGGGTTGACCGCCATCCAGGCACCGTACTCCGGGGAGGCCAAAGAAGGTTCAAAAAGCGACTGCCAGGTTTCGGCAGCGATTTTTCCGATGGAAAAATACTCGGCGACCGCGGCGTCAATTTCTCTGGAAATGCGCTTTTTCGTATTTTGTATGACGAGGTCGGCCAATGTACTGACGGGGAGGCTCAGTCCGGCCACTTGTACGACGGGTTTTTCGATCCAGCGGTACTGGGTGAGTTCGGTCTGGGTAGCCAGCGACCAGTCGGGCTTGAAGGAGTAGGTCGTGCGCAGATCGGCGCTGATTTTGCCCCGCGCCTCCACAAAGGAAATCCCCGCGTTGTACTTGACCCAGATAGACAGGGGGGCCGACACAAAGACCTGCTGTCCCTGCATGCGCAACTGTATGCGGTCTGCTTTATGGACGCGCACCATCATGCGATCTCCGTCGTTGAGGTCCTTATCTTCGTACAACAGTCCGTCGAGCTGTTGGTTGAGGGTTTCTTCCAGCCGGGACACTTTGATTTCGACGGGTATGCGCAGCACGGACCGCCGGTTTACCACGCCGGATGTATAGCTTTCCATGGGGCGGTTGATGGGTTGAGAAAATAAGCCGACGCAGCAATACAACAAAGACGCAGCGAAGGCAGCCAAATCCTTTTTTCGCATGATTCAGGGTATATCAGACAAGTCCAGTCAAAGATACCAGCTTTTGGGCGGATTCGCAATCCGGAATACTGCGAGCTTTTGATTTCTTATCCGGCGAACGGCCAGCGTCCAGAACTTTTTCAGGGTTCATTGTTTTATAAATACATCCGTTACAGGGGGGCAAAAAAGTCCCTTTTTTGCCCCCCCGATAATCCCCTTCGCTACCAGCAAATCCACTTACCCATGCAAACAATACTGATAAAAGACGCCCGCATCGTAAACCGGGGCGCAATAACGGAAGGCGATGTGCGCATTGTCAATGGCCGCTTCGAGCAGATTGGCGGCATCCTGGAAGCAGAGGGCGCTTTAGAAGTGGTGGCAGGCGGCAAGTACCTGCTGCCGGGCATCATTGACGACCAGGTGCACTTCCGGGAACCCGGATTGACCCACAAAGCGGAAATCTACACGGAGGCCCGGGCAGCGGTGGCCGGGGGCGTCACTTCTTTTATGGAGATGCCCAATACCAGGCCACCCGCCATCACCCAGGCACTGCTGGAGGAAAAATATGCCCGCGCCGCGCAATGCTCTTTGGCGAATTTCAGCTTTTTCATGGGCGCGTCGAACGACAACCTCGACGAGGTGCTGCGGACGGACCCCCGCAGGGTATGCGGCATCAAGGTATTTATGGGGTCGAGTACGGGAAATATGCTGGTGGACAACCCCACTGTCCTGGAGAACCTGTTCCGGGAGGCCAACCTGCTCATCGCTACGCACTGCGAAGACGAGGCTACCGTGAAAGCCAACGAATCGGCTTTTTTGGCCAGCTATGGGGAAGATGTGCCCATTTCGTGCCACCCGGAGATACGCTCCGTGGCCGCCTGCCTGAAGTCCTCCTCTTTTGCGGTCGAACTGGCCAAAAAATACGGTACGCGCCTGCATGTGCTGCACATTTCCACCGAAGAGGAACTCGCCCTTTTTCAGAATGACATCCCGCTGGAGGACAAGCGCATCACGTCGGAGGTCTGTGTACACCACCTCTTCTTCAACAGCGCGGACTACGAGCAGTTGGGCACCCTTATCAAGTGCAACCCGGCCATTAAAGCACAGCGCCACCAGCAGGCCCTCTTGACGGCACTGTTGGACAACCGCCTGGATATCATCGCCACCGATCACGCGCCCCACACGATGCTGGAAAAGCAGCAGACCTACTTCTACGCGCCTTCCGGTCTGCCCCTGGTACAACACGCGCTGAACGTGATGCTGGAATTTTACGCCCAGGGCCGGATTACCCTGGAACGCATCGTGGAAAAAATGTGCCACGCTCCCGCCCAATGCTTTCAGATACAGCAGCGTGGGTTCATTGAGGAGGGCTACTGGGCCGACGCGTTCCTCCTCGACCCGGACAAAGCCTGGGTCGTCGCTCCGGAAAACATCTACTACAAGTGCGGCTGGTCGCCCTTTGAAGGGCATACCTTTCGGGGCCAGGTGGAAGCTACTTTTGTAAATGGCCACCTGGTGTACGACAAAGGGCAGTTTATAGAGGAGAATAAGGGGATGAGGCTGGCGTTTGATCGTTAGGGGATGGGGGCTATTTTTAGACTTTGGACGCCTGCGGCGCAGGTGTCAGCTAAGATGTGGGGGGTGAGGGAAAATTTCCATCGCTGCCCCGGGCATTTGTACCCTATTTAACCATTCGTTCTATGCTTACTTTCTTTTTTTGCTCGCCCAAAAAAAGAAACAAAAAAAGGGCGACCCTGCGGGACGGCTATTTTTTCTCGCCTCCGGGCTGCGGGGGGCAGGCGTAGAGGCCCATAGGCTAGGCAAGAGGCTCTGTACACGTTCCATGGGGGCTTTCTACACAACCCCAAGGGGGATCGTAGAGCGTCTGAAAGGTCTTGTTTCCTTCTCGCTGTCCCCTATAAGGAAGGGGGTAAACTGCTTGACCTGCTCATATTGGACCATATCATCCTTTCACGCAGAGGCTACTACTCCTTTGCCGATGAAGGACTGATATAACCAGGAGTATGGGTGGCGAGGGAGTCTGTAAAGTGGTATGTGCTTGTAACATCCTTGACGATTTCCCTCGCTACCCGCAAATTGTACATAGAATTGTACATATCGAAGGTTTGGCTTTGGCCGTGGAATATCACACCTTTACCCGGTAATAGGCCGCTGCCAGGTAGCATGTAGTACGACGTCTTTTTGCCGGAAAGAGCTCCCTGGGCAGGCCCTGCAACCTTTTACTCACCTTTCAATTGCTCTATTATGACGAGAGAAGAATTATTGGAAAAGTACGCCGCCGGGGAGCGGGATTTTGAGGGTGCTAACCTAAAGGGTGCTTACCTAATGGGTGCTAACCTAGGGGGTGCTAACCTAATGGGTGCTGACCTAAGTAGTGCTAACCTAGGGTATGCTTACCTAATGGGTGCTAACCTAATGGGTGCTAACCTAATGGGTGCTGACCTAAGTAGTGCTAAACTAATTAGTGCTAACCTAAGTAGTGCTAAACTAGAGGGTGCTAACCTAGAGGGTGCTTACCTAATGGGTGCTAACCTAAGTAGTGCTAACCTAAGTAGTGCTAACCTAAGTAGTGCTGACCTAAGTAGTGCTGACCTAAGTAGTGCTAACCTAA
>VFQS010003483.1_pt1 | contig 11970 bp, 7 predicted proteins | sample 3512361 | NCBI WGS metagenome assembly VFQS01 (sample SAMN10412375, study PRJNA504923) | tailings metagenome | isolation source: Relicate 1 Philex TSF3 active mining | place: Philippines | reverse complement strand
CGTGCGTCAGGCACGGTTCCCAGCCAGTACAACACTGTGGGCACTTTGTGTTCGGTGCGGCCGTAGCGGGCGAAGTCTTCGCCGACCATCTGCATTTCCGCCTCTACCACGTTATCTTCCCCAATAGCCTTCCGGGCGGAGCTTTTCATGCGGTCCACCATCAGATGGTCGTTGAAGTTAGCGGGGGTATAGGTGACCCCGAAACTCACTTTTGGCATTTTATCTTCGGGCAAGCCGGCAGCAATCGCAACGCCCCGGCTGATTTCCTCAATGCGGCGGTGAACCATCTGGCGCGATTCTTCGGTGACGGTGCGCACGGAGAGTTGGAGCGTTACTTCATCGGGGATGATGTTGTGCTTAGTGCCGCCTTTTATCGCTCCTACGGTCACTACGGCGGGTTCGGTGGGTTTCATGTTGCGGCTGACGATGGTCTGGAGCTCCATCACCATCATGCTGGCGATGACCACGGGGTCAATCGACATCTGCGGAGTGGCCCCGTGTGCGCCTACCCCGAATACCCGTATGTCCACGCTCTCGGAGTTGGCCATAGAGAAGCCTTTTATAAAACCTACTTTGCCGGCTGGGATGGTGGGACTGCAGTGCAGCCCTATGCCGTAATCCGGCACGCCAAAGCGCTGGTAGAGGCCTGCGTCGAGCATGAGCATAGCCCCCGCGCCGATTTCTTCGGCGGGCTGCCCTATCATGAGCAGGGTTCCTTTCCAGAGTTTTTTATTGTTGGCCATGAGGCGGGCTGTGCCGAGCCAGGTCGTCATGTGCATGTCGTGCCCACAAGAATGCATGGCCCCGGTTTCTTGTCCGTTATACTGTATTTTGACCTGGCTCGAGTAATCGAGGTTGGTCTTTTCCCACATCGGTAGGGCGTCCATGTCGGTGCGGTATAAAATAGTGGGGCCTTCTCCGTTTTTCAGCACGCCTACGATGCCGTAGCCACCGAAATTTTCCACCACCTCAAATCCCGCTTTGCGCAGCTCGCCCGCCAACTTTTTGGAGGTCTCTTTTTCCTCCAGGGAGATTTCCGGACTTTTGTGGAGCTGTTTATAAAACTCGACCAGATAGGGCATATCCTCCGCGAAAAGCTGTGGGTGGACGAGGGGCGGCTCCGAGGCCACCAAAGGGCGGCATACGGCGAAAAAAGTAAATAAAAGGATGGAAAAATGCTTCATCATGGTATTTTGTTTTGCTGTATGGCGAATATAAGGAAATCGCCAATCCCCGCTTAAAATTTGGGGCAGAGAATGGTCTCGTTGCTGTAATTGCCCAGGAAGGCGATGGAAATTTCAAAGGCGGCGTTCTGCCGCCCGCTGGTGTTCAGACTGCTCAGCCCGAGATCATAGCTCATGCCGATGAGGAAGTTGCTGTATTCTATGCCAAAGAGCGCTACGGCGGCATCGAGCGCGAAGTTCTGGTCGCTGTTTTTTACAGGTCTGAGCCAGCCCCCGAGATGCAGCGCATAGCCTTTGGTGTCGTTGACCAGTACCCGGAAGTTGGCTCCGGCATTCGCGGCGAGGTGGGGCCCCTGCATATAGACCAGCGCCCGCGGGGAAAATTGCAGAAAGTTGTTCAGCGGCAGCAAAAGCCCCGCATGGGCCGAATATTTCCGGTGGAGCTTTTCTTCGACTTCTCCGGTCGCTTCCCCCCTGTAAAAGCTGAAATTGGGCTCCAGCAGGTGGTAGGAGGAAAACCCTGCGTAGATGCCGGGCTGCCGCTTGGGGGCGTATGCGTAGTGGATACCGGTGGCCATATCTACAACGGCAAAGTTGTTTTCCGGCAGCACTTCCCGGGTGCCATAGACATACCCGTCGCGGATGTGGAACTGGTCGTTAAACGTGATGTTGTCGTAGTTGATGTTGCGCTGGGAAATACCCAACTGAAAGCCTGCAGAGAGGAAATGATCCCCTTTCCGGCTCAGAGACTTGTGGAATGCCCCTGCCAACGCGATTTGGTTGGTGTAAAAATTTATATCGGCGCTCCGGTCGCTGTAGAAAATGACCCCGGCGCCAAACGCATCCTTGCTGCTTTTCCCCGTGCCCTGCGCCGCAAAGCGCAGATCCACCGCGCCGCTGAACGTCGCATACGGCGCGCCCAGTATCGCACGCCCCTGGTCCCTGTAAATCGTCGAAAGTCGGTACCCACCGTCGAACGCACCGCTCAGGGCGGGATTAAGGGTCAGCGCAGAGGCGTAGAATTGGGAAAAATGCTGATCCTGGCCGCGTCCGACAAAGGGTGGCAGCAAAAGTATCAGGTAGATCCAAAAAGGCGTTATGCGCATGGCCGTTCGTGATTTCTTGTAAAAGTAGCGCTTTATTCAAACTAATACACAACGGAATGTGGGACTTTCTTATTACTTTTGACAAAGTTTGATGTAAGGAAACAGCACCGTTCACGAATCGTCTTTTTGCACATGCCATTTGGGATTTGCCCTCTCAGCGTTGTCCCCGTCCGCGGGTTCGCCTCTCACCACAGCGAACTGCACTCCCAATTGCTTTTTGGAGAAATGTTTGAGATTCAGGACTCCAAGGGTAAGCAATGGCTTCGCATCCGCACGGTCACAGACGGGGTGGAAGGCTGGATCGAACAGACGCAGTGCCAGCTCCTGTCGGAAGCGGAATTCCTGCAGTACCGCGAGCAGTACGCCTATTCCCTCGAACTGGTGCACGCGGTCATGGCCTCCGACCATTTTCTCCCGGTCACCATCGGTGCCCGCTTCCCGCGGTTTGACGGCCTGCACTTCCGAATAGGGGACACGGTCTATACGTTTAGCGGCCAAACGCTCACGCCGGGGGAGAACCGCTCCGGATCGGATTTTTTGCTGAAAATGGCCCGGCGCTATCTCGGTGCCCCCTATCTGATGGGGGGAAGATCTCCCTTTGGTATTGACGCGCCGGGGTTCACCCAGTTGGCTTTTCAATTTGTAGGAGTACCCTTGCCGCGGAGCTCCGCCGGCCAAATCGAAGCAGGGGAGGCCGTGGATTTCATCGAGAATGCCCGTCCGGGCGACCTGGCGTTTTTTGAAAATAAATTTGGAAAAATCAACCACGTCGGAATCGTAATGCCCGAAGGGCGCGTCATCCATGCGCTCGGCTCCGTCCGCATCGACCTACTGGACCACTTCGGGGTATTCGACGAATCGAGGGGCTACTACTCCCGGCGCCTCCGCTTGATAAAGCGCATCTTGCCGACAGAGGAGAAACTACCTGCCCCTGGCCGCGAGGAACGCGAAGCGATGGCTACCCAGGTCGCCTTGTTCTGAATGGGCTGCTTCTGTAGTTTTTTACAACCGCAAAGGCCACTGGGCACTTCGTCCGGTTTCTGCCATGTATCAGGTACGTACGATTTATTCTTATTACACAACCTAATTTTGAATGAAAAACATCTCACTCCTTTTGGTATGCCTGTGCGCCGGCGCTTTTGCCCTCTCGGCACAAGCTCCTCTGCCCGAATTGGCCATTGAAAAAGAATTGGTGGAGAGCCAGTTGCGCTTCCTCGCCTCCGACGATTTGAAGGGACGTCGGACTGGTGAGGCGGGTAACAACATCGCCGCCCGTTTTATTGCGGAGCACCTGAAGGCTTATGGCTATGCCCACGCACCCGGGCTGAATACCTTCTTTCAACCTATCCAGTTTGAGGCGGGTACGCCCCCTGCGTCGGCCAGTCTGATGCTGGGCAAAACGCAATACGCCTTCAAAGAAGATTTTGTCATCACGGGGGGCGATGCGGCCAACCTGGCGAAAGCAGAGGTCGTCTTCGCCGGCTACGGCTGGGCAGATGAAAAAACGGGGCACGACGACTATAAAGGAAAAGACGTAAAGGGAAAGGTAGTGCTCGTGCTCTCCGGCCGCCCGGATGTGTCCGACCCACGGGCTTCGTTTATGGCGGGGGATACCAAGCGCAGCCTCGCGGCGGCCAAAGGAGCCGCCGCTCTGTTTGAAATCTACCGCCTGCCCCTGCCTTGGGGCATGTTCTCCAATTATGTAGGGGGCGAAAGCCTTAAACCGGTAGATGCCAAAAGTGCAGCAGCGGGTACGCGCATGGTGACCGGGTGGATCAAAGAAAAAACAAATGCACCGGAAATCAAAGACCTGCAAGCGGGAAAAGCACTCAAAGCTTCCCTGGTGTCGAGCGGATACCAGCGCAAGCCGGTGCCTTCTCAAAACGTCATCGGCGTACTGGAAGGCTCAGACCCTGTGTTGAAAAATGAGTATATCCTCCTGACCGCCCACTACGACCACGTCGGGGTCGGCCGGCAGGGCGGTGGCAGGACTACGCCCGAAGACAGCATCTTCAACGGTGCCCGCGATAATGCGATGGGGGTCGTGGCCCTACTGACCGCGGCCAAGTCACTGGCCAAAGAACGGCCGCGCCGCTCCGTCATCGTGCTGGCGGTCACCGGGGAGGAACTGGGATTGCTGGGAAGCCAGTACTATGCGGAAAATCCGCTGGTCCCGCTCAAGAAGGTAGTCTATAACCTCAATACCGACGGGGCAGGCTACAACAACACCGACTATGTATCGGTTATCGGCTGGGGCAGGACGGGCACCAATGCTCATATTGAGCAGGCTGCTTCTACCTTCGGCCTGAAACCGTTCCCGGACCCCGCTCCGGAACAGGGCCTGTTCGACCGCTCCGACAACGTGGCCTTCGCGGCCAAAGGGATCCCCGGTGTGACCTTCAGCCCTGGCTTTACCGCTTTCGACGACGCCATCGGCACGTACTACCACCAGGTAGCCGATGAAGCTGACCACGTAGATATGAACTACTTGCTGCAATATGCCCGGGCCTACGCCCTGGCTGCCCGCCTGATTGCCAATGACTCCGCCAAACCAGCCTGGAAAGCAGGCGATAAATACGAACCAGCCGGCAAAGCACTGTACGGCAACGAATAATAGGGTAATGCCATACAAAGGGAGAAGCCCCCTGTGCCGCTCGCGGCACAGGGGGCTTCTCCCTTTGTATAGAGTGTTACTTCCCTTCTTGCGGCAGGATAAGTGCCGGTATTTGTTGGTTGCGGAACGCTTCGTTATAGGCTGCGATGTGGGTGCTCTGCAGCTCCTTCATCGCGTTGCGGTGCTTGTCCCACTCGGCTTCGAGGTCCTTGAGTCGGTCGCGTGCGCCCTGCGTGACCCGGGGATCCTGGCTGTCCATACCGCTGCGCAAGTCGAAGAGATCGGCGTTGAGGCGGTTGGGCCAGTTGATCACGTCCTGGCCGTTCTTGGAGCGGCCTTCGACCAGCATAGATTCCCAGGCGTCTATCTTTTTGATCAAATCCGCGCCCATCTGCACCAGGGAGGAGGCTTGGGGCATATTTTTCATAGATTCGGTATAGCCCTCGATCTGCTTTTTGACCATGCGCATTTTGTTCACACTTTCGTGAACGTCCTTGATATGTGTGCTGATGCGCGAGAGCATCGCCTGCTGTGCATCCCAGTCGGCCTTGGTGAAGGAGGTGCGGGGGTCTTGCAGCAGGCTGGCTTGTATCTCAGCAGTTTCTCCCTTGTAGCTCAGCCGGACGCGGTAGGTGCCGGGCGCTACCTGATAGCCGCGGTGGTCGCCATAGACGAATACGCCGGGCACACCGGGCGAGGTTTCCGTACGGAAATCCCAGGCAAACTGGTTGATGCCCGCATTGGCCGGCAGCACTTGCGGGGCGGGAGGCCCGCCGGGGTAGGACTTGAACGATTCGTCGCGCTGGTTGGTGTAGCTGCGCACGAGCTTGCCCGAGGCATCCAGTATGTCGAGCTTGAGCAGATTGGTATCTGCCTTTTCTTTGAGGTAGTAGCGGAAGACCATGCCGCTCACCGGGTTTTGGCCGATGCCGGGCACGGGGGTATCGGAAGCCGCCCACCAGGACCCGCCGCTCATACGCACGGTGGGTTTGGTAGAAAATAACTTCATCGCGCTGCCGCCGAAACCATTTTGCGATTCCTGAATCGGACTGATATCATCGAGAATCCAGAAAGAACGACCGGCGGTAGAAGCGACCAGGTCGTTGTCCTGTATTTTCAAATCTGTGACCGGTACCACGGGCAGGTTGAGCTGAAAGCGCTGCCAGCTCTCCCCACCGTTGAGGGACAGGTAGAAACCATGCTCAGCACCGCCGTAAAGCAGCCCTTTTGCTTTTTTATCTTCCCGGATGACCCGCAGGAAGTCGTCTGCGTCAATGCCGTTGGCTATTTTCGTCCAGGTCTTGCCGTAATCGGTCGTTTTGTATGACAAGGCCGACATATCGTTGAACTTGTAGCGGGTAGCGGCGATGTACGCGGTGCCCGGGTCATGCGGAGATACCTCTATGCTGTGTATCAGGCACTCCGGTAACCCCTGGGGGGTGATATTTGTCCAGGTGGCGCCGCCGTCGCGGGTCAGTTGCACGAAGCCGCAGTCGCTGCCTGTATAAATGACTCCTTTTTCGAGGGGCGACTCGATGACGTAGGCCAGGGTGTTGTAGTTTTCCCCACCAGCCCCTTCATTGGTAAAGGGTCCTCCGCTGAGGCCCTGACGGGACGTGTCGTTGCGGGTCAGATCGGGACTGATCACCGACCAGTTCAATCCGCCATCTGTGGACTTGAACAGTACGTTGCCGCCGTGGTACATGACCTTAGGATCGTGAGGAGACGTGAGGATAGGGGCGTTCCAGTTGAAGCGGTATTTCATTTGCCGCGGCTCAAACGCCAGGTTGAGCGCCGGGTACACCCGGATATCCTTGCTTTCGCGGGTGCGCACGTCGAGGGCGTCAATTTGCCCCTGGTAGCAGCCACCGAAAAGGACAACGGGGTTGTTGGGGTCAAACGCTACAAACGCGCTCTCGCAACCCGGGCCGACGAACCAGTCGGTTGCTGTGAGGCCCCCCCCGTTGTTGCGGCTGGCGATGACGACCGAGGTGTTGTCCTGCTGCCCGCCATACACTTTGTAAGGGAAAACGTTGTCCGTATTGACGCGGTAAAACTGCGCCGTGGGCTGATTGCCCTGTGGCGACCAGCTTCTGCCGGCGTTGAAGCTGATTTCACCGCCCCCGTCATCGCCGAGAATCATGTTCTGGTTGTTGGAAGGATTGATCCAAAGATCATGGGTATCGCCGTGCCCTACCCGGATGCTGCTGAACGTTTTCCCTCCGTCAATGGAGCGCATCATAGGGGCATTGAGGACGTATACGATGTCGGCGTTCTGGGGGTCGGCAAAGACTTCCATGTAGTACCAGGAGCGCGAGATGATATCATTGTCGGTGGATACCAAAGACCACCTGGCCCCGGCATCGTCGGAGCGGTAAAGCCCCGCTTTGCCTCGCTCGGCTTCCACCACGGCAAAGACGCGGTTGGGGTTGGCGCGGGAGACAGATACTCCGATTTTACCCATGGCTGTGGGTAGCCCCTCACTGAGCTTTTTCCAGGTTTCTCCGCCATCTGTGGACTTCCACAGCCCGCTGCCGGGCCCTCCGCTCTCCACCTTCCAGGGATAGCGGCGGTGCTGCCAGGTCGCGGCGTACAAGATACGCGGATTGGAGTTATCCATGGACAGACTGGATACGCCGGTATTTTCATCCACAAATAATGTGCGTTTCCAGGTCATGCCGCCATCCACCGACTTATAGACACCGCGCTCGTCGCTGGGCCCGTGTACGGCACCCTGCGCCGCGACGAACACAATATCCGGATGATGAGGGTCCACCACCACGTCCGAGATGTGTCGGGATTTTTGGAGGCCCACGTTTTTCCAGGTCCGCCCTGCGTCAGTGGATTTATACACCCCATCGCCGTAGGAGGTCATCACACCCCGTACAGCGTGCTCGCCCATGCCCACATACAAGACGTTGGGGTCGGATTCCGCTACGGCGATATCCCCGACGGAACTCGTCTTGAACTGCCCGTCGGAAATATTGCGCCAGTTCAGGCCCCCATCTTCCGTTTTCCAGAGTCCACCCCCGGTATACCCGACGAAGTAGGTCATGGGGCTATTGGGCACACCGCTCACGGCGTTGGAGCGCCCGCCCCGGAAGGGGCCGATGTTGCGCCATCGCATGGATTTATAGGCCGACAGATCCGGGGCAGGGATGCTGGCAGCAGGCGTCAGAGGAGTGGCTTTGACCACTTTCTTCTGGCCACTGGCAAGACCGGCGGATAAAACAAACAGTAAAAGGATGCCAATTTTTTTCATATAATATGGTTTAAGTGTTGACAATCAATAGACTTGTTGCGTGGGGTCGGCGAGTAGGGAAAAAAGAGTCATTTTTTGTTCACACGAAGGCTTTTTGAGGGAGTATAGCCTAGCTATATGACCGAAAAAAGGCACAGTGTGGGCGAAAAAGGGCCTTTTTGACCCCTCGATGATCCCCTCGCAACAAGTCTGATACGTATTATAAGAGAGTCTCGACTTCCTCGTACGGCAGGTTGAACGCGTCGGCGACTCCTTTATAGACTACTTTACCATGGACCACGTTCAGTCCGAGTTTCAGCGGGGCGCTGTCGCGGCAGGCCTGCTGCCACCCTTTGCTCGCCAATTGGATGGCATAGGGCAGGGTAGCGTTGGTCAGAGCAATGGTGGAAGTGGCCGGTACGGCCCCTGGCATGTTGGCCACGCAGTAATGGATGACATCGTCAATGATAAAGGTAGGGTTTTCGTGGGTAGTAGGACTGGTGGTTTCGAAGCAGCCGCCCTGGTCAACGGCTACATCCACTAACACCGTGCCCGGCTTCATGGTCTTGAGCATGTCGCGTGTGATGAGCTTGGGCGCTTTGGCACCTGGGATCAGTACCGCCCCTACGATAAGGTCGTGCTCGCGCACCAGTTGGCGAATCGTATATTCGTTGGAGTACAAAGTCGTCACATTGGCCGGCATGACGTCCGAGAGGTAGCGCAGGCGGTTGAGACTCAGGTCGAGTAGCGTGACTTGTGCCCCTAATCCGGCTGCCATTTTCGCTGCTTGAGTACCCACAATGCCCCCTCCGAGTACCAGGACCTTGCCGGGGGCAACCCCTGGAACCCCGCCGAGCAATACCCCCCGGCCCTTGTAGGTTTTCTCCAGGTATTTCGCCCCTTCCTGGATGGCCATGCGGCCGGCTACTTCCGACATGGGCACGAGCAGCGGTAGGCTGCCATCCGATAATTCCACGGTTTCGTACGCCAGGCAGACCGCTTTGCTGGCAATCATCGCCCGGGTGAGCGGCTCGTAGGAGGCAAAATGGAAATAGGTGAACAACAACTGATTTTCGCGAATCAGGGCGTATTCTTTTTCAATAGGTTCTTTCACCTTGATAATCATCTCCGCTGTCGCATAGACCTCTTCAATGCTCGGCAGGATCCGGGCTCCTCCGCTGACGTAGTCCGAGTCTGAGAATCCGCTGTTTTCCCCGGCGCTGGACTGGATATAGACCGTATGCCCGCGGCGCGTGAGTTCAAGTGCTCCGGCCGGTGTCAAAGCTACCCGGTTTTCATTGGTTTTGATCTCTTTTGGTACTCCGATAATCATGATTGTGTTGGTATTTTCAGGTTAGGTATGACCGGCCCTCCGCAGTATGCGGAAGGATCCAAATCATGGAATCTGCAAAAATAACAATAGACTTGTTGCGAGGGGTCAGGGAGGCGGGAAAAAAGATTTATATATCTCTTGCTTCATCCTCTGTCAAATCGGTGGGTTCAGCAATGGTTGAGGCAGCGACGGACTTTTTTACAACCGTTGAGTAGGTATCGTTTTAATATAATAAAATAATACTCAGATAAAATTTTCTTTCAAAATTAAAATTAGAAAAATTGCCACTAAAAATTAGACTTGTTGCGCGGAGCCCGCGAATAGGGGAAAAAATGCCTTTTTGACTTTGACCCCTGGATGACCCCTTGGCAAAAAGTCTGGTATAAAAAATAAAACTCAGCCTGAAAAAAGGTACATTTGAGAAACTTGATTCGCTTATGAGGATTCACAGAACGGGTAGGGTAGTAGGGCTGCTTGGCCTTTGGGCCATCCCTACCTTTTTGCCGGGATATTTAGGGGCACAGGTGGTGCGGGCGGAGAAAATTGCGAAAATCGAAGCCCTTTTTTCCGATATACACCGTCCGGACCGGCCGGGCCTTGCGCTGGGCATTTCCGAAAGGGGAGAGCAGGTGTATTCCAAAGGCTTCGGCATGGCAAACCTTGAAACCGGAGCGGTATTCCGTCCGGAAACCGTTTCGGATATCGGGTCGGTGGCCAAGCAGATGACCTGTCTGGGCATCGTACTCCTCGCGCAGGAAGGGAAGCTGTCGCTCGACGACGACATCCGCAAGTATTTCCCTGCCGCGCCGGACGTCGTAGCCCCTATCCGCATCCGGCACTTGATACACCATGTCAGCGGGTTGCGGGAGGTGTATGCCATGCTCGAACTGAGCGGTTGGAAGTCGGGCGACGGCATCCGACAGGAACATGCGTACGACCTGCTCGAACATGCAGAAGGCCTGAATTTTGCCCCTGGGGAACGCTATTCCTACTGCAATACCGCCTACATGCTGCTCGGGGAAATCATCCGAAAGGTGAGTGGGGAGCGCTTTGAAACCTGGATGCGGGATCGCATCTTCAAACCCCTGGGTATGGATCATACGTACATCATGGACATCCAGGGCGAGATTTTTCCCAACTGCGCGGAATCCTACGGGCCGATATTGCCGAAGGGCTGGTCCAAAATCTACGACAACAGTACCGCGTATGGGCAGGGCGGGGTCTATTCCACTATCCCCGACATGCTGCGCTGGGCGGATAATTTCCGGACTGCCCGGGTCGGGGGGCCGCAGGGGATTGCCCAGATGCTGCAACGTGGGGTGCTCAACAATGGCGATACGCTGGAGTATGCGTTTGGCATAGAGGAACTCCGCTACAGGGGGTTGCGCATATTGCAACACACTGGCTCCAGCGCCGGCTACCGCGCCGTTATCACTCTGGTGCCCGGCTCGGAAATCGCAATCGTCCTGAAAAGCAACTACGCCGTGTTTAACAGCGTCAAAGCCACCGAGCAGATCCTGGATATCCTGTTTGAAGGGAGCCTGGAGGCGCCTGCGCCGGCCCGGCCGCCTGTGCCGCCGGCCCGCCCTGCGGTAATCCCGCTGGATACCCGCGCGGTGGCTGGCTACCTGGGCAGCTACCACGCGCCCGAACTGGAGACGACGTTTGACGTATGGCAGGCGGAAGGGAAACTGGCGTTCGGAAGCCGCCGATGGGGCAGGGCGCTAATGGACCCCGTAGGCTCCGACCGCTTCGTATGCGACGGACTGCCGGAAATTCAATTTGAACGGGACAAGAAGGGGAATGTGCGCGCGCTCCGCTTTTCAAATGGCGAGTTGCAGGGAGTTCTCATGAAAAAAATATGAGCGCAGGGACACTGCTTGTTCTCTAATGACCCAAAAAACAAGCGGCACGCCTGCGCCCGCGTGCTCAGGAGGAAACTAAAAAGAGGATCAGAATCAGGAGAAGCGTAGCTGCCAGAATGACAATCAATACTTTTTTCCCTTCGGAACCTTGCCTGTTGTGTGCAGGGCTTTGCTTTTTCTTAGAATGCAACTTGTTGCTCATAGCGGTAGATTTTAAATTGGGTCAGGTGAAATAATTCCAGCCTTCAAATTAAAAAGAATAGCTTTGAGTCAATAGCTTTTTTCCAAAAAAATGCTGTTGAGAGGTCAAAAATTGCTTTGATAAAAAGCGACTACCCGCTCGTCGGTGATGATATCGGACTGCCGGAGGGGTTGTTTGAGCACCAGCCCATCCAGAGAGCGGCAGCGGCTGAGGGCCACGTAGGTCTGGCCATGTTCAAAAGCGCCCCTGCCCAGGTCTATCACCACTTTGTCGAACGTTTTGCCCTGGGACTTGTGGATGGTGATGGCCCAGGCCAATTTTACGGGAAACTGGTTAAAGGAGCCCACGGTTTCGGTCTCAATCAGGTTTGGGTTTTCCAGATTGGTCTTGTAGCGCAGCACCTCCCAGTCAGCGCGTTCTAACTC
>VFQS010003481.1_pt1 | contig 11977 bp, 5 predicted proteins | sample 3512361 | NCBI WGS metagenome assembly VFQS01 (sample SAMN10412375, study PRJNA504923) | tailings metagenome | isolation source: Relicate 1 Philex TSF3 active mining | place: Philippines | reverse complement strand
CGCCGCGGTTTCGGCCGTTGGAGAGCTGGCTGGAGCTGGTGCGCCAGGGGGTGCTCGATGGCGCCCTTGTTTCGGGGCTGGAGTTTGCGGGGGCTGGACCACCGCAAGCCAGTGAGCTCGAACTGTTGCCGCTGGGTGCCGTGCCGCTCGAGCTGGCGCTCGCAGGTCGCCATCACCGCGCCGATGGCGCCCAGCCAGAGGTGTTGGTGCCGAATCGGGCGGTGGCACCCGCTCTGCAGCGGGAGTTGCAGCAACGGGGGTTCTCCCTCAGGACCGCCGGCAACACCTGCCACACTCCGGCCCAGTGGCTGGCGCGCCTGCAGCAGGCCGGCCTGGCCATGCCCTTCCCCCAGGTGGCGCCTGGTGGCTGGTGGCAGGAGCTCACCCCGCTGGCCCTGGCCGAGCCGATCCTGATTCCGCTCTGGCTGGTGGTGCCGCAAGGGTGGCATCGGCAGGCAGTGCTGGCCCACACCGCCGAGCGGTTGGCTTACAGCCCGGCCCAAAAGTATGCGCCAGGTGCATAGCGATGCAGATTCAAGATCAAGGCAGGTTTCTAGCGGTTCCCAGGAGCGCCGCTGCGCTGCAGACTGCGGAAAGGCTCTCCCTCCGCACCCCGATGCCGACGCAGCCGCGGCAGGCGGTGCCGCGATGACCGCCGCTCCTAGCAAGACCCGCCTCAAGCTCAAGCCTGGAGCGGTGGTGCGCTGCCGCACCCGCCGCTACCTGGTGGAGGACGTGCAGCCGCCGATCAACGCCCCCGTTCCTGCAGGTGGAGACCGGGTCGTCACCCTGGCCTGCATGGAGGACGACGCAATCGGCGCTCGCCTGATGGTCTTCCCCAGCAGTGAGGTGGATTTCGAGCTGCTGGGTGAGAGCAGCTGGGATGTCGTGGCCCAACGGGGTTTCGACCAGCCGCGGCAGTTCTCGGCCTACCTCAACACGCTGCGCTGGAACTGCGTCACGGCCACTGACGCCGAGCTGTTCCAGGCGCCCTACCGGGCCGGTATCGACGTGAAGGCCTACCAGCTTGAACCGCTACGCAAGGCCCTGCAGATGCCCCGGGTGGGCCTGTTCATCGCCGATGACGTGGGCCTTGGCAAGACGATCGAAGCGGGCCTGATCCTGCGGGAAATGCTGCTGCGCCAGCGCATTCGCCGTGTGGTGATCAGCTGCCCGCCTTCGGTGTTGCGCCAGTGGCAGGAGGAGATGGCCAGTCGTTTTGGCCTCGCCTTCACCGTGATGGACCGCGCCTATGTGGCGAAGGTGCGCCAAGAGCGCGGCTACGGCACAAACCCCTGGAGCACCGGCAGCCGCTTTCTGATCTCCCATGCGCTGCTGCGCAACAGCGATTACGCCACTCCCTTGATCGACTGGCTGGAGCAGGCCAAAGACAGTGAAGAGCAGGGCGCCTCGCAGAGCCTGTTGATCCTCGATGAGGCGCACAACGCAGCCCCCGCCAGCAACAGCCTGCGCTACGCCATCGATTCAGGTCTCACCCGCAGCCTGCGGGATCTGGCCCCCCGATTCGAGCACCGCATCTTCCTGAGCGCCACACCCCACAACGGCCACAGCAACAGCTTCACAGCCCTGCTGGAACTACTCGATCCGGCCCGCTTCACCCGAGGAGTGCCCTTTGAGCAGAGCCATCTCGATGCGGTGCTCGTGCGACGCCTCAAAGACGACCTCCGATTGGCCCTCAATGAGGCGTTCCCTGAGCGCATCGTGGAGCCTCTCCTCATCCCCAAGGGCTCGCTTCCAGAGGACACCCCCGAGCTGGCTCTCTCTCGCCTGCTGCAGCAGTACCGCAAGCAACGGGAGGTAAGGCTTGTCGCGGAGGGAGCCAATAAGCGCCAGCTCAACGCCGACCGGCTGGTGATCACCAACCTGCAGAAGCGTCTGCTCAGCTCGGTCGAGGCCTTCGCCCGCACCCTCGCGGTGCACCAGCGCACGTTGGAGAGCAAGCAACAACAGCAGCGCCAGGGCCAGCTGGAACTGATGCAGGGCGGCGTGGGAGCTGACAGCGAACTGGCTGAGCTCAGCGATGAGGAGGTGCTGAGCCTGGAGGAGGCGCAGACCCACGCCGCCATCCGCCAAACCCTGGCCGCAGATCAGAACGATCAGCAGCTGTTGGAGCAGATGGCATCGATCGCGGGCGCCCATCGCCATCGCCCAGACCCCCGGATCAACAAACTGGAAGCCTGGCTGCGGGAGCATCTATGCCCTGGCCTGGGCACGGCTGATCTGCAGTGGCAGCCCACACGACTGCTGATCTTCACGGACTACGTCGACACCAAGCGCTATCTGGAGCGACAGCTGTGTGAGCTGTTGGGAGACGAGGAGGCGGATGAGCGGGTGGCGAGCTTCAGCGGCGGCATGAGCGAGGACAACCGCGAGCGACTGAAAGCCCAGTTCAACGCCGATCCCGATCAGGAGCCACTGCGCATCCTGATCGCCACCGATGCCGCCCGCGAAGGGGTGAACCTGCAGAACCACTGCAAGCACCTGATCCACTTCGACATCCCCTGGAACCCCAGCAAGCTGGAGCAGCGCAACGGGCGGATCGACCGCAAGCTGCAGCAGTCCCCCCAGGTGTGGTGCCACTACTTCCTGATGGAAGACCGGCCTGAAGACCGGGTGATGGACGTGCTGGTGCGCAAGACCGAGGTGATCCGTCAGGAACTCGGTTCGCTCTCCCCACTTGTGCAGCGGCAGGTGGATGAGGCGCTGGAGGGCGGTATCGATCTCGACAACATCGAGGCATTGCAGGGGCAACTGCTCGCCCTCGATTCCTCAAACGATGAACGCGGTGCGCTCCTGAACAGAGCCCGAGAGGAATTGGAAGCCAGCCGGCGTATGGATCAGCTCAAGCAGGAGCAGGAAACCCTGCGCCAGCTGCTGTCCAAGTCCCGGGACTGGCTGGCCTTTGATGAGGAACCTTTCCGTCAGGCCCTCAATTGCTCGCTGGAGTTGCTCGGTGTGCAGAGCCTGGAGCCCCATAGCGATGAGCGGGGGCAACCTTGCTGGCGGTTGAGCAACCCTGAGCAACTGGCCGTCCGCAGCCGGGATGTGAGCTGGGAGACCACGCTCGACAGCCTGCGTGGTGTCAAACCCGCCAAGGCGTTTCTCAGCGACTGGCGTCGCGAGAACCCGGTGCGGCCACTGATTTTTTCAGACCCGGGTCGCCTCAATGCCGAGGCCGTGCACCTGCATCTAGAGCACCGGCTGGTGCAGCGGCTGCTCGGCCGGTTCCTGAGCCAGGGCTTTCTGCATCACGAGCTGAGTCGGGCCTGCGTCCTTCCCAGCCGAGATCCCCAGCCCCGGGTGATCGTGCTCGGGCGGCTGTCCCTGTTCGGTCAAGGCGCGGCCCGTCTTCACGACGAGTTGATCACGGTGATGGCGAACTGGCACCCAGGGGCCGAGCGCTCTGCTGCCCTGGAACCTCTGAGCGATGTGCAGCACCGGCCGATCTGGCAGGAACTGCAATCTGCTCTCACGGAGGCCAATCCAACCCTGGTGAGCGAGGGCACCAAGGCGCAGCTGCAGGCTGAGGCCCCGGCCGATGTGGAGGCTCTTCTGCCAGTACTGCAGCAGGCCTGCGAACAAGCCATGGCCGCAGCCACGGAGTTGCTCAAGGAGCGGGGTACAAGTGAAGCAGAAGCCCTCAAGAGCGTGCTGCGCAATCAGCGGCAGCGGATCCGCAAAACCCTGAACCAACGCAGCAAGGAACTGAGCGTGAAGCTCTCGGAAGCAGAGGCACAGCAGATGGATGTCATCCCAGGGCTGGAGGAGATGGTGGTGCCCGTGCTCGATGCCCGCACACTGAGCAAGCAAGAGGAGCGGCAGCTGCGCGCCGACCAGAAGCACTGGCAGCGGCGCCTGGAGGTGATCGAGACGGAGCTCAGCAGCGAGCCCAAGCGCATCAGCGACAGCTACCGCGTGATCACCCATCGCCTGGAGCCAGCCGGGCTGGTGTACCTCTGGCCCATCAGCGGATAGCCATGCCCCGCCGCGCGCCCCGCATTGACCCCGAGCTCAAGGCCCACCAGGAGTGGCTGGGGTATCTCCAGCCCCGTGGCCTGGTAGTGGCACCGGCGGCGATGCAAGAGGCCGGCTGGGTGCTGGAGCAGAGCGGCCGTGCACTGATCGAGCAGCAGGAGCAATTCCGAGAAGCCCTACAGCCGCTTCACCCCGATCCAGACGATGCCGCTGACAGTGCGGAGGAGGATCAGTTCCTGGGCTTCCGCCAACTGGATGAGCTGCTGGTGGAGCACCTCAACTGGGATCCGGAGGCCATTCAGCGGGCGCCTGCCGTCCTGGAGGCATGGACGCGGGAACTTCCGGAATTGGGCGAGACCTTGGCACCCTCTGCGGTGGTTGCGGGCTTCGGAGATGACAACAAGCCCCAGCTCCTGATTCAGGAGCTATCCCCCTCAGAGGAAGGGACGCCGATGGAGCTGGATCGGCGCCAGCAGAGCGGAGAAGGTGGCTGGCGGGCAACGCCGCAGGAGCGCTTTGAGCGACTGCTGCGCGAGAGCGAAGTGGAGCTGGGCCTGCTGTTCAACGGAACTCAGCTCCGGCTGGTGGTAGCGCCACGGGGGGAAAGCTCCGGCTATCTCACCTTCAAGTTGGCGGAGTTGGCCGAAGTCAGCGGCCGCTCGATGTTTGCTGGTCTACGGCTCCTGCTTGGCCGTGAGCAGGTGCTCGATGCCAGTCCCGGGCTGCGGCTGGTGGATGTGATTCAGGCCAGCCGCGGCTACCAGGCGGTGGTCAGCGAGGAACTTGCCGATCAAGTGCTTGCCGGCCTGTGGGAGCTACTGCGTGGCTTCCAACGCGCCGATGAACTCACCACAGGTGGAGAGCGGGGTCTCGCTGATCTGGCCGTGCGGGATCCCCAGCAGGTTTACGGCGGTCTGATCACCGTGATGTTGCGGCTTGTGTTCCTGCTCTACGCGGAGGACACCGATCTAATGCCCAGCGATGCGGTGTTTGAGCAGAGCTACAAGCTCAACACCCTGCTGGCCCAACTGCAGCGCGATGAGGCCGCGTATCCCGACACTATGGAGCAGCGCTTCGGTGCCTGGAGCGGCATCGTCAGCCTGTTCCGCCTGGTGTATGTCGGCGGTGGCCCAACAGCCGATTACCTGCCAGCGCGCAAGGGCCAACTGTTTGACCCGAAGGCCTATTCCTGGCTGGAGACACCCTGGATCAGCGATGCGGTGGTGCTGGCGGTGCTCCGCAACCTGTTGATTGTGAAGGGAGAGCGGATCAACTACCGGGCGCTCGATGTGCGCCAGATCGGCTCGGTGTACGAGGGATTGATGGAATTCGCGGTGGCGCGGATCCCCGGTCCTTGCATCGGCATCCGTAGCAAAGCGCAGGGCGGCAAGAAGCCCTTCACCACCGCGATCGACCTGAGCGAACTGTTGGCGTTGCCAGGTGGCAAGCGCAAGGCCTGGCTGGAAACGCAGGCACAGACGGATTTACCAACCAAGGCGGCCACGGCCCTCAAGGAAGCCAGCAATGAACAGGAGCTGGTGGCAGCGCTGGCCCCGCGGATCGATCGGCGCCTGTTCGATGGCGCGCAGGCCCCCGGCAGCCTGGTCTTTCAACCCACGGCCGAAAGGCGCCGCAGCGGCAGCCACTACACACCGGCCCAGCTCACCAGCCTCACCGTGGCCGAGGCCATGAGGCCCTGGCTGGAGCGCCATGGGGGCAAGCCCACGCCGGACGCGATCCTGGCCCTGAAGGTCTGCGATCCGGCCATGGGCTCCGGCGCCTTCCTGGTGGAGCTCTGCCGCTTCCTGGCCGAGCTGCTGGTGAAGGCCTGGGGGCAGAACCTCCCGGCGGAGCTATTGCCCGGTGGCAGTGCAAACGGCGAAGAACCGCTGATTTATGCCCGCCGCCTGGTGGCCCAGCGCTGCCTCTATGGGGTGGACAAGAACCTGTTTGCAGTGAACCTGGCCCGGCTCAGCCTCTGGCTGGTGACGCTCAGCAAACACCTGCCATTCACCTTTGTGGATCACGCCCTCAAGCAGGGGGATTCGCTGGTGGGCGTGAGCCTGGAGCGGATCGAGGAGGCCACGGCCGCGATCCAGCTGGGGATCTTCGATGGTCCCCCCCGCAGCCTCCTGCAGAACCTGGCCGCCGCACGGGAGGCCGTGTTTTCGGTGGACAGCCGCAGCGATGCCGATGCCGAACTCAAGCAAGTTGCTCTAGAGGAGCAACAGCAAGCCAGCGACAGGATCCGCCAGGTGGGCGACTTGCTGGTGGCGGCCTTCTTTCAGGCAGGCAACGCCAGGGCCCGCGCCAATCTGCAGGAGGAGCGAATCCGCGAGCTCAACAAGGGCATGAGCGCGGAACAGATCAAGGCGATCCGCAGCGAGCTTGTGGCGGGGCCCAAGGGCATCCGGCCGTTCCACTGGGAGCTGGAGTTTCCCGAGGTGTTCCAGAACGGACGCGTTGGCTTCGATGCCTTCGTAGGCAATCCGCCGTTCGCGGGTAAAAACACCATCTCCGAGGGCAGCCCAGCCGGCATCCTCGACTGGTTCAAGCAACTGCACCCTGGAAGCCATGGCAATGCCGATCTGGTTGCCCACTTCTTCCGCAGATGTTTTGACCTGCTACGGACGGGTGGAACGCTGGGACTGATTGCCACCAATACCATCGCCCAGGGCGACACCCGCAGCACCGGCCTGCGTTGGATCTGCACGCACAACGGCACGGTCTATGCAGCCCGCAGGCGCTATCGCTGGCCAGGCGTAGCAGCGGTAGTGGTGAGCATCGTGCACCTATTTAAGGGACCCTACGAGGGTGAAAAGAAGCTTGACGGCAGGCCTGTGTCTCAAATAACCGCCTTCCTCTTTGACAAGGGCGGGCACGAGGACCCGAAACCACTAGCAGCCAATGCGGGCAAGAGCTTTGTAGGCAGCTACGTGCTGGGAATGGGCTTCACCTTCGATGATTCCGGCGAAGCCGACGACGACACTCCTGGCATCCCTTCTCCGATCGCCACGATGGAGCGGCTGATCGCGGAGAACCCCAAGAACGCCGAAGTGATCTTCCCCTACATCGGCGGCAAGGAGGTGAATAAGACACCCGATCATAAATATTACCGGTATGTAATTAACTTTGCTGACCGCTCTGAGGCCGAGTGCACGCAAAAGTGGCCCGAGCTGATGGCCATTGCCAGAAGAAAAGTTCTGCCTGGCAGGATGACGGACAATAGACCTGGATATCGGAGATACTGGTGGCAGTTTGCCGAAAAACGCGTAGAACTATACAAAGAGATCGCCAGCAATGAGCATGTTCTCGCAACTAGTGCAGCTGCAGTCACGCACCACATGATTAGCCGATTGCCCACTGGTTATGTCTATTCGCACAAGCTTATTGTTTTTTCAGAGGCTGCCAGTGTTCGACATGCCGTGATGCAATCAATGTTTCACGAGGAATGGAGCAGGGCATTTGGCGCCACTCAGGGCTCCGCAGATGCGCTGACCTACAACCATACAGATGTATTCGTCAATTTCCCGTTTCCCTTGACTGAACCAGATTGCGATTCGGTGCTATCATGCTTTTCAAGCAGAATCTCAGGGATATTTGAAAGATTGAATGTTGGACCAACGGCTGCTTACGGCATGCTTCATCAACCAGATGAGCAAGGCTCTGAGATCCAAGATTTTCGCAAGTTACATAACGATGTCAACAAGAGCGTTGCAAGCATATACGGCTGGAGCGATATCTTATCTGACTCTGGCTTTGGTCTTGACTACTTAGATGCTGACGACGAGTGCCTCCTTCCTCGAGATCTGCAAGAGCGCATCGACAGCGGCAACCTCTTCTTTCCTTCCGCCAGCGAGGCCTGCGCCTTCCAGTCCCAGCTACGCCAATACGGCGCCGTCAAGCCCAGCAAAAAGCTCCCATGGCGCTACCGCTGGCCCGATGAAGTTCGCGATGACGTGCTAGCACGGCTGTTGGCGCTGAACGCCGAGCGCTATGCAGTGGAGCAGGCAAGAGGATTACAGAGCAAGAAGCTAAAGGGGAGGGCCGGTGGGGGCGGAAAACGGCGGAACAAAATGAATCCCCGCCCTGAAGAGAGCACTACACAGACCATATTAGAGTTGTAAAACTTAAGGCTGTAGCCCACCTTTGCACCCGGTCTCAGGGCAAACGCCCAAGAATCTGCCCATCCTTCTGGTTAAAACATCATCGCAATCCCCTCGATGCCCCAGGAAACCGAAAAACACACAAGCGCAGCAATCAAGTGCACTCAAAACGAACGCGACTTCTATATTGCCTCCATACCAAGCGATGTCCTCCAAAAAGTCTGCTACGTATCGAGGCGAGACGAGGATCCAGTCAAGGGATTTCAGAGAGTTCTTAATGAAGGAAGAGCTCAGTCTATAGCGAAATATCTCCAAGTTGATCGAGGGCAGATCCCATCCCCTCTAATACTCAGCGCGAAAAAAGAGGCGGATTTCACATTCCGATCAAACAAGATATCATTTGAGACCCTAGATAACGTATTCCTCGTTCTTGATGGCCAGCACAGACTATATGGACTTTCCAAGCTCGAAGAAAACCTCGATACGCCCGTAGTCATCTTTTCAAACCTAACACTAGAAGACGAAGTAAGACTTTTCATTGATATTAACACAAATCAAAAAGGAGTCTCTACATCTCTCCTGCTTGATATTCAGTCGCTTCGTGGAGACGAAGCTGGCAGGGAAGCAGAGAACCGGCGCTTATTTGATCTCGTCAATTCAGACAGCCCACTGTCTGGCTTGCTTTCATCCACTAAGAGCGCTCGTGGAAAGATCTCAAGAAAGACGTTTTATGATTTTGTAAATCCTATCCACGACAGCATTTATCTTGAAAACTTAAATACGGATGGCAAGTATAAGGGTATCAGGAATTATCTACAAGCATGCAATTCAGTCTTAATCCTATCGCAAGCACAGAGGCAAAAGCTCCATAATAGTATAATTTTCAAGGCATTTATGACCCTATTTCCCGAAATTCTAGAGCGTTGCTACAAGCGTCATGAGAACTTTAAAGAGGAATCGTTCCTCGACATACTCAAGCCTGCTTCTTCTCTTGACTTTGATGGCTACACTGGAACCAACAATGCTACATTGAATCGCATTAGTACTGATATTAAACGTGAGCTCTTGAAGGCTGAGCGGAGTGAGAGCGTAAACTCTAGCCTTTTGTTCTGATGAGCGAGTTCTACGATGTTATTCGCTCTAGATACCTTAACAGGTACATGACAGTTATTTCAAAAAAGAGAGACGCTAATATCTATGATTTTCGCCATCTTATCCAAAATAAAGTCTTAAGGTCTCGATTGGAGCACGGGATCTGCATTCTTGAAGTAGATCCAGAAGACTATCTCCTAGCATCCTTCAATGAGATAATTAGGTATATGGGAAGGGGGCTAGTCGCCTACCATGACTTCTGCTTGGAACCTCGCATGACTAGCAGAAGCTGGCGATATGTAACCTTGTACTACTCTCTATATTTTTCCGCAATCCTATTTGGCCGTATTGCTGGTCAGTCTATTATATACCTCGACAGCAATGAAGCATCAACTCTTGCCAGCTTGGTTGCATTACTTGCTGGTTCCAATCATCGGATCAGCAAGGGAAACTATTTACTCATTATTGACAAGCCTGACCAGCCTCTTGTTACCAGAAGCGCGGTTGAGATTAAGGTTGTCAATGCAAAGAATAACGGTTCTCACGAGATTGCATGGAGCCAATTCTATGGAATCCTGAATTCATGGACGGCTAGTTTTAGGGGGCGCTCCCTTGCTACTTTGAATGGAATTAGAAACTCCCTCGCGAGGAATACATCCGCCTTTTCAGAAGCAAGGAATAGAATTAACTATAGGGGTAGATACGCTTTGGCGGAGCTCGATGAGGGAATTGTATTTTTGGGCCCGGATAAGCGAAGCATGAGCCTCGACGAGCTTGATCGAGAAGTTTCGCTAATTACTCCTTTTTCAGGCTCTAATGAAAGCAGTATTCTCCAAGTTGCACATACATTGGGTTCATTCTTTTTCGCACTATTTTCTGAAGCACTCAACGATTTGCAGGCTGGGCAGCCGCATCCCGGAAGCCATTACATTAAACAGCTTGCGAAGCAATTCTAGGTTGCCAAAAAAAACTGGAGAACCAAGCCTCTTGCGACATAGCGCTCCTCGCTCCCATAGGGGCCATTGATAGCTATAAAATCTTAGATGAATCAGGGGCAATCCGGAAAACCGTCATTAGATGTCCCATCGCCAAGACAGGGCTCTTAGCCGAAACTCAGTGATAGATGGCTTCCAAGGCTATTCTAGTGAATTCCACTTTACATAAGCACTTAACTCCATCCTCCTATGCCTGAATAACAATTCTTCTACTAGTCAAGCATGGGCGGCCAGAGTCCGTATCAAGAATAGTCGATGACGTCCGGGCTTGCTTTTCGTTTGTGAGGGTGGGGGCATGCAGGGCTGTGCGAGTCTCGTATCTAGCTAGCCTCATATCTTCTCTTTCTAAGCAAGTTGGCCTAGCGCTTGACGCACGCTTCCTGAAGTTGTCGTGGTACTCAGCGTTAATTGAGGAATGCACGGGTTTTCAGGGTATGAGCTTATAATGCTGGTCGATAAGGACTTGTGGATCAAAGATCTTCTATTGCTGCCGCTCTTGCCAGATCTCCTGCACAAATGGATCAGTGACCCCATAAAGCCCATGGCCAAGCCGCATCAGCACATTCGCTGCTAGCAATTCATTCACTACCGGCTGAATTTCCTCCACCCGCACCTCGCGACCGATCGCTTCGCCATAGTCGGCAGCGGCTTCTGCCGAGAAGATGCCTCTCGCGGGCCCTTCTGAACGCGCCACACGATCAAAGATCGCCGTCGCCAGTCCGCCGATCTGCTCCACCTTCAGCAGTTCCAGATCAGCCGCAGCGCTGCGCAGCGTGGCGGCGATCACCGGCAGCAGCTGATCAAGCGCCAACCCTGAACTGGCGCTGGATCGCAATTGGCCGAGGGCCCTCAGGAACTCCTCCGGCCGGTGGCCCAGTGACTGGAATGAGCTCCAGGCTGCAGCCCCAGAGGGTAGTGGCTCCATCCCTTCCTCCCGCAGACGCTGGAGCACATGGCGCACATACGCTTGATCTAGCACCGGGTAGGGCAGCGAGGTGGCGCCGGCAAAGGCCTGATTGCGTCTGGCCGTGAGCTCACTCACCAACGCGCGATGGGAGCCTGTACCAAGAAACAGGAAATAACCCGGGGTGCCTGGTCTGGGATTGATCGCATCCCTTGTTGCCTTGAGGGCCAGCAGCATCTGATTGCCATCGTCGGTGGTGATCGCCTGCTGCACCTCATCCACGATCAGCACCACATCGCCGCCGCTTTGATCCACCACCTCCGTGAATGCCTGGGCCAGGGTTGCCCCGCCGGCCTCACCAAGCTGCTCAAGTTGGAAGCCAAAGCGAAAGCCCATGCCTCCAAGGTCCAGGCCTTTGATCCGCTTCAGGCGGGCCAGCAATGGTGAAGAGGGCGTCGCCAGCTGGGTCAGGGTCTGCCTAACCGCCGCCTGGACCAAGGTTGCTGGGCTCACCTTGGTGTCGCTCCACAGGTCCACATAAACCACTACGGCCCCCTGTGCCTCCAGCTCAGGGACCAGATCCGTGCGCAGGAAAGTGGTCTTGCCCGTACGCCTGAGTCCCGAGAGGAAAAGGCCCGAGCGCAGCCCTTCGTCTAGTACACCCGGGTGCAGCAGGCGAGCGGCCAGCTCGGTGGCCAACTGGGGGCGACGGAAGACCTCAGCCACGGGATTTAAGGCTTTTACGGATCAGCGCTAATTATGGCTGAGCCATAAATGGTTTAAAAGGCGGGTGGCTGGCCTCTCCCGCTCGAGTCGCACCACAATGCCCCCATGGCCACCTCCGCCCAGATCCGCCAGCAGCTGGTCGAAGCCCTGGAGCTCGA
>VFQS010003479.1_pt1 | contig 11987 bp, 3 predicted proteins | sample 3512361 | NCBI WGS metagenome assembly VFQS01 (sample SAMN10412375, study PRJNA504923) | tailings metagenome | isolation source: Relicate 1 Philex TSF3 active mining | place: Philippines | reverse complement strand
TACACCAGCCCCGAGGTGCCCAACGCCGAGCTATTGGCCGTATCCAGACTACTTAACTGCGCCGTCGTTAACCCCACCACATTGGCCGCACTAAACGATGCAATCTGGGAAGTACTCAACCCTCCAAGATCCTGCGTCTCGATCACCGACACATTCGCCGAACTCACCCCATCGAGATTCAACCCCGTGATGTTCGTCGACGTCAACGCCACCAACTGCGCCGCGCGGAGGTAGCTAACCTGAGTGCTTGTGAGGCTTTGAATCTGGGCTGATTGCAATCCGCTGACGGCTGCAGTGTTCAAGAAAACAAGTGCAGACGTACCTAAAGTGCCAACATTTGAGGTATTCAAGACGGCCAATTGAGCAGTCGTTAGCCCAGAAACGGAAATGCTCGAAACTGCAGCAACCTGACTACTCGTCAAGACTGCTAAGTCTTGCGTTTCAAGACCTCTGATATTTGCTGAACTGAGCCCAAGGGTATTTAAGCCGCCAATATTGGCTGTCGTCAGCGCGGCCACTTGCGCACTCAACAGATTAACAAGCTGGCTGGTGGACAACGAAGCAAGCTGTGTGGAGTCAAACTGAGCAATTTCAGCAGTTTCAAAGCCAACGATGCGCGAAGCCTCGATCTCCCGAAGTTGAGAGGTTTTCAGCCCAACAATATTGGTTGGGGTAAGCGCAGCTAGTTGCCCCGTACTGAGCTGAGCAATTTCAGCAGGATCAAGAACGGCGAGTCCGGTTGCGGTTATGCCGCCAAGATTCAATCCAGCAACGTTCGCCGTTGTCAATGCCTCGGCTTGGGCTGTCGAGAGACGAGTCACCTGAGAAGCCGTAAGAGCAAAAACCTGAGACGAGGAAAGACTCGAAAACACACTCGTCGCGACAGACGAGATGGAGAAAACGTCAATTGCTGAAAGTTGGGCTGTAGCAAGGCTGATAATTGCCGATGGCTGTAGCGCCCGAACGATGGGACCTTGCAAGCCGTTGATTTGTGACGGTGTGAGAGCCGCAATTTGACCGCTAGTTAGCGCAGTCGCCTGTGTGGTTGTAAGCGTGCTGAACAAGAAATTTGAGAGACCCGCAATCGATACACCGACAATATTCGAAGTTGTCAACGCGTTGAACTGGCCGAGTGTAAGACCCGAAATCTGGTTCTGATCAATGGATGCCAACTTCGAGCTCGACATGGTCGAGAAAATCGAGGGCGACAATTCCGCAACATCACTCGCGACCATCCCCGCGATGGCGACGCCGTCGAAGTTTGCTGTAGTGAATGCTGCGAACTGGCCTGGCTGCAAACGCTCAATTTGCGCTGATGAAAACGCAGCAACCTGTGCGCTGCTCAAAAGGGCGAGATCGGCATTCTCAATGAATGACATCACCGACTGGTCTACTTTCGCTACTTGAGCGGTCTGAACACCAGGAATATTTGTAGCGTTTAAGGCTTTTATTTGATTGTTGTTAAGCCCAGCAAAGTCAACACCGGCAATATTTGCCGACGTTAATGCGTCGAACTGAGCCGTGCTCAGGAATGCCACTTGAGAACTAGCAAGCTTACTGAGTGAGCCGCTACTCAAGGCTCCGAAAATACTAGGCGCAATAACGCCAAGCGCTACGCCGTCAAGCGCAACAACCGAGAGCCCCGAAACATTGGTGCTCGTAAATGCAGAGACCTGTGAGGTTGAAAGTTGGCCTACCTGCATGCTGGTGAGCGCTGCCACTTGGGCTTGAGACAGCACGTTCACATCATCGGATTCAATCGATCTGACCTTATCGGTAGCTATAGATTGAACTTGCAGAGTTCCCAATCCAGTGACATTTGTGGTCGAAAATGCGGCCAGTTGGGTAGTACTCAGGGCGATAACTTGATTGACAGTAAGAGACTGAACTTGCGCTGGAGCAAGTGAATTGATTTGCGCAGTGGATACACCTAGGAGGGCAGATGTGGCAAGCGAAGCTACCTCATCGCTTGACACAGCCTCAACACTCAAACCAGCAATATTGGCCGAGGTTAGGACGGAAAGCTGCTGGGTAGCAAGCTTGTCAATCTGTGAAGTCGAAAGGCCCTGGACTTGGCTCAGCGCAAGTCCTTTGACTTGCTGGGTTGACAAGCCCTCGACGGTGTCCGGCAATAAAGTCTTTATGTCTGCGCTACTTACGCCCTCAAGCGCCAGACCTGTGACATTTGCTGAGACAAGCTTATTGAGTTGTGCGGTTGTGATGTAGCCAACTTGCTCTGTACTTAAGGTCTTTAGCGCATTGGCACCTAAAAACCCAAACTCCTCAGCATCAAGCACCTGAATCTTGGCCGAACTCAAGCCCGTCATCTTAAGGTCGGCAATATTGGCTGTCGTGAGCGACTTTAACTGCTCAGCACTTAAGTTTTGTACCTGCGATGAACTTAGGCGCCCAACTGCCGCAGCACTCAAATACGCAAAATCGGCCGAGTCAATCCCAGCGAGTTTCGCAGTTGCTACGCCTTCGATCGCTAATTCAGCAATGTTGTTAGCCGTCAACGCTTGAAGTTGCGAACTTGATAAATTACCAATTTGGGTCGAGCTTAGTGCCTGGATTTGTTGGCTAAGCAAAACTTGCAAGTCGTCGGTTTCAAGATTCGAAACACCCGATGTGCTGATTGCGGCGACCTGGTTTGATGTGAGTCCAACGATATTCGCCGTCGTCAGGCCGGTTGCGATCTGTGAGGTTGTGAGGTTGAAAACATCTTCGGTATCTAGCGAGGCGATATTGGTTGAGGAGAGTCCTTGAATGCTCAAGCCTGATACATTTCCTGGAACAATCGCCTTAATCTGACCCGTGCCCAAACTACCAACCTGGGCTGGCGAAAGCGATGACAACGCTGCTGCACTTAAAAAGCCAAAATCAACCGCATCGATGGCCGACATTTGGCCTGTTGCGATGCCCCCCATAGCAAGTCCGACGATATTGCTCGTCGTAAGTGCCTGCAACTGCCCTGTGAGCATCGCGCCAACTTGGGCTGACTGAAGAGAGGCGATTTGAGTTGAACTCAGCAAGGCCACATCACTTGCATCGATAAACGATAGCGTTGATGACGCTAACGAACTCACCTGAGCCGTGGTAAGTCCGCCAATGTTGGCTGCAGTTAATCCAGAACGAAGTTGTGTTGAACTGAGTACAGCAATAGATGCTTCAGTGATTGCTGATATTTTGCCCGAACTCACGCCGTCAAGACTTAAGCCGCTAACATTCGAGGCACTCAGTGCCTGTAATTGGGCGGTACTGAGAACATTCACCTGCGAGGAAACGAGACCTTGAAGCGAAGACGCTGAAAGGCCAGAAACGTCAACCGACTCGATCACAGCAAGCTTATTCGTGCTAACGCCGGCAAGCACGAGACCCGAGATGTTGGCACTTGTTAAGCCACGAAGCTGATCATCACTTAGTTGATTAATCTGGGAGACTGTCAGACGAGAAACCGACGCCGAACTTAAGAAGGCAAAATCAGCAGTATCGATGCCTACAAGCGAGGCCGTCGACAGGCCTTCGATGGCCAGGTCCGAAATATTGCTTGCGCTTAGTGCTTTTAGCTGAGTCGTTGTAAGTTGTGAGGCTTGCGCCGATGAAAGTGCCGCAATCTGGTTAGCACCGAGACGATCAAGGTCAGCCGTCTCGATAAATGGAACGTTATTTGAGACGATCGAGCGCAGAAGCGTCGTCGTTAAACCAATAACGTTATCGCGGGTTAACCCCGAAACTACTTGGCTTGTGGTTAACGAAGCGACAGCGCTCGAAGTTAGCGTACTGATGTTCGCGCTACTTACGCCCTCAAGCGCCAGACCTGTGACATTCGATGAGACAAGCTTATTGAGTTGTGCCGTTGTGATGTAGCCAACTTGTTCTGTACTTAGAGTCTTTAGCGCATTGGCGCTTAAAAACCCAAACTCCTCAGCATCAAGCACCTGGATCTTGGCCGAACTTAAACCCATCATCTTAAGGTCGGCAATATTGGCTGTCGTGAGCGACTTTAACTGCTCAGCACTTAGGTTTTGCACCTGCGATGAACTTAAGCGCCCAACCGCTGCAGCACTCAAATACGCAAAATCAGCCGAGTCAATCCCGGCAAGTTTCGCAGTCGCAACGCCTTCGATTGACAAATCGCCAATATTTGACGAACCAAAAGCCTTCAACTGCGTCGTTGACAGCACATCAACCTGCTGACTAGCAAGCCCGCGGACTTGAGCCGCTGTTAACGCATCAAGCTGCGCACTACTCAGAATGGAGACGGATGCGCTCGAAAAACCTGCCATCGCCTGCTCTGCAAACCCAGCCAGAGACAATTGAGATACCGTTGCCGTCGTAAGCGCTGTGAGTTGTGCAGACCGCAAAAAACTGAGGTTGGAGGTCCCAAACCCAGCAATTTGAGCCACAGAGAGCTGAGCCAGATCAGCAGCCTCAAAGCCAGCCATTTGACCACTGCTGAATAATGCAATCTGCGACGTAGTTAGCGCTGCGATATTCGCTGTCGTAAAACTCGCAATCTGAGCGCTTGACAAGCCGCTGAGTTGCGCCTGTGATAACGAAGCAACCGAGGCAGTAGTCAAGGTCGCAGGGTCTAATGGCGGCGGCGCTGGTGTTGGGCTACTGCCACCCCCACCACCTGAGGGAGCTGGCGTGGGTGCTGGGGTTGGCGCCGGCGTAGGGGCCGGGACGACGACACCTGGGACAACCGTGCCAGGGGTCGCGCTGGTCACCGACTCAGTGAGCTTTTCGCCCGTAAAGTTGTTAACCACCGTTGAAAGATTGCCACTAGTAACAGCCTGGGATAGTGCGGTACTTGCGGCCTGAACGACGACCTGCACCTTTGCAACGTTTTGCAAGGCGACTAAGGCATCGGCACCGGTGGTGCTCACCTGTGCAACAGCTGTGTTGTTAGCAGCGATGACTTGCACGACCTGGTCTACTACGGCCGCAACGCGTTCGCTTGCGCCAACAGCCGCCGCAGAAGTTGTTAGCACTTCCTTAAGCGTATCCGCCTTTGTGAGGTCCACTGGGGCTGACGTCTTCGTGATCAAATTTGCTATAGCCGTCGCCGATTGCGACGCTGCTGCCAGTTTTTCGGAGGCAGTACCCGTCGACGCAACCACACTCGCGGTCTGCACCATCACGTTGGCAACGATGGCAGCCGCCTTTTGAACAGCAACCGCGGCTGATTTTTCTGCGGCGGTTGCTGTTGTGCTCGCCGCAAGCGCCAACGGATCAAATGCGGTCAAGGAGACCGTCGTGGGAAGACCCAAGGACTGCGCGACCTTTTCCTGAGCGGCTTGAATATCACCGCTGTCTCCAGCCACAGCGGCGATCACAGTCGTTAGGGGGTTGACGACGCTTGAACCCGGAGGCGCTTTCAATAGGCCGTTAAAGGGAAGATTGGTGGAAAGATCTACCCCTCCGGATGCAACAATATTCCCGCTTGCGCCCGTTAAGGTAAAGCGACCCTCGGCGTCAGAAACAGCAGTTGCCTCGCCCGGGTCAAGGACACCATCACCGTCGGCGTCGGCAAACACGGTTGCTCCGCGTATGTAGCCATCAATAATTCGGCCGGATTCGGTAACTTTGGACAGGGCATCCAATGCCGCTGTCGTCGATACGTCGCTGTTGTCAGTGACGCGTGCCACCACATTTTGCAAAACAAGTAGATTGGTGCTGTCGCCTTTAAGCACCTCGGTGTAGTACTCGGCAACCTTCACTGCGTTGGCAAGTTGCTTGGCGACGCCCAAGTACGGGTCTGCAGCATCGTAGCCTGGCTTGGAAGCATCCGTTTCCCGCGACGCAAGATTGCCAAAGATCGTGTAGATCACATCACCGCGCGTCCAACCAGCCCCAAGCGCATCAACGATATCGTTTACAGCATCTGACTTGGCCTGCTCACTTGCTAAAGTGCCGACAACCCTTTCAACCAGTCGAGAGGCAAACTCACCCGCAGTCAGCGATGAGGGAAAACTCGATAAGAACTGTTGTTTGGTCGTGAAGACATTGACGATCTCTTTCGTCGACAAGCCAGCCTCAACAGCCTGCTTTAGTTGCTCAAAATAGGTAACCCCTGGCGCTGCATCAAAGGCAACAAGGAAAAACCGATACATCTCGAGCTGTCGATTCGCATCAAAACCTCGAATGATGTTCTCAATGGCTGCTGCATTGGACACCACACTGTCTTTTGTAACCGATCCGACGACATTTTGTAACACAGAAAGGAGTATCGAGTCGCCCTTCAACACCTCGGTGTAGTACTGCGCTACCGCGACTTTATTTGCGAACTGTTGAGCAACACCTAGGTACGGATCCTGGCCATTGAATCCAGGCTTAGTGGCGTCAAGCTCGCGCGACGCGAGATTTCCAAATACGTTATAAATTACGTCGCCGCGACTTAGGCCTGCGTCGAGCGCATCGACGACATCTGCAACCGCATCGCCCTTAGCGGCCTCGCTCGCGCTTAATCCGATGACACGATCGATCAGCTTGCTTGCAAACTCGACTGAGCTTAGCGAGCTTGGGAAGACGCTCGTAAATTGTTGTTTAGTGGTGAAAACATTGACAATATCGCGAGTTGAGAGGCCAGCCTCGACCGCCTCTTGCAACTGTTTGAGAAACGTGACGCCTGGAGCAGCATCAAATGCCACGAGAAAAAACCGATACATCTCGAGCTTACGTTCTTCACTGAAAATTGCCATGCGAGCCTCGTCAAATCCGTTATCAACCGAATCATGATTTTAGACCGACAACGGTTGCTTCGCCACGAAAATCAAAGAGAAATCACGGGTTTCTATGCCTTTTTTGATGGAAACCCGACAAGGCAAAGGCGAAATACGTCTAAGACAAGCATTCGCCGGACGACGCTTGGACTCGATTGGCGATTACGATAAGTTCGCCAATTCATTAACCCACTGAAGCTGCCGGGGCAGGCAAATCGACTTGAGGTCGTAGTGACTACGCGCAAACTCCCTCGCATTAGCGCCAAGCCTTTGGGCGCTGGCGCGATCTTCTAGGAGATCTGCGACTGCTCGAGCCAGACCGTCCGGGTCAAAGAAATCAACCAAGCGTCCGGTTTGATCGTCTTGAATCGCCTCGCGAAGCGGTTGAGTATTGCTGGCAACGATCGCGCAACCCACACTCATTGCTTCGAGCAAACTCCAACTCAAGACAAATGGATAGGTGAGATAAACATGGACAGCGCTCAGTTGCAACAATGGGACGAAGTGCTGATAGGGAAGTTTGCCCAAAAAGTGAACACGCTCCCAATCGGAGTCGGGGATGCTTGGCCTTACCTCGTCGATGAATATGTCCTTCCAGCGTTTACCGCCATCAGGGCGTGCGCCGTAGCTTACATCATCGCCTCCTACGATCAACACCCTTGCTTTCGGGCGTTGCTTGAGAATGTTAGGCAGCGCTCGCATAAAGATGTGGTAACCGCGGTAAGGCTCAAGATTTCTGTTAACAAAAGTCACTACCTCGTCGTCTCGAGTAAGGGCGAGGCCCGATCCTAAATTCAACTGAACCTTGGGCTCGGCAACCAAGTGGTCCGTATCAATCCCATCGTGAATCACCGTGATTTTGGAGCGGAAAGCGTCCGGGAACGTACTTGCCTGCCAATGCGTAGGTGACAGCCCAGCCTGAGCGAATTCAAAATGCAAAAGATTATTTAGATTTTTTAAACGCAGCCGACAGACGTCGCCCGGATCTCTGGATGGAAATTCGGGGTCAAATCCCACATCACCGCCCTGAGTTTTGTAATAAAACTCGCAATAAATTCCAAGCCTCGCTTTTGGCCAGACCTCATTCAAAAACAAACTTTCGCCCCAGCCGTGGTGGGCGATGATCACATCTGGATCAAAGCCCGACTCGCGCAACTTAAGTGCCGCTCGAAAGCAGGCCTCACCGCGAATTGCCTTGGTTTCGAAATCGCCAACCCATGGATGAATACCTTGCGTCGAACCTCTCGACGCTTGGTATGCAACAAGCTCAACGCCCTGCCATTGCTTGACTTGGATCTTTTGCATGGTCATAGCGACGACACGATGGCCCTGGTTTGCAAGGGCCGGCGCCAGAAACTTGAATTGACCAGGAAAGTTTTGGTGGATAAATAAAACGTTCATTACATCGCAATCACTATGCGTTGGCGGCAGTCCGATTTCTTATCCTAGTCGTCAGCCAATCGGATCAAATCAAACTTCCATAGCCACATGAGCGCACGGATCCAGATTTCGGAGGCACCGCCCATGTGCTCGATAAGTTCATTCAATCTTAGCCCGTCTCGGCTCACAATATGATCTAGCAAGCTTGGCGGGAGCTCTTTGGGAAGAAGCTCCTCGTCGAAGCCATAGTTTGCAACGGCGAGGGAAGCAAGAATGCCCAGACGCATTTGAGCCTGCGGTGCCGGGCGAATCATCCAGTTTGACTGTAACGGGCCCGTCGAGAAGTGAGCAAAGCGCTTGAAAGGGTCGGTACGAGCAGGCCATTGTTGGGAGTAAGTTGGCTTCGCGACTTGACGGATTTTTCTTAACTCCGCGCTCAAATCATTGTAATGATCCAAAACGACTGACCAGTCAAAGACTGAGATAGCCCTTTGGCGCCCCTCCGCCCCCATCTGCTCCCTGAGTGTTTTATCGGAAGCTAGAGCGAATGTATAGCCTGCAAGCGCTGCTGGCTCCACAACGGTCGCTAAACTCGCCCTTCCGATATACATATCATACGTATCAACATCGAGCATATGCCGAAGCGCCAAACTTTCACCTGCTCCAGCAGGTGCTTGCACAGTCGGAACTTTAAAACCATCCCTATCGTGCCGCACCGTATCTTGATAGCCGTTCCAATCCGCAATAAGCACTGGGAGTCCCGCCGCCATAGCCTCAACGGGTGTCAATCCGAAAGTTTCCTGAATATTGTCTGAAAGCGAAACGAAAACGTCTGCAGCTTGCCAGGCCATTCGATACGCAATCTCGTCTTGACCATTCACCCTCAGAAATCGAACATGGGGTGCAATCGCTCGCTGTGCCGCCTTAAAACTTTGCTCGATATGTTCATTGGGAAAAACCCCGGCTTCCAGGCAAACGATACCCACACCACCTTCAGCAGCTTCAGGATGATGTTCCACGACAACCCCGGCCGCGGCGGCGTTTGACTTTAGCCTAAGCGACGCCTGCTCGAGTGCCCAGTACATGGGAAGCGGATTTGCTTTTGCATGAAAGGACAAACGGCCCGCAAAGAAGAACACCACCTCCTGCTCGGCCACAGCCAAGCGCTCTCGTGCCAACTTGATTTGTGCTGTTGTTCGAGCAAATGCAGCTGCATCGATGCCAAGCGGAATAATGGGTGTTTGCGGGTCAGTAAAGCGGCTTGCTCCCAGCGCCTCACGCAAATACGCCTTCATCTCCGAGTGTAGGTTCCTTACAAAAACCTGTGCCGCCTTTGAGGTGCAAATCAAAGCATCCCAGGTTTCAAAGGGTGGCATTACCATATCAGCGATCTGGTCCGCAGCGCCTTTTGAGGACAGTGTGTGGGTGACGCCCATGAGACTGAAAGCTTGTGGCGCACCAACTCTTTCGCGCCAGTGAGCCAGCTCTCGAGTGGGTGGGGCGGGATAGTAGAGCGTACCGACGGTCTTGAGTTGCTCAGCCCTCGGAAGCACTTCGAACCCGAGTTCGCCCCGATAACCATTGCTTTGCAACTGCAATTCCAACGATTGCCTGCCGCTTCTCGAAGGCCCAATGCCATTGACTTTACCTTCCACATACTTGGTTGCGAGCCCTCTAATCAATTGTTTCCCAGCACTTTGTCGCCCCATGATCTTTTGAGCAGTTGAATAAGCATCACCTGCATAAAATATTGAATAGTTTGGAGACAGAGCTTGGGAGGCTTGCATAGGATCGCGCATCGTATAGGTGAGTTGCATCGGACGAAAAGCCGGCAAGAGTCTTGCGAGAGATTACATCAGTTGATCAAGCTAGCTTGGGGAACTAACAGATTAGGGTCGTGAGAAAATCCTCGCGGAAGTGCACTACAAACAATCAGGAGCGAGTATCAAATGGCAAAAATTACGATTGACGGGGCCGAATATGAAAGCGAATCCCTCGAACCCGAAGCAAAAGCTCAGGTCGACATGCTCATCTACACCGAACAAAAGATTCGACAGTTGCAAGCCGATCTGGCGCTTGCGCAAACGGCACACACAGCCTACGCAACCCGGCTTAGAGCCTTGTTACCCGCGGGAGAAACCGTAAAAATTGAAGGGGGATTTGCGGGCTAAGCGTTAACGAGATCGCCATAGAGAAAAAGCTCATTAGACAAAGTTAATCGTTAAATAACGCTAAACAAAAAACCTCAATAGCCCGTACTCCAAGCTGTAACGTTTAAATTTTGGAGTGAGCTGATGGCTAGCATGCTTGCATTGAATGGCGCCGGGGCAACGAATCTAAACGCTCGTAAGAATCTGGGGGCTGCTCAGGCCCAGGTCGCGGAGTCAATTCACCGGCTCTCATCGGGTGTACGCCTACACAGCGCTGCCGATGACGCCTCGGGACTGGCAATATCAGCGCTGCTTCTCAATCAGAGTCAGGTAGTTTCAGGAGCACAGTCGAACCTTGGGGCAGCCACGTCAATGCTGCAACTGGCCGATAGCTCGCTGGCACAAGCAAACGATGCCCTCATGCGCGTTAAAGAACTCGTTACCCAGGGATCAAACGACTCGCTGGGCGAAGAACAGTATTTAAGTATTGCCAAAGAAATTATCCAGCAACTAGAGGAAGTCCAAAAGCTAGCCGACCGCACAAGCTTTAACGGAAATCGCGTCTTGGGTGGCGCAGGAAACAATCTGATCGATGTGCAAAAGACGGTTTCTACGGTTCAAAACACGACTAGCATTGTCGGACATCCCCAAGGAACGTGGGTAAGCGTAAACGGCTCATCAGCCGTAGGGAGCTTAACGGGCCCACTACGCGTAAGCATCGCCACAAGCGGAGGAAGCATCAGGCTTACAAGCCCAACCTCTGGAGTGACCCTGGACGACCCTGGCAATGGAAACGACGCTTTCAGTGGAAACGCGACTTCAATTGCCTTTGAGGGCACCCATTCGGATGTTATGGCAGCGCTTGCCAAACTGGAGGGAAAAAGAACTGGGCCCGGTGACTTAGCAATTACGGTAAACGTAGAAACAGTTCCAAGCTTTAGTAACGGAACATTCTCAAACGGGCTTAACGGTTGGACTGCCCTCAACCAACGAGTCAGACTGGGTGGGGTCGACATGGTCGCTGGCTGGCCTACCCCCAATGACCCGAGCACAGCGTCGGACGGGGGTACGGAAGCATCTTCAATCGGCAGCGGGACCTTCACCACATCGGTTGCATCAGGAAGGGCTGTTTTGGAATCTTCCTTATCTCAAGTAGCGAACACGCCCACTGGAAGCGGGGCTGTTGTTCACGGCCCTGTTCTGGTGAGTAATAGCGCAGTCAATATTCCCCCAAATGCAAAAGTAAGTTTCGATTGGGAGGCAAGTGGGGGGAGCGATGCATTTGATGTGTACGGCTATCTGCTAAACGTTGATACAGGGCAAACCATCGAAATCTTGAACAGTACAGGTGCAAGTCGGACCGCCACACAAGCCCTGACTCCTATCGAAGTAACGGTAAACCAGAGCGGGAACTACAAATTCGTCTTCTTGGCTGGGACCTGGGATGCAACAAAAGGGCGAGCAGCTGGTGCACGGCTGAGCATCGACAACGTGCAGGTCACACCCTCAGCGCCTGTGCAAACGAGCAGCGGTAGTTTCAGTGTAGAGGCTCAAAGAACTGTCACAACCCAAACAACGGTCAGCAATACTGTCACCGAAAAGAAAGAAGTGCCGGTCACTTCAAACCAATGGGAGTTTTTATCAGGAACAAACGACGATCGGGTCGAACTGCAAGGAATTGCGATATGGGGTAGTGCCGAAACAGCTTTGCAACGCTATGGTAACGGTCGAG
>VFQS010003476.1_pt1 | contig 11996 bp, 12 predicted proteins | sample 3512361 | NCBI WGS metagenome assembly VFQS01 (sample SAMN10412375, study PRJNA504923) | tailings metagenome | isolation source: Relicate 1 Philex TSF3 active mining | place: Philippines | reverse complement strand
ATACTTTTTTCAATAATTAACATGTTTGGAAAAAAGTATATAGAAAAACAAATTGCTGACAATACTCGCAGATTGACGGCTCAGACACATCCTCCTAAATGGTTTGTTGTATTTGGGATATATGATATTAAACATGCCACATTTGAATGGCGGAATGATGTAAATAAAATTACATATAATCTAATTGCTTCAAATTACGCACATGTATTTAACTCACTTACAACTCTAAAAAAGTTGTGTGCACCGCGTGTGCATTTAAGTGAACGCACACAATATATTATTCCATATTTAGTGTCAATATTTAATAAACAATTTAAAGTTGTGTGTCAAGTTCACGCCGACAAGCGCGTATATGCCATTGCAACGCTTGATAATCCCGCAAAAGATACATTTAAATGGGACGATTTTGATGCGGCGATGATGCATTATAGACGATATTCCAATGTCGGCACCGGCTCAAAAACAAAGAAACAGAGGCGTCGCCCGGTTACATATTATATTTCTTTACATAAGTAAATGGCATCCGTCCAGCCTCATCGCTGTGATTACCTAATCGCAGGGGGCGGCATTGCAGGCCTGACAGCCGCCCTCAAAATTCTCACACATCACCCTCGTGCCAAAGTTGTTGTGTTAGAAAAGTATAAACGCCTCGGTGGGCGCGCTATGACATACGAGAAGGATCTATCAGGCATCGGTCATGTGCGCTGGGAAAACGGCGCCGGTCGCATCCATGCCTCTCACACTCGCCTACTTTCCCTAATTGAACAATACAAACTCCATACGAGTCCCATACCAGCCGCTACACAATTTCTATTAGAAGATGGCACGGCAGCCGCGCAGCCCTCCTTTGAAGAACTTTTACCGACCCTTCTTTTGCCTTTCGCCGACCTGTCAGCGGACACTTTAGCCAACCATACACTTTGGGAACTCGCCCGCAAACTTTACGGGCGGCGCCAAGCGCAGTCTTTCTTTAGCACATTCCCCTATTACGCCGAACTTTACAGGCTTCGCGCGGACCTTGCATTGAAAACCTTCGCCGCTGAAATGGGGACGCGTGCCGACTACTTTACACTCAAAGAAGGGTTCAGTGCACTCATCGAAAAGATTGCGGCGGACATCCAGCGGCGCGGGGCAGATGTCTTTACGGAACATACTTTAGCAGACTTTAAAGAAGGTGCCGACGGTAAAGTGCGGGCAACAGTAAAGTATTATGACCCCTTCAAAGTTCGCTCAGGGGATGTCATCACAAAAGAATTCGCCGCCGACAAGTTGATCCTGGCGCTTCATGCCGACGCGCTGCGCACCCTAAAGTATTTGCGCACATGGCGCCCTCTAAAGTATCTCGGCACCGCCAAGTTGCTCCGTATATATGCAGTCTTCCCACAGGATCCCCGCACGGGCCGCACATGGTTCGCTGATATGCCGCGCACAATAACGGCGGGGCCTCTTCGGCATATTATTCCAATAGACCCCGCACGCGGAATTATAATGATTTCCTACACGGATGAAGCGGACACCGAGCCGTGGTTCGAACTTGCCGAGGGGAAAACACCCGCCCTCCAGGCACATATTATGGAGGCCGTCCGCGCCCTCTTTGGCCCCGCCGTGCCCGAACCACTCTTCCTAAAAGCACATCCGTGGAGCACTGGGACGACCTATTGGAAACCTGGGGCATATGACGCAGAGGCCATGTCGGTCGCAGCGCACCGTGTGAGTCCTGCAGTGTTTGTTGTGGGGGAGTCAATTAGCACGCGGCAGGCATGGATAGAGGGCGCGCTGGAATCGGTGGACCAGTTGATGAAGGTTTTACGCTGATCTAATAGATATGGCTTCAGGCGCCGCCGACGGCGAAGAAGATCGCATGAAAGATATAATACGGTCCTTGCGAGGAATCACATTTACTCCATCGCCGGCATATGGGCTAGATGCACCATTCAACCTTAGCACGGTATATAATGCTAGCACAGCACTTGGGCGTGCCAGTTTTGCAAACCAATTGCGCCAAAGTGCACTACGGGCGGAAATGCCAAATACATCATTGGAATATATTAAGAGACATTCGCGAGCAGGTATACCCGAGGAGGAGCGCAGAGCGCTAGAGAACTCCGTATTCGGGCAGGCCACTGTGCGCCTCTCTAATAGTGCCCGCGCAACCCGTAAAGGGAATCGCACACGGACTGTTTCTCAGCGATTCAACATGCCGCCCCCGCCGCCAGATACACCGCAGCCTTGGGCCCCGCCTGCGTCCAAGCGACCTCGCCTAAATGAGGTGCAGCCAGAGCCCGAGTCCGAGCCAGAAATAGTATTTACTGGAAATAACTCGCCAACGGCCGCTGCAGTCGCCCCGACTCCATTGGTCCTGCCGCCAAAAACAAAGCGCTATTTGCGTGAAGGCAATTATGTTGTTGCAACAGCCACCGCGCCACGCAACGGTGTATTGGGGAATTATATAATACGAAAGCCTGGTGTGATAAAACGCGTTACATATACAATGCTACCTAATGGAATGGTAAAACGATATGCAGTGCAGCCACTAGAAAATATAAACACGACTCGTAAATCGATATCAATATATAAGGAAAAACAGATTACACATGCTCCCTCACAATTTACAAAAAAACGCAACAACGAAGAGCGTGCAGACTTTATAAATAGAATATACAGCGCAAATCTGCCGGCTATATATCCTTATTATAATCCGTATTATATTATCGTAAGTGGACCGTCAGGCGATTTGTATGAACTTTCCAGATTACTCCCGCGTGGCTTAAGAGCACCTCACACAGAAGCCGAAGTCGATGCGTTGCCACCAGGTGATGAGAAAACCTTGCTGAAATTTATGTATGCTTGGTCTAATCTTGTAGAATCCGTAGGCGGTGTATATAGAGATTTTCTACGGAAAATCTATAAAATACATAGCGCAACTGACCGGTCCCCATCCAGTTTTTCTATTTTAATTCGTGATTCTGCACTAATACCTAATAGTAGCCCAGCGTTCATATATGGTATACGCGAATTATTGACGCGCCCCCAGTTTTTCCTCGATAAATGCACGGCGCACGTTGTAGATGGCCAGGGTGTGTATGATTGTCGCGGATATACGGAGGAGTTCATACAAACTATATTAAACAATGGTATATATATACCACAGCGAGACCCGCGCAGCGCGCGTTATAGTATAAAGGACCGTATTGAGTTTTATTTGAAACTTATATTATACCACCCATTTACTCAACACCTGAATCCATGGTTATCTTATATAGATAGTATAGCGGTTGTTGTGAAAAATCCTTCGCTTATTAACACACATATTGACAAATATACTTATAAGGTAAGTCCAGTGAAAAAACTTATAGAGCCCAATAAGAAGGTTCTGGATCATGCATTTAGAGAGGCTATGCGGTTGGCGCTGGAATATGTTTAGTAGCCGCTGCCACCGCCCTCGTCCTCGCCATACTTCCTAATTGCAGCCCCTACTTGGCCGTCTTCAAATATATACAAAGTTTCGCTGTGCGTATCTTTGTAATACTTTGTGCCATCCACACACACCTCCTCGACGACCACTTCTTCGATCTCGAAGATTTCGAGCGGTTCATCTTTACTTTCGACCATCCGCGGCGTAATTATCTTTATGAGTGATGGTGGTGCGTCGACGACCGCCACCTGTGCTTTTTTGGCGACCTGTGTGGCAGGTGCTTTGCGTTTTTTGGGAGGAGGCGCTGGTGCTGGTGCTGGTGCCGCAACAGGTTTCTCCTGTGTAGCCTCAGATGGGGTCCCTGATGCGACCCGCTTCTTCATACTTTGAAATGTCAGTTTCGGTTTAGGAGGGGATGTTTCCACCGCAGGCGCTGATGCAGGCGCCGGCGCAGACGCCACAACCCCAAATAGGTTCGCAATGGGCACCAGTGTGTCCCCGCGCCGCACTTTGCATGCCCGCAGGCCATTTACACCTGTCTTAACTGCTAAATGGGAATTTGCGAATTCTGTAGGCGTATAGTATACGCACTCAGGATTTTCAATGTCTGTAAAGAGCCCTCCAGTATAACGCGCGGTCCATGTGCGTCCCTTGTATGTGTGTTGAATAACATCACCGTCAACTAGGACATCACCGTGATGTCGATCTTTGATGCGTGGCATGTGGCTTGGCACTTATTAAAATAACGAATCCGCACATCAATTTTATCTACCAAACTACACACTACGCCCCTAATTGTAGTAAATCCACATCAACACAACTGTCATCACGAGGAATAATAATATCTTTTAGCCATGGAAAGCCTGCCCTAATTGCTAATCCAAATTCCATATCAACTGAGTTTTGAAGCATAAGCAGAGTTGCTTTTATACGATTTAATGCATATTTTTGTTCGATTTTATCTGTCATACCTAATATATTAGCAATTGATTCCAATTCGCATTTATTTAACCTTATAATTTCACTCAATATATAGTCTACACTAGGTCCAGCATTACCATCTTTAAATAATTTATGTGCAATGCATTCTTTTTGGAATTCATCAAGATATAGTCGCGGTCGCGTAGTCTTACTGGATTTAATGCAGTTCTTTCCCATCCATTCGCCTACCCCTTTGGCAGTAGGTTTAAGTTTACTCATGCGTGCAAATAACATATGATATTTTTCAATAGCAGACGCGCTGTATGTGAATGGAAAGCAAGTATTTTTTTTCTTAAATATATCAACAGTTTCCGATTCAGTTTTATTAAAGTAATACTGAATTAGAACAGTTCCATCGTCATCGCGCACAGTGCCATCTTCACAGAAACATCTCACATAGCGTCTATGCTGTCCATCAATTAATACATTTGCGCACACACCTTCATCATCTACTAACTGCACTATTGTATAAGGTCCTTCAAATTCATCAGGCGACGTTCCAGATGAACGCAGTGTATCAATATGAGTCATATTTATATATCTATTCCCAGACCATGTTTTGATTGTAGACAGTTCGCGGGCAGGAATTCTGTATAAAACACTACCATCCTTGAAGTTGTCGACTTGTTTCCATGTTGTAGGCTGCATAGTTTGGGTTGGCTTGGCACCCAACACTCCTAAATGCACCGCCTATCAAATTTTCATGGCAGCCCGTGCCAATTCATCAGCCTGCCGTACAATATCCTTCAACACCAGTGCTGACGGATCACCGCCTGAATCAATCCACCGAGGGAGCCAGTAGTATGGCGTAACTGCCTGTGCGAACTCCTCATACGGTCCGCATGCACTTGTAAACAGTTCCCTATACCAGAGCGCCTCCGCACTGGTAGGCCGCAGATACCCGAAGCATGCCGCCTTCATTTCCCATTCCTTAAATCCCGCGTCCACCTCCAGGCGCTCCCGAATTTCCGTCGCCCAATCCTTCGCGGCCCCCGCAACGCCATTTGAGAACGCCTCCTTGCGTCTCCAAAGCACCGCCGCAGGAAGTATATCTGTCCCCTCAAACGCTTTCCGCAAAATCCACTTTTCACCCCGCCCATCTACACCAGGGCGGCGCAGCGCAGTCGGCACTGACCGCGCCACCCGCACAAACTCCTTATCAAGGAACGGCGTGCGAGGCTCCAGGCCATTCCCCGAAATGGACCGGTCAGAGCGCAGCACATCAAATGCGTGAATGTCGCGCAGCAATCGCGCAGTTTCCTCATCAAACTCGGCGTCCGACGGTGCCGCGTAGAAGTACATGTAGCCCCCTAACACCTCGTCGCTCCCATCCCCGTTAAATATCACCTTTGCCTTACTCCGCCGCCGTATTTCGCGCGCCACCAAGTAATTCCCCACACTTGCCCGCACGGTCGTAATATCACACGACTGCACAACCCCAACAACTTCAGGAATTGCCGCATAAAACTGCTCAGGTGTCATCACAATTTCCGTGTGCCGCGACCCAATCCAGTCAGCCACCATACGGGCATGACGCAGATCCTCACTTCCCGCGAAGCCAATGCTGTATGTTTCCAGCGGCCGCTCCACGCCTGCCAGCCACAATTCCCGTGAAACTAGTGCAGCAATTAGGGAAGAGTCGAGACCGCCGCTCAGAAGTGCAGCCACAGGTCGCTCCGTCATAAGCCGCTTCCTAACTGCCGCCTCCAGGGCCTCCCGCACAGCCACCGCCGCCTCCTCAACGCCCCAGTCGGCCTTCCCTGCCTCGGGCACGGTGTGATATGCGAGTGTAGACATCAGGCCATACACTGAATCGTATACGGTGGCCGTCCCAGGCTGGACAGCCCGCACCGTCAGCCCGGATTTGATTGCCCCGTGCTCATCCAGGACTGGTGACGCGGTATCCGCGCCTTGCAGGCCCAGGGGCGAGCATGCAGCCCCGTCTGCAATGCGCCGTGCATCCGGTCCAATGCCTGTAACTGCTGCCAGTTCACTCCCCACACATAGTGACTCCACCATATCCCCCCATTCCCTAACTGCCATATACAGGGGTCGCACGCCATATGAATCGCGCCCAATATAGAAGGTCCCAGACGCCTCATTTAGAATAACAAATGCGAATACCCCGTCGAGTGCCTTGCAGAATTCCACCACATTTTCGCCCATGGCTGCAAATAGCGGCCCGAGCACTTCGCAGTCTGAGCCACTTGTAGTCCGAATACCGAATCGTTCGGCTAATTCACGCCAGTTATAGATTTCTCCATTGCAAATCCAGTGATATACCGTGCCATCCGCCGCACGCCATTTGAACGGCTGCATGCCATCTCCATTGAGCCCGTTGATGGCGAGGCGTGTAAATCCCAGCACACATGAGCGCTGGGGCAACTGGACAACCCGCGATGCCTCGGGACCGCGCCGTGAAATTGCCGCCATACACGCTGCTCCGTGCTTATGCGCAACCTCCGAGTAGTCGCGTCCAATATAACACCATATTCCACACATCTCCTAACTGTAGGTGCGGTGGACCTTACGCCGGATTAAAACGCGGACCAGTTAGTAGTGATGGATCCAAGCGACCGTATTCGTGCATTGCAAGGAAAGTATGTTACACGGGATTTTGAGAGGAAATTGGCGGAGCAGCGCTATACACAACCGAATGTATGCGGAGGACTTTCTACGGCAGTTGTGCGGTATCCCGCATACGAATTGCGTGAGCAGGTCCGTGATGGTCTCCGTGCATTTACAACGGATCCGACATGTTCTACTTGCACCACTACGGTGTGTGCAAATGAACCTTATAAGGGGCGGACGGTGCAGCCACCCGGCGGATTATATTACTACTAAGGCAACATGCACAATACTTGTCTTAAAGGCCCAGTTCACATCTTCAATTAGAGACTATGGGGAAACAACCTAAACAAATTAAATCGACAGCAGCGCGTGTAAGCGAATCTGTCAATTTAATCAAGCATTTTACGCAACTGGGTGTGGGGGAGACCGAACCAGGAATGGTGGCACTGCGTTCACGGCTGAATGAGTGGATTCGTGGGGGACCGGCATGGGCCGGTCGCATTGAGTTTGCACGCTACGGGCGATATGCCGATGTGGTATTACCTGACAAGGAAGGGGTTGTGTGTAGTGCGAATTTTAAGATGCATAAATAGATATGGCTGATCGTGGTGCAATGGAAGACGAGAATAATACTGCTGCAATGACAGAGGAGTATAAGCGCTATTTGTTGGAAACTCCACGCGAGGCGCTGTCAAAGAGTGAGCGGAAACTCAAGACAAAACTTGCAGCAAGAAATCTTATGCTTAAAATGGGATTTGCAACACCAGCCAATATTCATAATGTTCAAATATCGACAAAAAAAGTAAAAGCACACCATGCTTTAATGCGTAAAGTTCTCCCTAAAGCGGCATTGGCTCGTAGAATTGCAGCAATGACAGGAGAATCTAAGCGACGCGCAACAATTAAACATCGTAAATTTCTTGCTGAGCTGAAGAAGGCGCGGGGGCCCATAACTGGTAAAATGAAGCATAAAAAGGAGCGCCAGACGCCTCTTTCACGCGAAACTCGTCGTGCTACTCGTGCGCGAATGGTGGAAACACGCCGCCGTCGCCACTTATCAGCAATTCGCGAAGAGAATAATGAAAACATGGAGGCTCTTACGCGCGGTATTGGGGCTACCACCATAAAAAATTCTCGCGGGTCCCAGGGCTCCCAGTAAACCTCTAGGCGAATCCGCTTAATAGTCAAATAGTAGCCCCGCGCGACCTCCGTAAATTCGCAGCACGTTATACATTTCGCCCCATACATACACATTGTAGCGCGGAACAGCCGTCGGTGCAGAGTAGCCGCGCAGCGGGGCGAATTCTAATTGCAGCATCATGCGTTGCAACTTATCCATATTAGCCTCACCACATGGCCCCGATGCACCACGGTGTGCATTTAGCCAGCCGAAGCCATAATAATAGTAGTAACGATGCACCCACGGTGCCTTCTTACATTCAATGGACGGCAATACACTGCGGAAGAACGCCGGTGCCCGACTACCGACTCGTTGTAGATTCCCTTCATACATTAATTGAGCAGCCCGCAACGGTTCAGTATCACGGTCGCTCCATGCGGGCCGCAGTGCCCCTGGGGCGGCAGCGGACAACCCACGCGCGTCAGGCCACCAGTAATTTCCAGATGAATCCACGAGTTCTCGCGAGCATGAAAAATAGTCGTTGTAGTTCGGTGCGTCGATTCGTTGACACATCCAGTATAGATTCCGCACAGGATTGCCGAAACGCATAGGAATCGTCGCACTCATAAGGCCCTGTGTATCAAATACAGGAAGCGCCCGATGATTAATCACGGGCACCTGTATATCACCAATGCGAAACTGATTCGCCTCTGGCTTGTCCACATATATATACTCCACAAGCAAGTATGTATCCCCTAATTGAAATGCATCGGGAGCCCTAACAGACACTGGACAAACTGGACCGACAACATCCAGGCCCTCCACGATTTCCCCAGAGGCACATGGGTAATAAAACTGTGTTCCTTCGAACTGCCACTGTTTAGTCCCACCACACTCCTGGAACTGCCGAGGGGTCACACCACGGGTCACCGCTTCTGTTCCACCACAATCATCCTCACCGACCACATCAGCCGGCAACTGCTTGCTGTTTGTTGTATACATATCGGAAAACGGTGCAAACGACACTTGCACACGCACACTGTCTATACTAATTGCATCTCGTGGCAAGGCTACTGCACTTTCTCCGCGACTGAACCAGAAGGGGAGTGGTGTGCGGACTGTCATGGGGCCTCCTGAGTATCCGAATGTGGTTTGTGAGAAGCCGTTGTCAGCCCGCCCAATTAGGCGGTTTACAGCGGTCACTTTTTCGAGGGGTGTATTGAATTCGTCCAGCACTTCTAATAGCCGTCTGTCGAGTGTTTCTACAGTATTACCGCCGATAATGAATTGTGTTTCTTGTATAAGTGCATGACCGACCGAGTTGGTCCAGCCGAACTTGGGGACCGCATCTGCACCACCAGCAGCCACTGCAGCAACACGTGCTTGTGCCTGTGTGGTCGAAATATCGGGTAGAGTGCTTACAAGAAACACACGCCCAATGAATTCACCTTTCAAGGGGAGGTCACATATAACTGTTTTTCCAAATCCAGGCACCTGATTGAAGTCCACGCGATGCCAGCGGGTGGTGAGGCGACCAGTTCTGCGAAACACTTTGGTGAATTGCCCCCATGTGGGATGGTCGCCATATGTAAGGCGTTCATCTTGGAGACCTGTTGTAAGTTGCCTAAATAGACTTGCAACCATGCGAACTCTACTTAGTCATTTATGGGATTATTAGGCCGGCTGCCGGCTTATGTGGAGTATACACGATTGCCGAGACCGTTCTGGAAGCGGAGCCAGTTGATGCCGATGCAATATACGAGCACTTCCCACGAGCCGGCCAGGTCTGCGTCAAATCCTGCGGGAAGGCCGTCAGTCCGAGGAGCGCGCACAGTTAGGCGAAGTTGGACGGATGAGACTTTACTTGTGTTGATACTACCGGAAGGCTGATGACGCCCAGGGTGGCGCGCAAAGGAATAGCCATACACATAACGGTTATACGCCACAATACCACCTTTATGGGCACCTGCAATGTGGGCCCTATACCAGTCCCCAGGTTGTTCCGAAAATGGCACACCGTTGACCCAAATAGAGGCACTTTCCAACGGTCCCAGTGCATACCGCCCATCTTCTTGCTGGCTTTCTAAGAGCGGCCCAAAGTTGAGCCATTCATTATTGACGGCCACGCCGCGCCGCCTGATCACCCAAAGTATTTCCTCTACTGGCCCATTACACTCTAATGGAATTCCCACAGTAATCATATTTATGCCTGCACCGGTGCCACCTGGCAGTGCTAAAGTATATTTGAGGGGTTCTGAGAAGCGGAACGGTTGGACCTCTCGGTAAAGTATTTCGTGGGGTTTTTTCAAAAGTTGTTCGCGAAGGGTGCCGTCGATAAGGGACGAAAGTGTGGCAATTTCAATGGACTGAAATGGGGGCGGTGTTTCAATTGTTTGAATGGTGGCAAGACCCTGTGTATCCAGTGAGACCCCTGTAAAGGTTATTGTGAGTGGACTGACGCTGGTGATACGCATTCCATTTAAGACAATGGAAGCGACTTTCGTATTAACAATGCCGCCTGATGGGAGGGTGAGTGTGAAGGGGGGGATACCAGTATCTTCCACAAGATAGAATTGGATTGTGCTGAGATTCATAACATATGTGCTTTCGATGACAATATTCAAATAAGGGACATTTACAAATAGGGCTGCTGTAATACCGAGTTTTAGTGTGCTAAATGGTTCAGTTAGGATGAGTGTTTGGCGGTTGAAGTTGGGACTATAAAGGGGGATGGAGTATGTGGAGGCGATTAAGTAGGTTGGGCCGGCGGTTTTTGTGACGGCCTTTAGGAAATTGTTGACATTGGGTGTGGTGACCACTGGGATGGTTAGGCCGAGGGGTGTAGATGTGCATGAGTCGCGGTAGCCGCGGACTTGACGGACGACATCGGCGAACTCGCGGAATTTGACATAGAGGGTCACAGTGCCGTCCTTGCAACTTGTGAGTGGGAGGCTTTCGGCGAGTCGTGTGCGGCTGAACCAGAAGGGCAGGAGGCAGAAAATATTACCATTTTCTGTGGTGAAGGGGCGGTTAGGGTTAATATCGGCGGGGCTGCTGTAGTATCCGTAGGCGTCAGTGGCTGAACCGAATTGCTCGTTAATGTTTGGGAAGAGTCCACTGAAGATTGCGGCGAACTCGCTGTCGACTGTTTCGATGGTTGTGTCGCCTATCATGAGCCAGGCGCGCTCGACGAGCACAAGACCGATGGCGTTTGCCCATGTCCACGCGGTGCCGTCATTTGCGAATTTGTAGGCACCCGAGAAGAAGCGGAAAAGATCGGTTGATCGAATCCAGGACCCTAATTGAATTTGCACGGCAACGTAATGAAGCAAGTCGCCGACTTCGGATGACTTGAGGTCGACTGCTATTGTGGAGCCGAAGGTTGCCGGACCACGGTAAGGGAATGTTTGGAAAGTGGGGGTGAATGGAATGGTGCGTGTGCGATTACGAGCGAGGAATGTGTCGCGCGTAGTAAGGGGATTGAAGAAATCATCTTGGGCATCACGGTCGGCCAAATCTAAGACAGTCTTAATGTCTCCTTTTGGGCGTATACTGGTGTCCATATTACTTATCAAGTGGAAGATGTATTTAGATGTGTTTACTGCGTCTTCTTAGGGACCGCACCACAACCCTGGAACGACTCCATGTAGTAGTAAGACTTGAGAAGGTGAATAGCGATGCCGAAAACAACCGCATGGACGAGGACGGCAGCCATGGAGGTCTTGCCAGTCATCCACCACTTACCGCCAATAGGAGGGAGAGTGAGGAGCACACCGGGCGAAAGGAGGACGAAAAGGGCGATAAGAAGGAGCATTTATATCTTTAAATTAGATTTTATACAAGTATTAATAACATATATCCAATCGAGCTGCATGTGGACGGATATATGTCATATTTATGTAAATTGGG
>VFQS010003475.1_pt1 | contig 11998 bp, 12 predicted proteins | sample 3512361 | NCBI WGS metagenome assembly VFQS01 (sample SAMN10412375, study PRJNA504923) | tailings metagenome | isolation source: Relicate 1 Philex TSF3 active mining | place: Philippines | reverse complement strand
AATATCTAACCAAAGAAAAGAAAATTGGAGTATTAATGCCAGAAGAAAAGAAATAATGTAAACAAAAAGTCCCGATTTAATCGGGACTTTTTTTATTTATAAACAACAGGAATAATTTCTCCTTTTGCTAAACAATATTTTTCAACTAAATCGGCTGAAATAGTATTGGTATAATCTACTTCTTTCACTCTAAAACCTATGCTTCTTAATTTGTCGAAATAATCTCTACCATACACACGAACGTGATCGTATTGTCCGAATATTTTAGCACGTTCTTTTTGATCTGTAATTGAATCATCTGAAAAAGTATCTGCTCTGTTTAAATCTTGAGGAATTTGAAATATTCCCATTCCACCTGGTTTCATGACTCTGTATAATTCTTGCATTGCTTTAATGTCGTCCGGAATGTGTTCTAAAACGTGGTTGCATAAAATCATATCGTACTGATTGTCTTCAAATGGCAAATTACAAATGTCTGCTTTTACATCTGCCAATGGTGACAATAAATCAGTTGTTGTATATTCTAAATTGGCTTGTTTTTTAAAGCGTTTGTAGAACTCTTGTTCTGGTGCAAAATGCAATACTTTTATTTTTTCTGTAGACGTAAAAAAGTTAGTTTCATTTTTTAAATACAACCATAATAAACGGTGTCTTTCCAAAGATAAAGTACTTGGTGATAATACATTATTTCTTTGTTTACCATATCCATAAGGTAAAAACATACGGAAACTTTTCCCGTCAATTGGATCGGTAAATGTATTTCCTTTTAATAAAAATGCAATAATAGGACGCACCACAATGCTCAATCTAATTAAAATAGGGCGCGGAATCGTGTTAAGTATAAATTTGAATATTTTTTTCATTTTGTTATTACATAAAGTTTCACAGAGAAATCACAGAGATTCGCGAAATTTTGTTTTTATGTGTTTATAAATCGTTTAATATTATTTTTTAAAATTTTAGAATGAAAGTTGATTAAAAGCCCTAAAGGAAATTCGCCTAATTTTAAATAGGTAAGGATTTGCGCTTTGTGAACTTCAGTTAATTCTTCAACCGTTTTCAATTCTATTACTATCGAATCATTGATTAATAAGTCAATTCTATAGCCATGATTTAATTCAATTTCTTTGTAAATAATCGGTAAAGAAACTTCTTTTTCTACTTTTAATCCAATCTTCTCTAATTCAAAAATTAAACAATTTTGATATGCAGATTCTAATAAACCTGGACCAAGTATTTTGTGCACCTCAATAGCGCAACCAATTATTTTATAAGATAATTCGTTGATCTTTTCATTTAGTTCATTCATTAAAGTAAAATATAATTTTGCGTGGCTTTGAGTAAATTTTGTGTGGCTTTGTGTAATAATTATAATACTAATGGTACGCTTCTTAAACCGTCTTCTTCATTACTCACAATTCCTAGAGCTTCATATATATAGGCGAAAGTTGAAAGTAATTCTGGTTTTCCGTCAACAATAGCTACATCGTGTTCGAAATGTGCAGAAGGTTTTTTATCAGCAGTAGTGATTGTCCATCCATCTTTATGTTGAATGATGTTTTTAGTACCCATATTAATCATCGGTTCAATAGCAATTACCATTCCGTTGATTAATTTTTTACCACGACCTCTTTTGCCATAATTCGGAACTTCCGGATCTTCATGCATTTTTCTACCTAAACCATGTCCGCATAATTCACGAACTACTCCATAACCGTGTCCTTCGCAATATTGTTGAATTGCATATCCAATATCTTCTACACGATTTCCAACTTTAGTTTCTCGAATTCCGATGTATAATGATTCTTTAGTGACTTGTAATAGTTTTTTTGTAGCTGCATCAACTTCGCCAACTTCAAAAGTATAAGCATGATCACCGTAAAAACCGTTTTTTAATGCACCACAATCTACAGAAATAATATCACCATCCACTAAAGGAGTATCATTCGGAATTCCATGTACAACTTGTGTGTTTGGACTCATGCATAACGAATTAGGAAATCCATACATTCCTAAAAATGCTGGTTCTGCTCCATGGTCGCGAATAAAAGTTTCGGCCAATTTATCTAAATATAATGTCGTTACTCCAGGTTTAATTTCCTTCGCAATCATCCCTAAAGTTTTAGAAACTATTAAAGCGCTTTCACGCATTAATTCTATTTCTTCAGCAGTTTTTATTACAATCATTTTAATAAAATTGAGTTTGCAAAAATACAATAATCTTTGGATAATTTTTATCTTTATGAATAGTATGAGTTTTGTCATGTTTTAAGAGGTAAATCGCAAGTAATTTTGCATAAAAATTAGGTATGGGAAAATATGTAACCGCAGCAGAAGCTGTACAAGTTGTTAAGTCAGGTAATCGAGTTTATGTTCAAGCTGCCGCCGCAACGCCAACTATTTTAACAAAAGCACTAGCTGAAAGAGCGAGTGAATTAAGAAATGTAGAAATTTGTCATTTGCATACAGAAGGGGATGCGCCTTATGCTAATCCGGATTTATACGAGAGTTTTCATGTGAATTCTTTTTTTATTGGAGCGAATGTGCGTCATACTTTAAAAGCTGGAAATGGATCGTATACACCTGTTTTTCTGAGTGAATTACCATCGCTTTTTAGAAAAAAAGTAGTAGAACTTGATGTTGTTTTTATTCATGTTTCTCCACCAGATAGTCATGGTTATTGTTCTTTAGGAGTTTCGGTTGAAGCTAGTTTAGCCGCTATAGAAAATGCAAAAATTGTAATCGCGCAAGTCAATAAAAATATGCCAAGAACTTTTGGAGATGGTATTTTACATGTTTCAGAAATTGATTATTTGGTTGAGGTTGATGTGCCAATTTTTGCTCATGAAGTTTGTCCGTTTTCTGCTGAAGAAGAAAAAATTGGTGAATATGTTGCTTCTTTAATTGAAAACCAAAGTACCTTACAAATGGGAATTGGTTCCATTCCGAATGCAGCATTAAGTAAATTAAAAAATCATAAAGATTTAGGATTACACACGGAAATGTTTTCAGATGGTGTAATCGATTTAATTGAAAATGATGTGATTAATTGTAATTATAAAGGGATTTCTAGAGGAAGAGCATTAGCAACATTTTTAATTGGTTCGAAACGATTGTATGATTTTGTAAACGATAATCCATTTATTGAAATGAAAGAATCATCAATTGTTAATGACACAGCTAATATTAGAAAAAATCCGAAAATGATTGCAATTAATTCCGCTATAGAAGTTGATGTAACAGGTCAGGTTTGTGCCGATTCCATTGGAGCTCATATGTATTCTGGAGTAGGAGGTCAGATGGATTTTATTAGAGGAGCATCTTTAAGTCAAGGTGGAAAAGCCATTATCGCATTGCCTTCCATTACAAAAAGAGGTGAAAGTAGAATTGTACCCCATTTAAAACAAGGGGCAGGAGTGGTAACTACTCGATCGCATGTTCAATACATCATTACTGAAAATGGAATAGCTAATTTATATGGGAAAACATTGAAACAACGAGTAAATGAAATGGTTAAAATTGCACATCCTAGTCATCAAGAGGCTGTGGAAAAAGCCTATTTTGATATGATTAAATAAAAAAATGCTCCCATTTGGGAGCATTTTTAATTTGGATTCGCAATTGTTTTATATAATTCTACATTCGAAATAAAGTATTTGTTTTCTATTGAAATTTTTGACAATTGTGCTAAAACTAAATTGTTTTCTCTTGTATTAATTAGAAATAGTGAACTTTCTCCCATTTCAAAAAGTCTTTCTTCAGAGTTTAACAAAGTTGTGTTATCATTTACTAATTCTGAAATAATTGTTCCTTGTTTTTTTAAGGAAATCAATTCTGCTTTTTGAGATGTGATTTTATTATTTATTTGTTCTTTTTCAAAACTAATAGCAAATTTTTCTGATTCTATTTTTTGTTTAGTTAGTTTTAAACTTCCTCTTTCTTTTCTCAAGAATAAAGGGAAAGCAAAATTTACTCCCAATTTGTAATTTTGAAATTGAAACTCTTGAAATTGATTAGGCGTATTGATATAATTATAACCAATGTCTATTTTTGGTAATAATTGATTTGATTTCAGTTTCCTGTCAATCTCTAACATGTTTATTTTATAATTGATTGCATTTATTTTGGGATGATTATCAATTGAAAAATCTACTAAATTTAATTCGTCCGTTTTTAAATAATCTTGAATGTTCGAAAATAATTTTTCCTCAGGAAACATTTGTTCTTCCAATTCAATTGGAATTGTATTTGAAGTCCATAAATAATTAGATAATTCTAAACGCGATTTCGTTAATTTTAAAAGAGCATCTTCTTTATTTAATAATCTGTTTTTAACTGTGATTCCAGCTTCAACACTATCAATTGCTGCTTTGTCGCCTTGTTCTACCAACGTTTTAATGCCTTTAAATCGTATTTCTGCATTTTTTAAATAGGTTTCATATAATTTAAATTCATCATAAGATTTTTTCCAATTGAAATAAGCGATTGATGCCGAATGCAAAACCTGAATGGCTTGTAAATTTCTTTCAGCATTACTCAAATTAATATTGATTTTTGCCTTTTTTAAATCGGCCATTCTTTGATTAATCAGAAAACCTTGTAAAACAGGTACAGAAATTCCAGCATATGTCAATCCGTCAGTAGGAGCCGAATTTTGAGGATTTAAATATAATCCTTCCGTAGATTCAAAGCCACCTTTAACTTCAATTCCGTACCAAGTTGGAATTTTAAATCCACCATTAAATAAAGAATAATATGTTTTATCATTAAATTCTTTATTGCTAAAATCGGCTTCAATTTTCGGATCGAATGCGCCACGAGCCATCAATAAATTAGCTTGCGCATCTGAAATTTTCAAATCGGCAATTTTAACTAATGGGTGGAACTTTTTAACCATTCCTAAATATTCATTAAACGACAATTCGTTGTTCGTTTGTTGTGCGTTTATTGCATTTATAAATAAGAATAGGATAAAAATGTAAGTCTTTAAAATGCTATTTTTCAGAATCATCTTTTTTCTTTTCTTTATCAGTTTTATAATAATTTGGTGGGAATCCGTTTAGAGTTCTCCAGATTTCAAACCAGATTGGTACATTGTCTAATAATGCCATTGTTTGTGCGCCCGATCCAATACTCAATTGTTTTGGCCATTTTTGTTCTTTCGGATCCGGAGCAATTAATACTCTGTATTTTCCATTTTCAGATATGAAATTTTCAATAGCAACAACTCTTCCGCCAAAAGTACCGTATGATAAATCTGGCCATCCTGAGAATACAATTGTTGGCCATCCATCAAACCATACTCTAACTTTTTCTCCTTTTTGAATTAAAGGAAAATCATTTGGAGAAATAAATGTTTCAACTGCAATGTCATATTGAGCCGGCATGATACTCACAATTGGTGTTCCTTCCTTGATGTTTTCTCCTAAACCAGATTTTAAAGCTCTATTTACATAACCGCTTTGTGGCGCTTTTATGTAATACATTCCATTTCTAATTTTGTAATTATTATATTGATTTTGCAATTTATTTACTTGTGCTTTAGTGTCGTATTTACTGCTTTCTGCGGTATATTGATCACTTTGCGCTTTCGATAATTTTTCAGAATATTCTGCATTAATTCTGCTAATTTCAACACGAGCATTTATTAATTCATTTTCACTACTTAATAATTTGTTTTCTTGAGTAATTAATTTTGCTTCAATTTCTTGTAATTTCAAACGCTTTTCTTCAACATCCGTTAAGGGTTTTAAGCCCTCTTTGTTTAATTGAACGGAACGTTTATATTGCGTATTGGCAATTTTTATTTGCGTTTTAATGGCTTCTAAATCCATACTGTCACTTTTTATTTTTAAAAGTGTTTGTCGGATTTTGTTTTTTGCTTGTTTTGATTTTAAATCTCTTTCATTGTTTATCGCATTCATTTGTGAACCAAGTGCAGTGACTTTTCCTTCATAAGAATTCACAGCATTTTCTTTGGCTAACATTTGATTTTTAGTATTCTCAACTAAATTCGGATCTAAATAATCTTCTTTTATTTCTGAAATGAATAAAATAGTATCGCCTTTTTCTACATAATCTCCTTCGTTTACATACCATTTTTCAATTCTACCTGAAATTAAAGATTGAATTGTTTGTGGTCTTTGATTCGGTTTTAAAGTAGTAACTGCTCCAGAACCAGAAATGTTTTGAGTCCATGGAAGAAATAAGAAAAGCACTGCAATTGTTACAAAAACAAGAAAGATTTTATTTAGAATTTTATAGTGTTTTTCTTTATTTAAAAATCCGATTGCGCTGTATTTTTCGAGTGTTTTGCTGTTAATTCTGTTGTTGTTTGAAACATTTAACATAATTATTTATTTAAAATGTTACTAATTTTTCCTTTTTCCATAGTAATAATTCGATTACTACTGTTGCTAAATTGCTTGTTGTTTGATGTGGCTACTACTGTCGATTTTTGACTAGGATCCATTAAAAATGCAATAATTTCCTTTGATGTGGCTACATCCATTTTATCAGTTGGATTTTCTAAAAATAAAATTCTAGGTTTATGTAAAACACATCTTGCTAATAATATTTTCTGAATGTTAGACGATGATAATTGTTTACCATCTGGAAAAATTGGAGTATTTAAACCTTTTGGTAATGTTTTTATAAAACTAGTTAACTTTAAATTATCCAAAGCCCATTTAATATCTTCATTTGAAATGTTAGGATTGTTAAATGTTAAGTTTTCTAAAATAGAACCTTCAAACAAGGTTTCACCTTGTAAAATACTACCAAAATGAGTACGATATTGGTTGATGTCCATTTTGTTAAACGTATCATCATTAATGATAAAATGGCCTTGCGTAGGTTGCATTAATCCGGATAGAATTCGAATTAGTGTGGTTTTTCCAGAACCATTATCGCCTTCAATTACTATTTTTTCACCTTGATTTATTTTTAAATTTATATCTTCTAAAGCGTTTGTGGTATCGTCTTCAAATTTAAAACTTACATCTTCTAACTCTAAAGTTAAATTAATGAAGCAATTTTTGGTATTTATTTCCGATTCTGATTCAATTTGTAAATCGGTAACTTCACCAATTTTTTCAACGGAAGTTAATACATCATAAAAAGTTTCTAAACCTAAAATTATTTTTTCTACAGAATTGATAACCAATAAAATGATAATTTCAGCAGCTACGAATTGTCCAATGTTCATTTGCTGGTTTAATACTAAAAAACCACCAATTAATAGCAAACTCGCAGTTATTATGATTTTAAATCCAATCAATTGTGAAAATTGTCTTTTGATCACTCGAAAATGCTCTTCTCTGTAATTGATATAATCTGAAACTAATTTGTTATTTTTTTCAAGTGCAAACTCAAAGTGGTTTGGGTTTTTAAAACTAAAACTATTTCTTGATAACTCTTGTAACCAACCCGCTACTTTGTATTTAAATTTCGATTCTTTTAAACTGCTTTCTAGCCCAGAAGCGTATGAGAATTTAAAGATAAAATACAACACAATCATTAATAAAATACCGAATAGAATAAAAAACGGATGGTATAGTGAAAGCAAAATTAATCCGAAAGTAATTTGCAGTAATGCTGCCGAAAAATCAAGTAATAATTTTGATGTTCCTTTTTGAATCGATAAAGTATCGAAAAAACGATTGGCTAATTCTGAAGAATGTCTATTGTATGTTGATGAAAATTTTAGTTTTGGAATACGATACGTAAATTCAAAAGCAGAACGAATAAATATTTTTTGTTGTAAATTTTCAGTTATTCGTAATTGCATTAAAGAAAGTAAGCCTACAAAAGCTACACCGATTATTACTAAAACTACTAAAACTATCCAAGAAACACTTGCTCTTCCGGCTTGTATAAAATTAATAATGGCCTGAATTCCAAGTGGAAGTGATAAACTTATTATTCCCGCAAAAGCAGCGTAAGATACAATTTGAATAATATCTTTTTTGTCTAACCGTAATAGGTTAAAATATCTTTTTAATGGTGACATACTTTATTGTTTTAAAAGTTTTTCTACTAAATGAATATAAAACGCAGAAGGATTAATTTCGTCGTTACAATTTGTTATAGTTTTTAAATGGTTTTTTAAGAAATGCTGATGCAATGATCCTTCTATAATTGATGAAACTAAACTTTTCGCAAACGGATAATCTGGGTTAACATCGTTAATCATTTTTTCGATTCTATAATTTACTTGTTTGTAGATTAAGAAAAAGCCTTCTTTGTTTTCTTTGTCAACGTGTTTATTATGTAGCGTTTTTGTAAATTCTTCAATTATAATCTTATTTAAAATAGCTTCGTTAATGTGTGCGGTAGAATAATCGTCTTCTATGTTTTCCGTTACAATTGTTATAGCTTTTTTTAATTTTTCCAGTTTGTTTTCAATATTTGCTGTAGAAAATACCAAACGATATTCCATCCAAGCCCAATACCATGAAGACAAATACACTAAAAGTTTGTGTTTATTTTCGAAATATCTGTAAATAGAACTTTCATTGGAACTAATTTTTTCGCCTAACTTTTTAAATGTAAACTCTTCGAAACCAATTTCGTCTATTAGTAAAATGCTGTTTTGTATGATTTTTTTTCCTAAAGCAGAAGTTTCAGGATCTTTTACATATATTTTTGGGTTGACTTGAATTTTAATATTTGATAATAAATCGATCATTGTTGTTGATTTACTTGGTTAATTGTTTTAATTTGGATGATGTCTACTATAAATGCAAACAACATGGAAAAATAAATATATCCTTTTGGAATGTGAAATTGTAAACCTTCTGCAATTAATGAAACTCCTATCATCATTAAAAAACATAATGCAAGTATTTTAAAAGAAGGATGTTTTTTGATGAATTCACTAATTGGTTTAGAGGCTATTAGCATAATTAAAACAGTTATAATTACAGCTGAATACATAATCCAAAGTTCATTAACCATTCCAACAGCAGTTATAATTGAATCTACAGAAAATACTAAATCTAAAAGAATTACTTCTCCTAATAATTTTCCAAATGTAGCTTTTGCTGCCTTTTTGTTTTCTGGTGTTACAGTTTCAGTTTTGTGATAAATTTCTTTGGTTGCTTTATAAATTAGGAAAATACCACCTGCTATTAAAATGATTCCTTTTCCTGAAAAATCGACACCTGATAATGAAAAAATTGTAGCGTCTAGTTTTAATATCCAAGATATAGCTGCTAAAAGGAGTAGACGCATTGTCATTGCTAAACCAATTCCCCAATATCTTAGTTTGTTTCTTTGATTTTCTGGTAATTTATCTGATAAAATAGAAATAAAAATAATGTTGTCTATGCCTAAAACAACTTCAAGAGCAATTAAAGAAAGTAATGCTATAATAGAATCTACCATGTTTATAATCTTATTTTAAATCCGAAATTAATGTTTTGTAATTCTGTACTTGTAGGTTGAATTGGGTTTTTTCTTAAGTCTAAATATTGTAAATGGTCTAAACCTTCTATTTGTTTAGGTAAAAACTTAAAATTATTGTCGTCTAGATATAACATTTCTAGGTTTTTTAATTCTTCGAAGCCTTTAGGAAGTTTGTCTAAATTATCATTTGAGAGATGTAATATTTTTAAAGCAGGTAATTGCTTTAGTGTTGAAATGCTTTTGTCTAAATTAAAATTAACTTCATCATTCAGATATAATTCTTCTAAGTTTAATAGATTTTTAAATTCCATTGGTATAATTTCAAAATCATTACCGCTGATGTCTAAAATTTTTAAATTTTTTAAATTTCCAATTTCTTTAGGAAGTTCTTTTAAATGATCGTTTTTTAAACTTAAATATTCTAAGTTTTCAAATTTTTGAAAAAAATTAGGTTCGAATGTAAGATTTTGATTGCTTAAGTTTAATCTTTTTACTTGTAAAGGATTTTTAAGAGCTTCTTCAATAGTTGTAAAATCCGGAACTATTTTTAAAGTGTCTGATTGTGCAGAAGTAAATGTACTTATAAGTACAAAAAATAACTGTAAAATTTTAGAAGTTGCTTTCATAATCTTTTAGTTTAAAAAATTGAAACTAATTATTTAACAAAAATACTAATTAAATTGATAGTAATACTATTAATTTTGAGTTTTTAACTTTTATTTAATAATTGTCCACAAAAAAAACCATCATATTTGATGGTTTTTAAATTAATAATTTAGAAGAAATTTATTTCTTTAATTCTAATTTTTCAGCAAAATAATCACAAAAATCAGTCATGGTTGCTGCCATTTTTTCATCGCCTGTGGCGCGTTGAAATGTATCTGTCATGGCTACTAACGTTTGATGAAAAAATATTTTCATTTCATCAACGGGCATGTCTTTTGTCCATAAATCGATACGTAATGTTTCTTTGGCATTAGCATCCCAAATAGATAATAAAACGGTTTTTGCTTCTTCGTTATTTACACCACCATCTTCAGCTGTCCATGATAATTTTTCTGGAACATTATTTTGGTCTAATTCTATATTGATTTTTATTTCAGATGTTTTATTCATTATTTCTTTGGTTTGTATTTTGAATTGTTAAAGATGATTATTGGTTCTGTTTTTAATAATTGATCTAAAGTCACATCGTTGTTTTCCATATAACTTTTTACAATTTGCCAACCAACCCATTGTCCAACTCTTCCAGGAGATTCTCTATCGATTTCGGGTCTGCCAAAGTTAGTGAATGGGCCGTCTTCAATAAAACGTTGTGTGTTTTTGAGGTTGCTTTCGTATAATAATTTTTCTTCAATGAAGTATGCCCAAATTTGAGCTTCATTTTCTTCACACCACTTATATTTAATTTCAGAATATCCAATTTTTTGATAATTTGGAACGTCTGGAATTAATAAATCTTTTAGATATTGTAATTTGCCAAAATAAATCATTTCACTAATAAGTGTTTTATCTTGTGATGGAAGAATTTTTCTATAGGCAAAATTAGTAACTAAATCGGGTAATATTTGGTTTGGTTCTAAGTTTGCTTTTTGGTATTCTGAGAATTCACCATAAAATTTATAATCTTTTCCTAAATATGCATCTAAAGAAATGATAATTTCATCATTTGTGTAAAATGCTTTTTTGTCAATTGTTATTTCATTGATGATAGTAAATATTCTTGGGGTTTTTTCTTCAGGAAAATAATATTTCACACGAGAAACTAGATTTTCAATTTCATTTTCTAAATTAGAAAGATCGTTAAATTTTTTTTGAACATCTTTGTTTAAGTCTATAAATGCTGGTTCTTTCGATTTGTTAATCCAAAATTCACTTGTATATTCTTCTCTTTCTGGAAGAAATTTTGGGTATTTTCTTTTTAATTCAACAAGTTTTTGTTGGTCAACATTTAAAAATTCTTTATCAAATCGTTCAATATTTAAATCTACCGACTTCTTCACGTCTGCTACTTCAATAGCATCATTTTTTTTGCATTGTATAAAGAAACAACCTGAAATAAGTAAAAAGATTAATTTTTTCATCGTATGAAATTTACTATTTTTATCAAAAATTATTGAACTGCAAATATATAATTATATAGCTAAAGTATTTATTAAAATTATGTCAAATAAAACCACTTTAAATTTAGAAGGAATAAACAATCATATTGTAAATTGGCTGAAAACGTATGCAGAAAATTCTGGTGTAAAAGGATTTGTTATTGGGATATCAGGAGGAATAGATAGTGCTTTAACATCAACGTTGTGTGCACAAACCGGTTTTCCAGTTTTATGTGTTGAAATGCCAATACATCAAGCTCAAAGTCATGTTAATAGAGCTAATGAGCACATTGATCAGTTGAAAAAACGTTTTCCAAATGTTTTTAATGATAGAATTGATTTAACTCCAAGTTTTGAAACGTTTAAAAATAGTGTGCCAACATGTGAGAATGAAAAAGCTTTACATTTAACATTAGCAAATACTCGAGCACGTTTACGTATGACGGCTTTGTATTATATGGCAGGAATTCATGGTTTTTTAGTTGCGG
>VFQS010003474.1_pt1 | contig 12006 bp, 11 predicted proteins | sample 3512361 | NCBI WGS metagenome assembly VFQS01 (sample SAMN10412375, study PRJNA504923) | tailings metagenome | isolation source: Relicate 1 Philex TSF3 active mining | place: Philippines | reverse complement strand
ATCTGCTGACTGCACAGGCGCACCCGAATTTCACGTTGTACGAAGCCGATATCCGTGATCTAGCGGCGTTGACACACATCTTTGCAGAAACGCGCCCCACTCACGTGGCACATCTAGCGGCGATGGCTGGCCCGCGTTATTCGGTACAGTATCCGTTGCTCTACGAAGAAGTCAATGTGCGTGGTACGATGCATGTACTCGAACTTGCGCGGCAGTATGCGGTGCAGGGCATGACTGTGGCCTCGACATCTTCGGTGTACGGTGCACTGCCAACCCCGTGGCACGAGGCGCTGAGCGCCGACAAACCGTTGTCGCCGTATGCGGCCACCAAACGGGCTGCCGAGATATTGGCATATACGTATCACTATCAGTTTGGTGTGCCGACACGCGTGTTGCGCTTCTTTACGGTGTATGGGCCACGTGGTCGCCCTGATATGACACCTAGTTTGTTTGTCGACAAAATGCGGCGCGGTGAGCCAATTACCCTGTTCGACGGCGGAGTGGGCGTCTATCGTGATTGGACATACGTGAGTGATATTGTGCGTGGTATTATTGCTGCATTGCATGTTGAGGTGCCTTTTGCCACGTATAATTTGGGCAATTCGGCCCCTGTCGAACTCCGCGAATTTGTGCAAACGCTTGAGCACATCACTGGACTGACGGCGCATATCGAAAGCCAACCCTTGCCAGCGTCAGACCCACCCAAGACCTATGCTGATATTGCTCAGGCACAACATGATTTGGGCTTTCAGCCACAAATGCCGTTGGAACGCGGGTTAAAGCTGTTTTGGGAATGGTATCAACAAGAGTATGGGTGCTAATCAGATGTCGGAAGAACGTAATTTTTCACTCCAAGAGGCCTTGCGCAGTCCCCGTACTTGGGTATCGTTTGCTCTGGCAATCATGCTCATCGTGTTCATCTTCCGCAGTCTCGATATTTCATTGACTGAAACACTACAGGTCATGCGCCAATCAGATTGGCCGTATCTGGTGGTTGGCCTAGCCGTGTTCTATTTGACGTTTCCGTTGCGTGCCATTCGGTGGCGCATGTTGCTCGAGCATTCAGACATTGCCACGCGGCAAGATCGCCGCTCGTGGGCATCGCTCCCGGCGTTGATGGAATACATCTACTTGTCGTGGTTTGTCAACTGCATCGTGCCGGCCAAACTGGGTGATGTGTACCGCGGTTATTTGCTCAAACGCAATGGCCAGGTGTCGTTTGCTTCGACGGTGGGCACGATTTTTGCCGAACGTCTGCTCGACATGTTGGGGTTATTCACCTTTTTGGCGGTATCCGGGTTATTGCTGTTTGGCACGCACTTGCCCCACGAAACCGAGTGGTTGTTTGTGGTCGGTGCCGCTCTGGTGGTCATCATTGTCATCGGTTTGTTGAGTCTGCGCTGGCTGGGACCGTGGGTGGTAACAATCATCCCTGAATCGCTCAAAGAACGGTATCAGCGCTTTTCAGAATCCGCATTGCAATCGTTCCAACCACGCATGTTGCCTGGGTTGATTGGGATGACATTGCTGGTGTGGATGCTCGAAGGAGGGCGGCTCTACTTTGTGATTGTGTCCATGCATCGGCTCGGTGTGGATTTGCCGTTATCACTGGTCGTGTTTGTATCACTGGCGTCGTCATTGCTGACGGTGGTGCCGTTTACGCCGGCTGGTTTGGGGTTGGTCGAAGGTGCAGTGACCGCAGTGCTGGTGACGGTAGTCCAGTTGGGGCGTCCTGAAGCGCTAGCAATCACCCTGCTTGATCGCATCATCAACTTCTGGAGCATCATCGTGTTTGGTCTGGTGTTGTATTTGCTGAGTAAACGGCGATGACGAGTCGGATTATCATTGACTATACGGCAGGGGCATGGCAGGGGGCCGGGATTGGTCGTTACACGCGTGAATTGGTACGTGCCGTGTTTGCGCAGGCACCTGACAACTACCAATTTGATGTGTTTGTGGCGGCGGGTTGGCCTTGGCAGCGCATGCCGTATCAGGCTGATATCGACGAATTGCAGCGGTTGCGACCCGGCATGCGCATCTATCGCATCCCTCTGCCGCCCCGGCGTCTGACCCAGGTGTGGTTTCGGGCCGGGTTGGCGTGGCCTATCGAATGGTTGACCGGGCGCGCTGATTTGGTACATGCGCCGGATTTTGTACTGCCCCCGACGCAGTTGCCCGGTATTGTGACCATTCACGATTTGTCATATCTGGTGCACCCCGAATGTGCGGTGCCTGGGGTAGCGCGTTATTTGCGTGAAGCCGTGCCACCGTCGCTCGCACGTGCGCAGGCTATTGCCGCTGACTCGCTAGCCACCAAGCGCGACATCGTACAGTGGTTGGGAGTGCCTGCTGCCGACATTGATGTGGTCTATGCTGGCGTGACTGACCGGTTTTGTGCACTCGATGACACGGTAATAGAGCCGGTGCGTCAGCGCTATGGATTGCCCGAACGGTTTATTTTGGCTGGCGGTACCCTCGAGCCCCGTAAAAACTATGTGCGTCTATTTGAGGCCTATGCACGGGCGCGCCAACAGCGTGAAGATATGCCGCCATTGGTAGTGTTTGGGCGGCGTGGGTGGATGTACGAAGACATCATCGCTGCTCCAGAGCGCTTGCACATCCAGGATTCCGTGCAATTTGTCGATTTCGTAGATGACAATGACCTGCCTGCGTTGTATAATCTCGCTTGGGCCTTTGTCTACCCGTCCATTTACGAGGGGTTCGGCTTACCTCCGCTGGAGGCACTGGCCTGTGGCATTCCGACACTTGTGTCCAATGTGTCGAGTTTGCCGGAAGTAGTCGGGGATGCGGCGCTACAAGTTGCACCCGACGATATCGATGGACTCTCCACACAGTTAGTGGCATTGGTGTATGATGAAGTGTTGCGCGCAACGTTGCGTGCCAAAGGGCCAATGCAGGCTGCTCAATTTACGTGGCAGGCGGCTGCTCAGCAGTTGCTACAACTTTACGCTCGTCTTCTTGCCCAAGAGCCAGCAGCAAAAGGGATGTAATGGTATGGCACAACACAGTAATGCTCCCACAGGCGTCATGGTCGAGGCGCACGACGGTCGTGACCGGATTGCTCTCTTCCTTTCGAAATATTTCTCCCCCGTATTTGCCTTCGTGGTTGGGCAAATTCTGGCTGTTTTGAATTCACCAGATTTGAAATCTGCGGTACAATGGACCGTCATTGGCGTATTGATACAACTGGGGCCAGTCATGATCTGGTATCAGGTGCGTATGCGTCAGGGACGCTTGAGTGATGCGGACATGTCGAACCGTACCGAACGCAACGAAGCATACCTGCTCGGCGGTGTGTCGATGACCATTGCCCTGGGTGTGTTAGCATATGCCGGTGCCCCACTAGCCGTGGTCGCATTGGCGGCCAGTTTCCTCTTGATTGCCGTGTTGAGTGGTATCACGAACATCTGGTGGAAGATTAGTATGCATGCTTCGGCCATTGCTGCAGTGGCGACCCTTGCAACGATGCAATCGCGCAGCCTTGGAGCCGCCTTTTGGGTGTTGGTGGTGTTGGTCAACTGGTCACGGTTGCACACCCGCAATCACACCCTCGGTCAGGTTACCGCAGGGACGGTACTGGCTGCGGCGGTGGTCTACGTTGTTCATCGTTTTCTCGGTGTATAGGTGCTCACGCACAAGGAGAGTTTGTTGTGACCAAAGTACAAATGACCAAAGGCAAGTACAACCACTTGTTGGCCTGCTCGGACGAGCATGGCGTCATCGCTGCAGCTGCAGCTGACCAACGTGGTTCGTTGCAAAAGGCCATTGCCAAGGCCCGTGGCGCAGATGGCAAGGCCACTGCACAAGATCTGAGCGACTTCAAGACCAGCGTGACCCGCATCTTGACGCAGCACTCCAGTGCCATCTTGATGGACCCCGAATACGGCATGGACGCCATCAAGGCTCGTGCTGCTGGCTCAGGTGTGTTGGTGTCATACGAAAAAACCGGCTACGACGCCAGCGTCAAGGGTCGTTTGCCCGACCTGTTGCCCGAGTGGAGCGTCAAGCGCATCGTCGAAATCGGCGGCAACGGCGTCAAGATTTTGTTGTACTACAACCCCTTCGATGATGCCAGCATCAACTCAATCAAACATGCTTTCATCGAGCGTGTTGGTGCCGAGTGTGCTGCCAACGACATCCCCTTCTTCCTCGAGCCATTGGCATACGACGACGAAATCGGCGACGAAAAGGGCTTTGAATTCGCCAAGGTCAAGCCCAAGTATGTCACCGCCTACATGGAAGAATTCTCGAAGCCCCGTTATGGCGTCGACATCCTCAAGGTCGAAGTGCCGGTCAACATCGCCTATGTCGAAGGGACGCGTGCCTACAAGGGTCAAGCCGCATATACGGTCGCTGATGCTATGCGCTTCTTCCGTGAGGCCGGTGAAGCCGCTGCCAAGCCGTTCATCTACTTGAGCGCTGGTGTGAGCGACGACATCTTCCGCGAGACCCTCGAGATTGCTGCCGAAGCCGGTACCAACTTCTCGGGCGTGTTGTGTGGCCGTGCCACCTGGCAAGACGGTATCCCCGTGTTTGCCACCGAAGGTGCCGCTGGCCTCGACAATTGGTTGCTCGATCGTGGTGTCGCCAATGTAAAGGCCCTCAACGAAGTGCTGGCCAAGGGTGCCAAGCCTTGGTGGGACTTCTACGGTGGCAAGCAGAACATCGAAGTCGTCGATCAGGTCGTTTCCTAAGTCTGATACCCGTCTCCCTTCAGCCAAACAGGCTGAAGGGAGGCTTTTTTTGTGTCAAACACCGCAGACAACGATGGTAAGACTTGTTACAATAGTGCTACAGAGGTATCGGCTAGGAAGAATACTTGTCATGCAACGAACGTTGTCGGTTACGGGGATGTACAATGTGCGCGATCTGGGCGGCTTGCCGTGCCGCGATGGTGGTACGACGCGCTTCGGGGTGTTTGTGCGCGCAGATTCGCCGCATGCATTGGATGCAACCCAACAACAGACACTGATTGGGCGAGGCATCGACACCGTGGTTGACTTGCGTTCGCAACACGAACAGAGCATGCAACCAAATCCTTTTGCCGCCCAAACGGCGGTGCACTATGTGCATGTGCCATTGCGTGCGACTGGCCTGCAGGCCTACGATATCCGCCAAATTACCAATATTGATCGCTACTACAACACGTTATTGCACACTGCACACGATCAGTTTCGTATGATTTTTGCCACATTGATACAGTCGCATGCCACCACGTTGTTTCACTGCCGTATCGGCAAAGACCGCACTGGCATCCTGACGGCCCTCATTCTTGATGCGGTCGGCGTGCCCCACGATATCATCGTCGCTGATTATGCGCTGACGACTGCCAATATTACCCCACTGATTGCTCAGTACCAATCCGAACGCCCCTGGTATGTGCGCCAGTCGTGGTACGAAGGTCTGTTTGAGGCCAAATCACGCTACATGCAACGGTTTCTCCATGAATTGCACCAGCGCTATGGTGGAGCTACAGCGTATTTGCAGGCGATTGGCTTGCCCGATGCCCCAGACACACTCCGACAGCGGCTGATTGTGCCTGTCTAATCAACCATCAACTAGATACCGCAGTGCAATGCACTCGGATGCAGTATCTTGAGGGGTTCGCCGTGGGCGAAGCTATGCCCTGCTGCCACCTGAATGCTTTTGTGATAAAACGCCGTGACGAGCTCGTCGAGCCCATCAGCATCGAACTGGGCGTGATAACAGCGGAGTGCGGCTTCTTTTTGCGACCAAGTCGACGTAATGTCGACGATGACATTGGGTTCACGCGTGAAATAAAAGCCAATGCCGCTAATCTGGTGGCGAGGATCGTAGGCTGCATCTGCTTGCGGGTCAGACGATGCAATGCGCGTGAGTCCGGCAAACATGACGGCTTCACTGGTGGCCAGTCCAGTTTGGATGTGGTCGCGGTGACCCTCGTAGGTCAACCAGGGGTCGCAGGTCAGTACGAAGTCTGGTCGTAGTCGGCGTATGAGGGCGAGCAGATCGCGCCGCACTGCGAAATAATCATAGGCGCCGGCATCCGGGTAATCGAGCCAGTATTGCTGCGGATGAATGCCGAGGATGGCGGCGGCAGCAGCCTGATCGCGCTTGAGTGCCACACGGGCTGCATCATCGTCGGTGAACCCTGCGACGACGCCCATCAGATCATTGGTGACAGTTGCATAGATGATCTCGCTGCCTTGAGCGACCAAGCGCGCAATGGTGCCGGCTGCTGCGATGTCGTTGTCGTCGTAGTGCGGTTGAATGCACAGCACCCGTTTGGCACTCCACAGGTCTGGGGTCGGCAACAAGGTGTCGATCATGGTACCTCCTCTAGGCGTGTGTGATGCGTATCGCCTGACCGCTCTGCGCACTCGCCACTGCTGCATCGATGATGCGCATGTTGACGAGGCCCTCAGCAGCGCCAGGTATGGGGGAGATGCCCTGCCGGATGCAATCCACGAAGTAGGCCAGCTGTGTGTCGTAGAGTGATTGCGGGCAGTGGGTGGGGCGGGGGAAGGCAAAGCCGGCTGCGGTCGTCACCACATCGCTGCGATCTGCGTTGGGCATGATGATGCGTGTGGGGAAGGCCTGCCCAAAGCCGTGGGTGCCATACAGCTTGGTGGCTGCCTCGGGCCCATCCATGTGCGGATGCCACCAGCCCGATTCAACGACGGAGGTCGTGCCGTTGGCCCATTCAATCAGCAGAATCGCCGTGTCGTCGACATCGTAGTTTCCATAATGTGTGCCGATTTTGGCATAGACAGAGACCGGTAGCGGATCGTCGAGCAAAAAGCGTACGGTGTCAATGGCGTGGATGCCCATGTCGGCGAGCGCACCACCTCCGGCGAGGGTTTTTTGGGTGAACCACCCACTCGGCCCCCAATGCGTGTGAATGCCGTAGCCGGTGGTGCGGATAATGGGGCCGAGCTCGGGCATGCGTTGCTTGAGCCACAGGATGTCTGCGTCGAAGCGCCAACAGTGCGCTACCATCAGAGTGGCGCCGCTGTGGGTGGCAGCCTGTTGCATGGCGAGCGCTTCGAGTGCGTTCATGGCCATCGGCTTTTCGACCATGACATGGATACCACGTTGCACCGCTGCGATGGTCTGTGGGGCATGGAGCACATTGGGGGTGGCCACGACCAGGGCATCGACCGTACCCGCTGATACGAGTGCGTTGATGTCATCATATTGATGGGGAATGTTGAATTGTTGTGCGAAATCCGCCCGTGATTCAGGGCGATGATTGACGACGGCGTTCAGCGTGAGCCCCAGTGATTGGGCTGCTTGGGCATGGATGCGGCTGATATAGCCAGTACCAGCGAAACCGATGCGCATAGGTGTGCTCCTTTTGAATGATGGAGGTATCTGGTATGCGTGCCGATGTGCAGGGGTATACTTCAGTATACGTCAGAGTGATTCTGCCTGTGCATGCTTGCATGTTATACACCCTGTCTGTTTTGTGAAAAAACAGTGTACAATAGGCGTGTCCCAATTACATTTTGCGACCAAGGAGCGGTCAATGACGACAACACAACCAATTCGCTGGGGGATTTTGGGTGCTGGCCGGATTGCAGGCGTGTTTGCCGAAGGGCTCAAAGCGCAACCAGATGCGGTACTCGTAGCCGTTGGCTCACGTACTGCCGAGTCTGCCGAGCGTTTCGCCGCCAAGTATCAAGTGGCCCGTGCACATGCGAGTTATGATGCACTCGCCAACGACCCTGAAGTCGATGCCATCTATGTGGCCACGCCGCACACGGGGCACATGGAAGAAACTCTGCGCTGTATTGCGGCCGGCAAAGCCGTGCTCTGTGAAAAGCCGTTTGCAGTCAATGCGGCCCAAGCACAACGCATGATTGATGCTGCCAAAGCCGCCAATGTGCCTGTCATGGAGGCCATGTGGACGCGGTTTTTGCCAGCCATCCGCAAAGTTGTCAGCCTCATCAACGAAGGCGCCATCGGCGATGTGCGCATGATTCAGTCAGATTTCGGCTTCCGCACCGATGTGAATCCAAGTGGTCGCTTGTTTGACCTCAACTTGGCTGGCGGTGGCTTGATGGATGTCGGCGTGTATTGTGTGTCGTTTTCGGTGATGTTGCTCGGTGAAGTGCGCACGGCAACGGGGATTGCCGATATCGGATCAACCGGTGTCGACGAGCAGGCTGCCGCTGTGATGGGCTTCGACGATGGTCGCATTGCCTACTTCTCGACCGGAGTACGCACTTCAACGCCGATGGAAGTATCAATCATGGGCACCGATGGGTGGATTCGTGTGGAATCACCGTTTTTTGCCTCCAAAACCATTACCCTCCACAAGGGTGGCAAAAGCGAAGTCATCGAAGTACCCTTCGAGGGCAACGGCTATCACTACGAAGCTGCCGAAATCGGACGTTTGCTCCGTGAAGGCCGCATCGAGAGCGATATCATGTCGTGGACCGATACCATGCGCGTCATGGACGCCATGGATCGCATTCGTGGAGTGTGGGGCCTGCGCTACCCCATGGAGTAGGCTCGGGTTTAGTCTGGAGTCTGATTGAGCGAGACGATTTCGTATTTTTTGTAACTGCAAAAGGGGACAACGACATGCAGTACGGCAACATTCCTGGCGTTGCGAAGCCGGTGTCACGCTTGGTGCAAGGAAGCATCATGATTAGCTCGAGCAATGTGCCAGAGTGCTTTTATTTGCTCGACTCCATCCTCGATATGGGCTGTAACACCTTCGACACCGCCCATGTCTATGGTGGCGGCGACAACGAGCGCACCTTTGGGCGCTGGCTCCGCGAACGGGGCAATCGCAACAACGTCAATATCATCGGCAAAGGGGCTCACCTCAGCCAAGATCGCAAACGCGTCACCCCCTGGGATATCACCAGTGACATCTATGATTCATTGGCACGCTTCAAGATCGACCACATCGACATCTACCTGTTGCATCGTGACGACCCCGAAGTGCCCGTCGGCCCAATTGTTGAGACCCTGCACGAACACAAAAAAGCTGGGCGAATTTTGGCATATGGTGGCTCAAATTGGAGTCACGAGCGTATCGCCGAGGCCAATGCCTATGCTGCTGCTCACGGCCTTGATCCGTTTGTGGCGAGTAGCCCCAACTTCACGTTGGCCGTGCAAAATCAACCCCCGTGGGATGGATGTATCAGCATTAGCGCCGCCGATGCTAAACCCTCACGTGATTACTACGCTGGCCTCAATATGCCACTCTTTACGTGGTCGTCGTTGGCAGGCGGCTTCTTCTCGGGGCGTTTGCGCCGTGACAACCTGGAGTCGTTCGAGACCTACCTCGATAAGTTGGCTGTGACCACCTATGCCAGCGAAGAAAACTTCAAGCGTCTTGATCGTGTGCAGCAGCTCGCCGAAGAAAAAGGCTTGACCATCCCCCAGATTGCGACAGCCTACGTGATGAGCTACCCCCTCAACATCTTTGCCTTGGTCGGTTGTCAGACTGCCGATGAGTTCAAAGACAATATGGCTGCGAGCGAAATGCGACTGACTGCCGCCGAAATGGCTTGGCTCGAACTCAACAGCGATTCACGCTAAGCGTTTCACTGCTTGTATTTGTATGTATTCTCTGTCATGCACTGCATGACAGAGAATACTATTTTTTGTAGTAAAATGGCTTGCATGCTCTGAAAAAGTGTGCTACTTTGGATGAGGTTTCGCGAATAGAGCAAGAGCAACATCGCATGTATCAAGTGAACATTCTGCGCATTGTGAGTGGCGCACTCGCGTTAGTTATGTTGTGGGGTTGTGGGGCCACTGCTGCCACGCCTACGCCGACTGCCACGTTGGTCCCAACGGTGCCTCCGACCGCCACGGCAGTGCCAGTGGTAGCTGACGGAGTCGTATTGGGCGAAATGGTCATGGCAGGTAAAACGCGTGATGCGGTTGCCGCTGCAGTCGCACAATACCAGATTCCCAATCCCGAGATCAACGTCACTGCGGGGACCTACACGACGACGTTGGTACTGACACAGGTCACGTTCGATCAAGATGCTACAGTAGATGCAATCATGGCAGCCACTGCTCAGCAGCAGGTTGTACCACAGTTGACATACGACACAGCCGAAATTGGCACGCAACTTGAGGCGGTACGACAGGTCGTTGAGGCGACTTCAGGGGCTGCCCTCGAGGATGGAGAAGGCTCGTACGATGCCTTTTTCGTGGCAATTCAGGGCCAAACCCTCGACATTGAGTTGGGCACCCAGACCGTGCTTGACGCCCTGGCTACTGGTGCGCGCGAAGTCATGATCCCACTTGATCCATCGCCCAATTCGGGTTTGCCTAGTCAGGCACAGTTACAAGAGGCGATTGAGAGCATGGCATCAAATTGGCCCGGTATTGTCGGTGTGTATGTCTATAACCTGGATACCGACGAAGTAGTGGCCTCGCTCAACGAAAACACGGTATTCTCGGGTGCGAGTGTCATGAAAGTGCCGATTTTGCTCAACGCCTACGCCAATGTGACTGAATTCAACAGTGACGAAATCAGCTGGATGCGGCGCATGATTATTGACAGTGATAATCTGGCAGCCAATCGCATGTTGGCAGTGTCGGTCGGTGGTGTTGGCACTGAGGCCGCCTATCAAGGGGCGCAGCAGATGAACACCATGCTCAAGTCGCTGGGGCTCGAACATTCCTATCAGAATTTGCCCTATGAAGCGCGTGAGTACCTTATCGGGGTGTTGAATTATCAGATTCAAGGTGGGCCAAAACAAGAAGGCCAGCCACCTTTCACGGATGCTGACCCCAGGTTGCGTACGACCCCGGCCGAGATGAGCAAGGTCTTTGGCGAAATCTATCGGTGTAGCAAGGGCACCGGCATGTTGCTCGATTTGTACCCAGACACGCTGACGGCTGAGCGCTGTGGTGAAATGCTGGATTTGATGCACGAAAACGCCGATTACTCGCGCATGATGTCTGGCTTGCCCGATGACGCCTATGTGTCACACAAGAGCGGTTGGATCGAGGATATGCAGGCTGATGTCGGCATTGTCACAACGCCAAACGATCAACATTTTGTGATGGCCATCTACGTCTACCGAGAGATTACTCCTGAGGTAGGATATTTGCTCGATGGCACTGCTGGACCAGTCATTGGTGGTTTTGCGCGACTCATCTATAGCTCATTTATGCCGGAAATGTCAGCTGAATGAGCTGTTGTTCATAGACTTGTCATGTTGAATGCTTGACAGTCAAGTTGGCAATCGGGTAATGTGAGAGCATGTCTGTCATCATCGGGCATGAGGTTGTTTACATGGGTGCGTATGTCGGCACTGTCGCTGTGCATACGTAGCTCAAATGGAGAAGTACATGCAGAGTTGGTATCGAGTTGCGGTTGCGGTCGTATCACTAGCATTAGTGATGGTTTTGCTACCGTTCGGTGCATTTGCTCAAGAGGCACCTCCGATTTCTGATGGGTCACAGAGTGGCGACAATAGCGCTGCTCCTGAGCCGACACAGGCTCCACCCGCGTTTCAACAGGGGTATGCGCCTACGTACACGATTCGTGCGACACGCGAGGGCCTGGTCGGCAAGCGTACCGCCAATGGATATCGTATCCCCGAGCGTGCATGGTTTGTGGCACTTCCTTCGTGGAAGGTGCTGTCGAGTCAGGGTGGTAACGAGTTCCAGGTCCGAGTGACCTACGAGGACAAGAGTGTTGTGTTGCCAGTATGGGACGTCGGCCCATGGAACACGAACGACGAATACTGGTCACCAGAGCGTCGTTTTTATCGGGATTTGCCACTGGGCATGCCCATGGCACAGGCTGCAGTGCAGTTTGGCTACAATGGTGGTCTCGACATGTTTGGCCGCAAAATCACCTTGGGCAACGGTATCGACATTGCTGATGGTGCATTTTGGGATGGCCTCGGTATGCGCAGCAACACGTGGGTGCGGGTGACCTTCTTGTGGATGGGTATCGACCCGGGTCCCGAAGGTTTGATTGATTCATCAGCCAACAACACGGTCTATCCTCCAGGTACC
>VFQS010003473.1_pt1 | contig 12006 bp, 8 predicted proteins | sample 3512361 | NCBI WGS metagenome assembly VFQS01 (sample SAMN10412375, study PRJNA504923) | tailings metagenome | isolation source: Relicate 1 Philex TSF3 active mining | place: Philippines | reverse complement strand
ACACCATCATCGTCTTTTTAACAGCATTAAATGATGAACTCTCCCATGTAAAAGGCCTAGAATATGGTGCTGATGATTTCATTAGCAAGCCCATTTCACCCAAAATCATGGTATCTAAAGTGAGCGCTTTCTTTAGAAGAATCAATAAGGCTGAAAACAACAATACCATAGAATTGGGCGATATTAAAATAGTGCCAGATGAATATATGGTTTATTATAAAGATCAGCCGATCAACTTAGCCAAAAAAGAGTTCGAATTGTTAAACTACCTGGCATCAAAACCAGGCAGGGTTTTCCTAAGAAATGAAATTTTAAACAGAATTTGGGGGAGTGAAGTTATTGTAGGTGATAGAACCATTGATGTGCACATCAGAAAAATTCGCCAAAAATTAGGCATAGATTGTATAACTACCGTTAAGGGTGTAGGATACAAATTCGAAATTTGATTTCGTACATTGCAGTATGTTCGAGTCTAAAAGCCCCACTTCAGGCAGGATCTCCTTCTACATTTCACTTGTAGCATCCATACTAAATTTATTGGTGTTGTTTTTGTTGTCGGTCAATACAATTTTAATTCTTGTTGCTACTGTTTCTGTTTTAATTGTCACTTATTTATTTGCCAACTACTTCATTGAAGAATACATCAACAGAAAAATCAAGTTGATTTATAAATTCATTTACCAGACCAAGGCATCAAAAAGAGAAGAGTTTTACCAGAGCAAAGTCTTACCTCAGAAAAACATTGAAGAAGTTGGTGAGGAAGTCTTGCAATGGGCCGATCAAAGAAAGGCAGAAATGGAAGTTCTGGAAAAAAATGAAGCATTCAGGAAAGAGTTTTTGCAAAACCTGGCACATGAATTCAAAACTCCCGCATTCGCTATACAGGGCTATTTAGAAACCTTAATTTCAGGGGCCATGGACAATCCTGAGGTAAGTAAAAAATTCTTAAATAATGCCTACCAAAACACCGATCGCCTGATCAATTTAATTTCAGACTTAGATGAAATAACACGCCTTGAAAGTGGGAAACAACAAATGCATTACCAGCATTTTGTTATACAGGATCTGGTCACTGAAGTCTATGATGCACTTATGATTAAAACTCAGCCCAAAAATATAAAATGCAGGATCAAGAAGGGCTGTGAACAACCAATAACAGTGTACGCTGATAAAGAAAAAATTCGTCAGGTTATTACCAACCTGGTAGACAATGCTATAAAATATGGAAACCAGGATGGCTACGTAGAAGCTAGTATTTACAAGACTGACAAAAACAGTGTTTTGTTTGAAATTAGTGATGATGGCATTGGAATAGCAGAAGAGCATTTACCAAGAATATTTGAGCGATTTTACAGAACAGATTATGGAAGAAGTAGAAATATTGGCGGGACAGGTTTAGGGCTGGCAATTTGCAAACATATAATTGAAGCGCATGGCCAAATTATACATGTCAGAAGCACCCCAAGTGTAGGCACTACATTTGGATTTACACTCAGGAAGAATTAACTAAAAAGCACTTAAAAAGAACCCCGACAAGAATGCCGGGGCGTTGCAATTAAAAGCCTGTTTTGGGCCTTTCAGCCTAAACATAACTGCAATAAAGATGCTTACTCAATGTAACCGAGTAGTTAAGCCTATATTAAGCATTGATTAACTTAATGCAAACAAATCTTAAAGTAAATGCTCTTGTAATGATTTAGAAGACCATGTCTTTTTTTCAGTAATCCATTGGCTTGTATGCTCCTTAACACCACCCAAAATTGACCATGCATCTACCATATGTTCTTTTTTAATAATTTTTACTTTGAACGCCTGGTTTACTTCCACCTTTCCAGCTATTTGACCATTTAACAAATACAAAGTTGAATTGAAAATTTTCCCAACCATTTTGTGAGACTTACCATAAATACAATCTCCTATAATAATACCTAATACCTGTTGATCGCTTGGAGAAAATAAAATGTTGTTCTGGATTACAGCAACTACTTCTTCTTGCTTATTTCTAATAACATACATACAGCAATGTTTGCCACAAGGTGAAACATTTATGTTAACTGTATATTACTCATATGTTATTAATTACACCTGACAAAGCAACTATCATTAATACTTTAGAAATAATTTCCTCACATTTTAGTAATCATCTCGTAATGATTTACTAAGATAAACAGATGAAATTCATAGAAACAATTCAATGACAAAAAGAAAGCTAGATATAGTTGTAATTAGTGACACACATTTAGGGACTTTTGGATGTCATTCAACAGAGTTAGTTAATTATCTAAGAACTATTGATACAAAATTACTTGTGCTGAACGGAGATATTATTGATATCTGGCAATTTCGAAAGCATTTTTTCCCTTCCTCTCACATGCAAGTGATCAAAGAATTTTTTGCACTTCTTTCAAGAGGAACAAAAATCGTTTACATAACAGGCAATCATGATGAAGCACTTAGAAGATATAGTGGCCTGAAATTAGGAAACTTCCAGTTAGCAGATAAATTAGTTCTTGAAATCGATGGCAAAAAAACATGGATATTTCATGGTGATGTTTTTGACGCAACAACGAAAGGAAGTGCAAAAATTATAGCTAAACTTGGGGGGCACGGTTATGACTTACTTATTCTTATCAACAGTGCTATTAACTGGTTCTTGAAAAGCATTGGTCGAGAAAAAATGAGTTTAAGTAAAAAAGTAAAAAATAGTGTAAAAAAAGCAGTGAAGTGGATTGGTGATTTTGAACAAACAGCGGCCGAACTCGCAATTGACAATGAATATACACATGTTATTTGTGGACATATACACCAACCGCAAATCAAAAAAATTATAACAGAAAAAGGAATGGTAACCTATATGAATAGTGGCGATTGGATTGAAAATCTTACAACACTGGAATATGTTAATCACCAATGGAGCATCCATCACTTTGATGAAAAAGAACAAAATATAGCTTTAGAGAAAGAATTAAAGGACAATAACAAAATTCCTTCGTTAAATGTCATATCAGAAGAAGTCTCATTTTTCTTTAACTCGATCCTACCCTCAGCATAATAGATGAAAATATTTTACGCTGTTCAGGCAACTGGAAACGGACACATAAGTAGAGCGACAGAAATTTTACCATATCTTCAGCAATATGGAGAAGTTGATGTGTTTTTAAGTGGCTCTAATTATAGTTTAAAGTCGGCCTTACCAGTAGTTTACAGAAGTAAAGGTATAAGCCTAATATATGATCAGAACAAAGGTAGCGTTGACATTAAAAAAACTATCAATGCCATTTCATTGAGGAAAATCTGGACAGAAGCTAAATTCCTACCTATTGAGAAATATGATCTGGTAATCAATGATTTTGAATGCATTACTTCGTTAGCCTGCAAGTTAAAAAAGGTAAAATCAATTCACTTAGGACATCAGGCCAGTTTCGTGAGCAAAAAGGTACCGAGACCACTAAAAAGAGATCTTATTGGAGAATGGGTATTGAAAAATTATGCATCCGGGTCAGAAAATATAGGCTTTCATTTTAAAGAATATGATGAAAATATCTATACCCCAATATTAAAGAACAGTATATTTCAGGCAGACCCTAAAGACAAAGGCCATATAACAGTATACCTAGGTCAGTATGCAACGTCTATTCTCATAGACACGTTATCGAAAATTAAAGATTTCAATTTTGAAATATTTTGTAAAGAGCATAAAGAAATTGAAATAAGAAATAATTGCAAAATTATTCCAATCAACCAGGATCTATTTACAAAAAGCCTAATCAATTGTCATGGTATAATTACTGGCGCAGGCTTTGAGACGCCAGCAGAAGCCTTGTATCTGGAAAAGAAATTAATGGTCATTCCGCTTAAGGGGCAATATGAGCAGCTGTGTAACGCCGAAGCATTGAAAGAATTTAACGTAGTTATTGTGGAAAGTTTTAGAGAAAATTTTTACCAAGTTTTTGCACATTGGATAGAGCATAGTAAACAAGCCAAATTAAATATTTCAAAGACAACGGCTGAGATTATAAAAGAAATAATCGATGGAAAGCCAAAAGCACATATTGATCATTTTGAAAATCAATGGCAGTTCCCAATAGGGCTAAACCAGCAAAGAATTGCGGGAAACTAACTAAACAGATAGTTCTTCGTACAAATGCTGAATTAAACCATCAACTAACCCTACTTTAGGGACAAGAATCTCATCAATGGAAGTCCATTTCATAACTTGAGTATAAATTAACAAAGCAGGTACTATAACGTCTGCCCGATCTTCTCTAAGTTGGTATAATTGAATGCGTTCTTCCAATGAACAAGAAGAAAACTCTTTATAATATGCTTTGAGCATTTCAATATCGAGTGTTTTACCATCTTTGCGCTTACTCAAGGAAAAGACTTTATTAATGTTTCCACCAGTACCAATTGCCAGTAGTTTTGTATAGTTTTTGGTTGCTTCCTTTAGGGTTGTTTTCATGTAATCCCAATCTGCCTCACTAACTTGATTTTTTAATAATCGAATGGTACCAATTTTAAAAGACTCCTTAAAAATGAGTTGGCCCTTTGAGATTAGTGTTAGCTCTGTACTGCCACCTCCTACATCTACATACAAATAGTTAGTATCCTGATCCAGTTTCTCTGCAATGTGAGACTCATAAATCAAGGAAGCCTCAAAATCACCGGAAATTACTTGAATATTTATACCAGTTTCAAGAAACACTTTTTGTACAATCTCTTTACGGTTTTTTGCGTCACGCATGGCACTTGTTGCCACAGCAATATGCTTAGTGACACCATATGCATTCATGATGTGGCTGTATGCTTTCATTGATTGAAAAAGCATTCCTCGCTTTTCTTTTGAGATTTCTCCAGTTTCAAAAACATCAAACCCTAGACGAAGTGGAATTCTAACTAGATTTAATTTATTGAACTTTGTTTGTCCGCCTTCAACAGGTATAACTTCAGAAATTAATAACCTACATGCGTTTGTCCCGATATCAATTGCCGCGAGTTTCACTATTTATTTGCAAGAGTTTTTTGTAGAGATAATTAAAAGTTTCAGCCTGAGAACGTATTTTTTTCTTACCCTGTGAAGATACATAGTTGTTGGTAAAATTTATGTCCAATATCCTTGACTTCACATTATCTACTAACTGAATTTGCAAAATATCAAGTACATCACGCTTAATTTGTTCATCAATAATTGGACAGGCAGCCTCTACCCTATGATCTAAATTACGCACCATCCAGTCGGCGCTAGATATATACATGAGTTCCTTGCCCCCATGATAAAAATACATAACTCTACCATGTTCAAGATATTGATCTACTATACTTATTGCAAAAGGCTCTTTTTGGCCTTTCTTCAATATACGCTTTAGTGAGTAAATTCCTCGAATGATTAACTGAACTTCCACACCTTCAGATGCAGCCTGGTATAATTTCTCCACAAGTGTTACATCACTCAAAGCATTCAACTTTAAAATTATTTTTGACGGCTTACCTTTTTTTGCCTCTTTTATTTCCTTGTCTATAAACCCAACTATTTGAGCCCGCATATTAACTGGGCTAACAAGTAAGGTCTTACATTCCAGCAATGCTGCTTTATGTGCGACAGGATTTTCTAGATAGTAAAATATTCTGTTGATATCTGCCATTACATTTCTGTTTGACGTTAGCAAACAGAAATCACTGTAAATATTAGCAGATTTTTCATTTAGATTTCCGGTACTCACAAAACCATATTGTATGGTTTTATTACCTGACCTTTTCTTTATGACACAGATTTTTGCATGCACTTTCATATTAGGAATTCCTAATATAACCCTCACTCCCTCTTCTTCTAAAACTGATTTCCAAGCAAGATTGGCTTCTTCATCAAACCTTGCCTTAAGCTCCAACATCACCTCAACTTTCTTGCCATTTCTGGATGCATTGACTAAAGCATTGATAACTTTGGAATCGGAGGCGAGTCGGTATGCAGTAATTCTAATTGAGACAACATCAGGATCAATAGCTGCTTCACGCAGTAAATCAATAATTGTTCCAAAAGAGTGAAAGGGAAAATTCAAGAACACATCTTTGTGCTGAATAACGTCAGTTACTCGCAATGAACTTTTCAAATCTGGATGGACAAATGAACTTACCCTTTTTTTAACAGGAGGAAAAACATTGGGAAAATCCATAAAATGTTTGAAATTATGAATCCTTCCTCCTGGTATGATACTTGACTTCGCATCAAGTTTTAGCTTTCGTGTCAGGAAGTTTAAGAGACCACTATCCATTTCTTTGTCGTAAACAAAACGAACAGGTTTACCTTTTCTACGCTTTTTTAAACCCTTTTGCATTTTTTCTACTAGGGATGTACTGATATCATTGTCTAAATCAAGTTCTGCATCCTTAGTCACTTTAAATATATAGGCATCAAATTGATCATAGCCAAAGTATGAAAAGATATAAGGCAGGTTAACTCTTATGATATCCTCCAGCAATATAATATGTGTTTCAGTCCCAGAACTTGGTAGGATAACAAATCTGCCAAGCGACTTTGAAGGAACCTCAATAAGTGAATACTTCTGCTTATACGCCGACTTTTTTTGACGCATAACAACACCAAGATAAATACTCTTATCTCGGAGATATGGCATTTCAGGAATAGATTCAACCATGAGAGGAATGATATTAGAACGAACTTCCTGCTCAAAATAATCGACAACAAATGCTTTTTGCTCTTTATTCAGCTGTTTATCATTTTTGATAAAAATTTTATTTTTCCTTAGTTCAAGTTGAATATTAACCCAGATTCTGTCAAATTCACTTTGTTGTTGAAGCACTATATGCATCAACTCATTGAGAATTTCTACTGGATAATCCTCCAAATGCATATTAAGCTTCTTTGTATTAGCCTCAAATTCTTGCATCCTTTTTAAGGTTGCCACCCTAACCCTGAAGAATTCATCCAAATTATTTGAAAAAATTCCCAAAAAACGAATTCTATCTTTTAGTGGGACTGATTTATCATTTGCTTCCTGAAGTACGCGTGCATTAAAACTAAGCCAGCTGATATCCCTGGGCAGAAAACTTGCTTTAGCCATACTGCAATTTATGACACGATAACAGCTTGTTTAGACGTTCAAAATGAATTTTATGTTAATTTAAGTGTGAAATGAAGAAACAAAGAAAATACACAAAACTCCTGATAACTATTTTAAGCTTGATGCTAACTGTTTTAAGTTATGCAGAAAGCAATATTTCAAAAGATTCAATAGGAATTAATTTCTTAGGAAGCTCTTTAACATTAAATATTGAAAAGAAACATGTACAAGAAATAATAGCTAAACTAAATAAGAATGAAATACTAAATTATGATGCTTTAATCAATGAGACATTTTCGATAAAAATGAATATTGAGGGAATTCAAAAAGCTAAACAATTACCTGATTGGCTGGTTTATCAACTAATCAGAAGAATAGCAGAACAAATCAATTCTAAATACATTGATTACACCCAATATACATTAACAAAATATTTATTACTGTTTATAACAGGATTTGAACCTGTCATTTTTACCTCAAATGACAAAATTCTACTTTATATTAAATCAACTGATACCGTTTTTAATTTGCCAAATAAAAAAATTGATGGCAAACAATTTATATGCCTTAATTATCATGACTATGGTTATCAAATTAATTTTGGTCTAGAAAAATTTTACCAGAAGAAAATGAATTTTTCAAATAAAGGAAGGGACTTTCGTTATACAATTGACTTTTTGCCCTCATTTCAAAAAGAATCATACGTTATTAAAAATGTCTCATTTCTTTATAAACACAGAAAAGAATCCTTCAATATTTTAGTTAACCCTGAAATACAAGATTACTTTACCAATTACCCTGTAACAGAATACAGATATCAATTCAATATACCATTTAGTGAAATAGCATACATCAAACTAATACCCGAATTAAAATTGAGAATTAAAAATTTATCAATAGAAAAAGGAGTAGAATATATTATGACTTTTGTAAGAGATGGATTTGAGTTTGAAACTGACACCAGGTTGTTTGGACGTGAGAAACGACTCTCCCCAGAGGAAACATTAATGTATAAGTCAAGTGATTGCGAAGACAGATCTGCCCTGTTTTTCCTTTTGGTCAAAGAAATTTATCATTTACCCATGGCTATTCTTTCTTATCCAGAACATGTAAATGTTGCAGTAAAACTACCTCGAAACAAAGGACTTACTATAAATATTGATAATGATCAATTTACTATTTGTGAGCCCACCCCGCAAAAAAAGAAAAGAGGTATCGGCTGGATGTCCAGAACATTGAGGAAGCAGCCTTTTGAGATTGCTTATGTATACAACGAATAAGAGGGCTTCAAATGAAGCCCTCTTATTAATTTAATTTGATTATGTTTAGTAGGCTGTGGCCTGTGGATCCCAGTTAGCCCAACCGCTCGTCCAATCTGTTGTACCCATTGCTCCAATATAAGCACCTGATTTAAAGAAGGAATTCATTCCTGTGTAGTTTGCACCAGCTAAAACAGGAGATCCTGTCTTTGGCAAGAAGTTAGGATTGGTTGAATAATATGGTGCTGATAATTGTGCATCATCTGCATTTGCTAAAGTCACACAACCCTCTGATTCAGCTTTCGCTTGTAATGCAGCCGCTGTTATTACTGCTAATGCATTTGCATCACCACGATAAATCGCTGCAGCAGCATTAGAATGAACATAATTATTTTTAAATTCAGATGTACCAGCTACATAGGCATTAGCAGTCGCAGCTGACTCGATGGAGAACCCACCTTTCTGCCAGCCAATGATTATAGAATTTCTTAAAACAAATTGGGTACCTCTTCTCCATCTGTTACCAAAATTGTGATTGGCTGCCGTACCTGTAACATTATTTGGACCAACAAATGTGAAATTACTCAATTGTGGTCTTGTAACAGGTGTTGCCGCAGAACCAGTACCATCATTATCACACTCAATACCATTACCAGCGTCTCCACCATCAACGAAATCAGGCTTACGACAAGCAATTGCATATTGAATTCTTCCCTGATATCCGAAATCAAAATCGAAATCATCATCAGCAGTTGCAAAAGCAATTAGATTTTTACAGTTTACAGTACCGCCAAAGAATTCGTATGCATCATCGTTACCAAATGAAACCTGCACATTTTCAATGATGGTACCAGAACCCACACCACCTAAAGTCAGGCCATTTATTTCAGAACCAGGTTCAGCAGCAATTCCTGCAAATTCGATTCTCACAAATCTCAAGATACCACTATCATCATTGGGATCAATTCCTCCATATTTTCTACCAACACCACCTTCAATAACTGGAGCTGGATCTAGTGGCCTATTGGTTGGCGCTTTACCCAACATGATGATGCCACCCCAGTCACCAGGAGTTCTTTGACCAATTGGCTTACCGCTGGTAAATACAATTGGAGAAGTTGATCTGCCATCAGCAATTAACTTAGCACCTCTTTCAATAATTAGCGCACCTTTCTCAGTTATATCACTAACAATTACTGAACCAGGAGCAATTGTAAGGGTATTGCCTTCTGTTACGTAAACATATCCTTTTAAAGTATACTTACCCTTGGGCAAATAATAACTCTTGTTGATGATACCTTGAATAAGTCCACCGTTGGCAGCAGGATCTTGAGGATCAGCTGAATTTCCTCCGCCGGTGTTGTTGTTGTTGATGGTTTCGTCAAAATTCACTTTGATGCAAGAGCTAAGCGTAAGCATCGTGAACGCCATCAAACCAAGTACGATTCTTTTCATAATTGAGGTTTTTATCTTTTTTTATTTTTTCTTGCCAATATTGAAGTCATATGTAAACCCTACAGTAACTGTGCTACCCTGTTTATATGAGTTGAATAATCTGTCAACACCTTCTTGGAAGCCTGTATTCTCATTTATATTTTCATAGAAATAAAATGCGTTATTGAGAATATCCTGGAAATTGATTCTGATTTCACCCTGTCCATTTAAAACTTTTTTAGACAATTGAATATCAATTTGATTTCTTGGACGCTCATATACGTTAGGGAACTCTTCGTTACCAACAAGTGTTAAACGCTGACCAACTCTGTTATACAATACAGATGCGTTAAACAAATCACTGGTATACTGTAAACCAGCATTTAATAAGTAAGGAGATTGGCCTTGTAGGGGACGATCTGCTTTGATTGTCTTGCTATCAGCACCCAAATCATTAAAAACTACTTCAGATCTTAAATAGGTGTAGTTACCAAAGACACTCAACGGTTTAAGAGCTGGCGAAATGAATTCCAGACCTTTACGAATTTCTATTTCGAAACCTAATGTAGTTGCGCTTAATGCATTTTGATAGAAATATCTTCTAGCATCTGCGTTACTTCCTGGGTCAAGCCTGAACTCAATAGGATCAGTAAATGCTTTATAAAATACACCAAAGGTTATGGCTTCACCCGCTTTAGGATATAGTTCATACCTTAAGTCGTAATTCATGATAGATGTTCTTCTTAATGAAGTATCTCCTTTTACACCATAGTTCATTTCATAATCAAAGAAAGCAAACTCAGCTAATTCTCTGAATTCAGGTCTGGCAACAGTTCTACTTACAGATGCTCTCAAATTTTGTCTATTACCTACATTCAAAAGAATATTCATTGAAGGAAGGAAATCCCATTTCTCAGTCAACCTCACACTTCTGTTTCCAGTCTGCTCTTTGGAAGTAAGAAGCTGTTGAAAATTCTCTGCTCTTAGTCCCCAAATAAACCTAAAATCACCAAACTTATTATCCATCATACCGTAGGCTGAATTCAATACAGATAAACCAAAATACCTATCAGAGTTATTCGTAAACTCTTCAAGAATATAACCAGACAAGCCCATGTTATCAGGAAGGAAGGCTTGATCAACTGGCTTGAACGCATTTGCAGAATTAAATGAATTAAAATTGGTGAAATTGTATCTGAAAATTCTACTTCTAAAATCACGCATTCTCGCTAAAGTCGAACCACCAAACTTCAAAGTTTGTTTATCCTTACCACCCCAGTTCATTGGGATGATAAATTGTCCGCCCGCTCCAGCACTATAATCTTTCAAATCAGAATAAAATCTCCTGGTATCATCCGGATCAATTTCAAAAGGCTCATCTGTATTAATTGCCCTGGCATACAATGCGCTTCTTAAATCTGGTTGCTTTTTCCAATTCAAACCTGCATTACCATTCCATTTGAATTTGATTCCTTTTGCCGATAGTTGATGCTCGCCTTCAATTTGCGAACTAAACAAACTTCTCTGATTTAAATAAGAGGAATAAAATCTCAAATCATTTCTTCTGTTGGTGTTAAATCCTTCTCTTGTATAATAATTATCCTCATACAATTGATTAAATAAATTCTTGAAAGCAATTTTATGCTTGCCCTTTACCCAGGCTACATTAATAACACCTCCTACGTTAGTTTGATAACGATTTTGTTTATCACGAAAATTAAATACAGGTGTACCATCTGCTTCATAAAAAGCTTTTTCTACGTCATAGATCAACATAGAGTTTCTATAATTAAGTGCAACTAAGGTTCCCAAGTTTGCACCATTTTTCAACTTGTGGTTTTGGGCATAGGTAAAATTAAAAGTCTTTATTGGTGCAGCTTGTGCAGTAACAGGCGCATAAACGTCACCTCTGAACTGCTGCGTCAATTCAATTTGTTTATTCAAACCTGCAGCATCTTTACCTAAGGCACGATAGATTTGTGCAGTTGCAGGAAAACTATCAGGAATATTTCTTGTTCCATCATCAAAACCTAACCAATCATACCTGTTTCTTCTGTTGCTGGTAAAGTCCTTAAAAGTTGATTGGTTGTTGTATCCTAATCCAAATCCAACTGTAATAACATCTTTGCTTGGAATATCTTTTGTATTTACCTGTACCAAGCCTCCAGAAAACTCTCCTGTAAATTCAGGAGTTGCAGTTTTATTGATAACAATATTATCAATCAATGCAGCAG
>VFQS010003472.1_pt1 | contig 12011 bp, 6 predicted proteins | sample 3512361 | NCBI WGS metagenome assembly VFQS01 (sample SAMN10412375, study PRJNA504923) | tailings metagenome | isolation source: Relicate 1 Philex TSF3 active mining | place: Philippines | reverse complement strand
AAGCCATTTCGCAGTCAATCTGTGTAAATTCAGGCTGCCTGTCTGCTCTTAAATCTTCATCTCTGAAGCACTTCACTATTTGAAAATATCTGTCATAACCAGCCACCATTAAAATCTGTTTAAAGGTTTGTGGCGATTGAGGTAAGGCATAAAACTGTCCAGCATTCATTCTACTTGGAACCACAAAATCTCTGGCTCCCTCCGGCGTAGATTTTATAAGAAAAGGCGTTTCAATTTCAGCAAAATCTAAATCTGATAAATATTTCCTGGTTTCCAGAGATAGTTTTGAACGAAATAGAATATTTTTTTGTACTGGACCTCTTCTTAAATCTAAATATCTATATTTCATTCTAATGTCATCACCACCATCAGTATCATCTTCAATGGTAAAAGGAGGAACCTTAGAAGCATTCAGGATTTGTAACCCATTCACCTGAATTTCAATTTCTCCAGTATCTCTATTCAGATTTTTATTGGTCCTTTCCCTAACTTTCCCATCTATCATGATGACAAATTCTCTACCCAATTTCCTGGCAGATTCACATAACTGTTTATCTTCTTCCAGAGAAAAGACGATTTGAGTGATCCCATAACGATCTCTAATATCCATAAACGTCATTGCCCCAAAATCTCTATTTGCCTGAACCCAGCCACTAAGTCTAACTTGTTTACCAACATCAGAAATTCTCAACTCCCCACAATTATGCGTACGGTACATATTAAAACATTTAACATAAGGTAAATAAATGCAAAAATATAAAAAACAAAGGTCAACTTCGATAAAAAAATCGAATCAATACCTGAATAGGTAAGTTATTATTCGCCATCCTTTCTGCATTTTGCAAGAGATAAATATTTCGTCGATCTGCGCCTATTCCAGACATTTCAAAAAAGGTATTCATGAATCCCAGGCGTTTTTCACCAATTTCTCTACTTTCCTTTAAAAATACTCCCCCTCTGTCCTGGACCTGAACAGCTAATTCAACGCCCAAACCTGGATATTCAGAGAGTATTTGCCGGATCCTTTGAAGTTCAAATATGCCAATAGCATCTGGTTCAATGCTATCCGTTGGGAAAAAAGGTACATTTAGGGGGACTAATTCAGTATAATAAAAAGGGTATCCCACCACATTTATTTGCGTGTCTCTTACTATCTTTAAAGGCTGATAATTCAAAGTATCATTGCGGACATAATCCTTATTTCTGCCACGATTTCTCATTTCTAATACCTCCATTCTAAGTGAAACCTCACTTCTATTGGATAAAAGCAACTTTTTCTTTTCCTTTAAAAACTGTAAATAATACTGTTGACTTAGCAAATCAATCATGGGCATTTTAAGCTTATTCGTTATCTCCCGCTCAATCAATGGCTTTAACCTTAAGCTTACTTCATTGAAAAATGGAAGCTGTAATGACTTTTTAACAGGCCAGCTTAGATTTTTTATTACCTCATCATTGGGAATATTATAAAATATAGAAGGTTGCTTCGTTGATTCTAATTTTTTATGAAACTCCTCCATTAAAATTTGCGAAAGAGCTATGTCATCCATTGACAATAACTTTTTTAGTCCTTCTAACGCTTCTTTTTTATACTCTGATTCTACTTCTTTTACATATTCAAGTTGATTGGCATACCATTGATAATTAACGATATCCTTCACGAATAATTGAAAATTTTGTACTGTATCCTCTTCTTCTTCCACTGCGTTTTTAGCAGCATACTCATTTTTCCAAAATTCAATACGATTGATTCCCTCTGAAAAGGCAACATTCATATTGGGTTTCTTTTCCGATGTTAATTTTAAGGTAAGTGAATAAGAATTCGATAGGATTTTTAATTCATTTTCAATAGGCTTCAAGTCAATGTCAGATAAATCTTTGATATTTGCCCAAATGGCCGATGTACTTAATTCAACCTTTTGGAGCAATCTGTCGATTTCGCTTTGAACATCTAAAATAAGATTATTCTGTTCCGATAATTGCTTTTCAAGTTTTACAAATTCTATATCAAACTCTTCCAGATAACTATTTCGTTGAAACTTTCCTGCATAAATATTTCTGCCTTCCCTAACCGGTAATTGAACAGAAGGAATAAAGTATTCAGGTTTAACCGACACTAAAAGGATATCATCCCATTTTGGAAGGTAGGTTGTTGACCCAAAAGAAAGAGGATCGGTATTGATAAAATGCAAGGTATTCTCCTTACGGTTAAAACCATAAAACTTTATTTCATCGTCTAAAAATTCATTTTTTGAAAAAATCTGACCATTTGTTTTTATCGCAAGGACAGGCTCAGTTTGAAGTTTATCGGGTAATATCGCCTGATAAATCGATTCTACCCCATCGCTGTCTTTCACGGCGAACATAATTTTTCTTCTATCCGCTGATAAGGTAGGTTCATATTCGTCCAATAAAGAATTAATCTGAAGACCAATATTTTCTGGTTCAGACCAATTTAACCAACCCTCCGTCGTTCTTTTCGAGGTAAAAATATCGAACCCTCCGTAGCTTGAATCACCTTCTGCGCTAAAAAAAATCGTTCTATTATCCAAAGAAATCATGAGGTCTTTAACCTGTTTGAATTTTTCAAAACCCTTTAACTCCTTAGGAGTTGTCCAGTTAAAGGTTGAATCAAGGGAAGAAACAAAAATTTGCTGATGGATTGAATCCCCTATTCCAAAAAAACATACCGTTTTAAAATTATTGTAGGTAATCCACTTTGCCGCCGGATAAAAGGGAGGTGTGGGAAAAATGTCACTTGCCGCCCATATTCTACCATTATAGCCAAAGAAAGACGAGGGTAAACTATCGGATTCCCTGCGTACCAAAAGAATATCTGACTGATTAAGCAGGGCCACCGCGCATTCATCTTCCTCAGAGTTTACATCCCCAGGCAATGGAAAAGGTTTTGACCATTGCCCGGAATTACCCGTTCTTTCGCTCACCCAAATATCCTTTCCTTTATTGAGCCCAACATTAATAGGGTGTTTGTCAACGCTAAAAAATAATTTATTTCCGTCATGTGACAAGACTGGAGCTGAATGAGCGTAATTTAAATTTGGAAAAACACGAATTCTTGATACATTAGATTGAGCGGATAGGCTTATAGTACAGCATAAGAAAAAAAACTGGATACTAAAACCTATTTTGTTCATGACTCTTTTTAAACTTTATAAGTAATCTCTAATTCTTCGGAATTAGCGCGCGACTGACAAGTAAGAATATATCCCTGTTCAATTTCCTCCGGATCTAAAGCGTGGCAAACATCCATAATAACGGAACCAGAAATCACTTTGGCCATACAACTGGAACAAGCGCCTGCGGTGCATGAATAGGGTGGATTTTTCTTGGCGGCGATAAGAACCTGAAGAATTGTTTTTTGTGCTGGTAGTTCCAGCGCAAGAATTTCATCGCCCAGTTCGACCTTCATAACGGCATTTACCCCATTTTTATTACTTTTTGCGCTTGATACGTCACCCGATAAAAATAACTCTTTATTTATATTTTCTTTTTTTATTCCATCTTCAATCAATGAAGTTTCTGCGGTAGCAGCTAATTCTTCAGGTCCACAAATAAAAAATTCACTTTTTACACCCGACGCCACATTTTCCGATCTAAAACGCTGAATCATTTTTTTATCAATTCTTCCTATTTCACCATCCCAGGTGAGTTTGCCCTTTGAAAACAAACCACCCAAACCTCCTGGTTTTTCTCTTTTAGGCTGAGAAAGGGTTAGGGTGCAGAAAAATTGCCCCGCATACCGCTTTGTCATTTGTTCCAATTCATTCCTGAAAATAATGGATTCTTCGTTTCTATTGCCATAAAGCAGGTAAACTGAACTTTGGGGTTCCTCTTCAAGCACCACTTTTGCGATGGAAAAAAGAGGTGTTATACCGCTACCAGCACCAATTAAGAAATAATTTTTCCTTTGTTCCGGATTTAATTCAGGATGAAAATTCCCTTCTGGTTGAGATACCTCTAAAAAATCATCCTTTGTAAGATTGTCCGCAAGGTAATTTGAAACCAATCCTTTTTTAACCCTTTTGACCGTGATACACAAATCAGTTTCCAGAGGACTAGAACTCATGGAATAAGAGCGCCTGACTTCCTTACCTTTAATATTAAGTTTTAGCGTCAAATATTGTCCAGCCTGATAAACGTAATAATCTTTTAATTCATCAGGAACTATTAATTTTATAGTGAAAGCCTCTGGGGTTTCTTCTTTTACCTCTTTGACTTGTAAACGGTGAAAATGTTGACTCATGACCCTTTTAAGTTTATTTTATACATAACGCAATTTCTAAAGTAGGGTTTAAAAGAAAGGGAGGATTGTAGAAACAATAGGCTTTCATACTTTTAGCACAAGATCAACTTAAACTCCCTATGTATGAGTTATGAATATTTATTTAATATTAATAAACTGATATACAATTTATTATGATTTACTCAAGGAGTATATTTTACACGATTACAATTGAAATAATTGATTAACTTTGTATGACTAAAAACTATATGAGAGATGACATCCAACATATCCTTTCAGGAACGAGCCAAGTTAAGTGCCACCATCTTATCCAAACAACCTGCAGTTACCTTAAAAGAAGCCAAGGAACAAGTTCAATGGTTAAAAACCAACAGCAGTACAAAGAAGAAGAAACAAAGAGATTAATTCAATTTGTAAACGATAATAATCTTTGGGTAGATAATATTAATATAGAATTATACCTATCACAAGGAGCTGAACAAAAAGTTTATTTGAAAGATGGTTCTACTGTCCTTAAATTTTAAATGATACCATTTATTACGCAAATTGGGTTGATTATTTTCATAACCTTTTACTCAACAATTTATTTTTCCCTGATACTGCATATAATTTACTAGGATTCTATAAGAATCTAGATGTTATTTATGCTTTAGTTGAACAGCCTTTTGTGAAAGCTACTGAAAAAACAGATTTAAATGTTGTAAAAACATTTCTAGAAAATAATGGCTTTCGAAACACAAAAAATCATGATTATTATAACGAAGAACTTTGTTTAATCTTAGAAGATCTTTACGACGAAAATGTTCTAACACGAAATGGAATGCTCTATTTTATAGATACTGTGTTTTATATTGTTTCGCCTAAGAAATAAATACTTTAACTAATTTCGCAGCTTCTATTTTAACTCCTCTCGTTGGAGGAAATTTTGATTTTAATATTCTATTAACTTTAAGCTGTTCAAAATAACATTACGTTAAGGTTGCCTTTACCCATCCTTATTTTGCAAGTAAACATGAAGTTATGAATATGTATTTGAAACATAAAATCAACTAATTTAACCGATGTAAGGAAGCATTTTCCTCATGCAGTAATGTCAATCATTGTATCTAATACTTTGGGGATGAAAAAATTCCCATGAATGAAGAAATTCCTGATAACAACGAACGCTTTTTAGCCTATTCCCTTTCAACTTTCCATCCACACAAACTCCCTCATAGTTCCATTTTGATCCAGTATTTACGTCCCATATTGAATCCTGTTTTTTATGAAATATCAAAATTTCATTATTAAAAATTCTACTGTATGCATGGAAGGATGCGGTATCATTTTCCAATAGAATAACAATGGGATTATTAGGGAGAGAATCCTGTATTATTCTTTGCTTTGTAAGTTGATTCCAGTCATAAGTTTTAGCATTAGCCCCATCCTGAATGCCTAAAACCCATGATTTATTTTTCCAGGAAGCGGTATCTCTTTTAGTTAAATCTCCCCTGGAAATCCCCTTATCATACGTATCCATTTGCTCAAATTCCTCTTTAAAAAGAGGATCAGGTTGTAAGATTTGTGTATTTGGATGAATTCTGGCCCACGCTGACAATATAAGTTGCTCAGATTTAAATTCCTTTAATTTATAACCCTTTAAAGGACCCGCTATACATTCACCGGTTGACTGTCGCCACCAACTCTTTGTAGTAGCATCTTCAAACATCGCATTGAAATGATCCATTCCAACTAACCTGAAGGTCTCTTGCTTTCCATTGACTATCAGACTATAAATTCTACCCGTTCTACAAACAGTGCAATAAGTAACCATTATTGGATGACCATTCATTGTATCAACCACTTGATGATGATAACCAATTAATTGAATTGGGTAAGCACTCGCGACACTATCTATCACTACGCCAATGACTAATTTATTATTAGGAATTTTATTTTTTGATAAAGAAGTAGTTACCACTTTGGTTGGCTGATAAAACATTTTATCAGCTTCCATTTGAAAGGTAAAAACATAAAAAACAATCAAATACATTGCGGTCAATCCTCCAATGATTAATTTTTCTTTTTTAACACCATTCCTAAGGATTAAAACCAAGGGAACAGATACCATTAGATACCCAATAAATCGAATAATCCATTTATTAGACCCTAAAAAATAGGCAATTTCAATGGAATCAAAATTTTGACTGCCAGGCATAGGCATAATTAAATACACTCTGGCGAATTCAAAAAGAATTAATAGGAGCAGACCAAGTATTGCTATCGTTGTTTTCATAGCCTAAATTTAATGAAAACCTCAGACAGAAACAACAAAGGACCTGCGAATTACCGTAAGTCCTTTAATTTCATTTAATATAAAAACATATCCTAATAGAAAAAGCTTCTCTCATTAAAGCCCATTTTCATCTATGAATGCCGTACATGCATATAAAGGCAAATTGATTAACCAGTCTTCTTTTCTATAATCAGCTAAGGACGTGCGAATACTTATTTCAGGATTGAATTTTTGATGATACACTTTGAGGCTTTTGGCTTTTAAATTTTCCGCAGCTTTCACTTCCACAGGAATGATACGATGTTGATATTGAACCAGAAAATCAACTTCAGCGGTTGCTCTTTCTGCCGTCCAATAATAAATGGGGAGTTGTTTAAGGGATTTAAATTGTTGCAAAACATATTGCTCCGCCAGAGCACCTTTTAATTCTTCAAAAAGAGATTGTTCTGTAATAAAGGTTTGAATATCAATATTTCCCATTGCAGCTAACAAGCCTACGTCTAATAAATATAATTTAAAATCTGAAAGCGCTGCATACGCAATCAATGGCATGGCGGGTTTATTGCACCTGCTTACTTTATGAACTAAGCCTGCATCCACAAGCCACTCGATGGCTAACTCAAATTCACGAGCCCTGGCGCCATTTTTCAAATTTCCATAAATAAACTTTCTATTTTCCTTAGCTAATTGCGATGGAAGGGACTGCCATACCAGCCTTATTCTTGGCACGATATCATGAGGCGCATGTTTTGAAAAATCCTGCTCATAAGCGGCAAGAATACCTAATTGCTTTTCCCTAACTTTCTTAAAATCCTTTTGATTGATAAAAGTTAATACCGCCTCAGGCATACCACCAACATAATAATATTGCTTTAATAAATGAATATACTTCGCTTTAAATCCAGTGATCAAATCCCAATTCTTTTTATGTAACAATTCCAACAATGGCAGTTCATTCGTTGCTTCTAAAAACTCTAAGAAATGTAAAGGATGCAGGTCTAAAAAATCAACCTTACCAACGGGGAAAGATCTGTTTTTATGTAAAGAAACACCCAAAAGCGATCCAGCTGCCGCAATATGATATTGATTAGCATTTTCATGAAAATATTTTAAAGACGTAAGGGCAGCTTCACATTCCTGAATTTCATCTAATATAATCAAGGTTTCGCCCGCGATAATTTCCGTATTTGTTTCAATTTTTAGGGCCATAATCAGTTTATCTACCTCAAAACCACTTTGAAAAATGCTATGCAATGATTTTGCCGTTTCAAAATTTATGTATGCAATATTTTTGTAGTACCTTTTACCAAACTCTTTCAATAGCCAGGTTTTTCCCACTTGCCGTGCACCCCGAATAATCAAGGGTTTTCTATCAGCCCCATTCTTCCATTGAAATAAACTTTTCAACAACTCCCTTTCCATATCCTTCGTATTTTGTGGTTAAAATTACACTTTTACGTTTGAATAAATGTAAATATCTACATTAATTCAAATGAAAATGAATAATTAGTGGTTTTACGTGTCACTTTGTTACATAATTTATAAAATTTTACCCTCACTTTGTTACAAGTTTTTTCAATTTTTACCCTCAATCTGTGACATGTTCAAAAGATAGCTCAGCAATATGAACAATACATCTATTTAAACCTGGAGCTTTCAGAAGACAAAGAACCGTTTGAAAATTTCACATCCATAGAGCATTTAATACATACGATATTCTTTCTTAAAAGTAAAACACTAGCTAAAAAAAATACCACACTGATATTTATTGATGAGATCCAAGAAGTGCCTAAGGCATTAAATACGCTAAGATATTTTTATGAGCTAGCTCCAGAAATTTCTGTTGTTGCTGCTGGAAGTATACTTGAAACTTTGTTTTATAAGCATAAAAGTTCCTTTTCAGGTCGGGCTCTCCGATATAATCTTTTTCAAAAAGCAAAAGGATTTCCACTTGAATCCCTAATTCAAAAGAAAATGGTAGTCGGTAATTGAATATTCACCAAAAATAGCAACAGGAATACACCCCCTTGTAAATACAAGTGGGTTATTTGTGATACTTTGTTCCGATCGGACTGATCGACCATCATCTGTTAGAACTCCGGTTCGGACATCGAAAGATATTTACTCACTGTCCGGCGGTTGAGGACTAACTCTGCGCTTATTCTGCCTGATTAGAAAATCCCTCTCTATAGAGGAGGTGAATCTCGAAATAAACCATAAATTTGTTCAAATACAAGTTCTTAAAATGCTAGTTTTGGTACACTAGCAAAATAGGTCAGAATAGGTCATGTAAATAAGTTTCTTGTTGCTTCTGTTATACAACTTTCAAAAATTTCGTTTTTTAACTATACGAATTTCGTCGAAATTCGCCACAATACTTTCTGTTGAGTTTTGAACATTAAGTTCTTGAAAAACGTCAATGTCCAAAATAAATGGCAGTTTAACATCTGTAAAAGGCTCTATTGTTTCTGTGATTATTGCGTTTCTATAACCGTCATTACAAGGTACTTGAATTTGCATGAAAAAGGTTGCAAATGTTCGTGGAAGACAGTTTGGAATAGGTGGCATATTCAAAATAAATTCTTTAAAATCGCTGAAAGGGATAGGTATTTCAATTTTATTAATGAATCTACTCGCAATTCTAATGACGTTGTTGGGAGAAAACATCTTTTTATATATCTCCCACATTCTTAAAAATTGGTCAAAATGTGTTTCCCAATTTTCGTATGGTTTTAGAATATTTAGTGTTATTCCGTCAATCCTTACCTGAAGTTACCTAGTTTGGTCTTCAGAGATAAATAAATAACCAGTTAAGTCACTATGAGCAGCACTTTCAATGGGTTTGTCTGTCGAAAATTGAATAAGCCCAGATACATTATGCTTCTTTTTTTCAATAGGGAAGTTGTTCTTTACAAAGTCATTGAACGCAGCCAAATCCTCAGTTTACTTGATATTTAGCCTGTCAACCCTTATGTCAAAGACGGCTTCTCTGATTGGTGCATTTGGATAATTCATTTGATTAATATACGAATTATTTTAATATTTTTAAGTTAATTTTCATCTGTCGATCTGGGTTCGTATAATTACTGTCAATTTACTTAACCTCGAATCAATCTTCCGTATTACCACCCATTTTGGTATTTATAAGCGAAGGTTTGATTTATTTTGTTTCTAATGTCTAATCTGGTGAAATTTCATCTGGATTTTAAAATATGCCTACAATTATCGGCGCGCGTTTAGTCTACTAAATGTGTTAATAGCACTAGAAATACCTGTAAAAGTTCGTCTATTTGGTAAAAAATGATACCCCCTGCATGCCTCTCCCCCCAGAAACGAAAAAGGACCTACGAATTACCGTAAGTCCTTTATTTTTTGTAGCGCGAGGGAGACTTGAACTCCCGACCTCAGGATTATGAATCCTGCGCTCTAACCGGCTGAGCTATCGCGCCATGAAGCGTAAAGATAAGGTATTCCTTTTAAAATACCCTACCTTAGGCTTCAAATAATTATTCTTCTGTTGAGGAACCTTGGTTTAATTGTTCTTTAAGTTGAGCAAGACCTTCCAATTCACCCATGGTAGATTTTTCAACCGTGCTTTGCTGTTTTTTAACAGCCTGGCGCGTTTTATCTTTTTCAACTACCTTTTCTTTCTTCACTGACTCTTCAGCCTCTTTCTTTATATCCTCGATATAACGTAAATGAGATACTAAGATTCTCTTGTCATCGCGATTGAATTCAATCACTTTAACCGTTAAAGTTTCTTCTGGTTCTGCAAGAGCATTGTCCTCTTTACGGATATGTTTTATTGGTGCGAAAGCCTCTAAACCGTAAGGTAACTGAACGATAGCTCCACGATCATCACGACGTAAGATCGTTGCTTCATGGTATGAACCCACTGGGAACACATTTTCGAAGGTATCCCAAGGATTCTCTTCTAACTGCTTATGTCCTAATGAAAGTTTGCGACTTTCTGCATCAACGTCCAATATTTGTACATCAATTTTATCTCCAACCTTTCTGAATTCAGATGGGTGGCCAAAACGTTTTGTCCAGGAAAGATCAGAAATGTGAACCATTCCTCCAATTCCTTCTTGTAACTCAACGAATACACCGTAAGGAGTAAGATTTTTAACTTCTCCGGAATGGCGGCTGCCTACTGGGAAAGTTTTAGCGATTTCACTCCATGGATCAGAACTTAACTGCTTAAGAGATAATGACATTCTACGGTCATCCTGATCTATAGTAACGACTTTTGCCTCATATTCCTGACCTAATCTGAAGTATTCGCGCGCATTAACTGGCTGGTTACTCCAGCTCACCTCTGAAACGTGAATTAAACCTTCAACACCTGGCTGCAATTCAAGGAAAGCACCATAATCTTCAATGTTTACAATTTTTCCTTTAACCGTAGATCCTTCTGTGATACCAGCGGCAAGAACTTCCCATGGATGTGGTTGTAATTGCTTAAGACCTAGTGAAATACGTCTCTTATTCTCATCAAAATCAAGAACGGCTACACTTATTTTCTGGTTCAGGCTCAACACCTCCATTGGGTGATTGATGCGACCCCATGAAATATCAGTGATATAGAGTAAACCATCTACGCCACCTAAATCAAGGAATGCACCGAAGTCAGTGATATTTTTAACAACACCTTCTAACACCTGACCTTTTTCAAGGCTACCGATGATGTGTTCGCGCTGTTCAGCCAAATCACTTTCGATAAGCGCTTTATGAGAAACGACAGCATTTTTGATGGTTTCATTGATTTTAACCACCTTGAACTCCATCGTCTTACCAACATACTGATCGTAATCGACGATAGGTTTGATATCAATTTGAGAACCAGGTAGGAAAGTCTCCAATCCACTGCAATCTACAATTAAACCACCTTTCGTCTTGCTAATAACGGTACCTTTGATAATAGTACCATTTTCAAAGGAATCAACAATACTTTCCCAGGATCTTAACAATTTAGCCTTTCTGCGAGAAAGTACTAATTGTCCGCGACCATCTTCCTGTTGTTCAACATAAACATCCACATAGTCGCCAACGGCTAAACCAGGAATGTCTCTGAATTCTGATAATGGAATTAATCCGTCAGATTTGTAGTTAATATCAAGTACAACATCACCACCATTAATAGAAGTTACGAAACCTTTCACGATTTCATTTTCCAAAACGGCATTCATAGTAGAAGCATATTGCTCTCTAAAAGAAACAGCTTCTTCGTTAGAGTAATTAATTCCCCCTTTATTTGTAATATTCCAATTGAAATCATCATGTGCGGTACCTACGGTCTCTTGACCAGCAAGTAAAACTTCCATTTCAACTTCTTCTTCTTCCTCCACCACTTCTACTGGCTCAGCAGCCTTTACAACAACTTCCTCGATAGTAGCTGACTGCTCTTCAATAGCGTCATTCAACTCTTCTGGTGTAGTTATTTCGTCTTTTTCTTCAGACATTTTTTTT
>VFQS010003471.1_pt1 | contig 12011 bp, 11 predicted proteins | sample 3512361 | NCBI WGS metagenome assembly VFQS01 (sample SAMN10412375, study PRJNA504923) | tailings metagenome | isolation source: Relicate 1 Philex TSF3 active mining | place: Philippines | reverse complement strand
CCAGCATCGATCTGGTGGCCGGCAAGCTCACCCGCCAGCTGCGCCGCTACAAGGACCGCCACGACGATCACCACCACAGCCCCGGCCATCACGCCACAGCCACCCCCAGCCTGGCGGAGCTGCCCGGCCAGGATGCCGTGGGTGAATCCCTGCTGGAAGGGAAGGAAGCGACCCTGCCCAGCCGTGGTGTGCGCCGCAAGTATTTCGCGATGCCCCCGATGAGCATCGACGATGCGCTGCATCAGCTGGAGCTGATCGACCACGACTTCTATCTGTTCCGTGACGCAGCCAGCGGTGAACTGCAGGTGGTGTATCGGCGCAACCACGGCGGCTTCGGGGTGATCCAGGCCAAGGGCTGACCCTGCCTCCAGACTGGGGCCCGACTCCAGGGCCCCAGCCCCCAGCCCGCTTGCGCGACCTCCCCGATCTCGCTCCGCTGATCGATCACGCCCTCCTGGATCCCCACCAGGGCTTAGAAGCCGTGCTGCGCTGCTGCGATGAAGCGCGCCACTTCGGCTTTGCCGGTGTCTGCCTGGCTTCCCGCTGGCTGCCGCCCGCCCGGGAACGGCTCGGCCCCAGTGGCGGCCGCGGGCCAAAGCTGGTGAGCGTGGTGGGGTTTCCCTTCGGCGCGATCCCGGCGGAGATCAAGCGAGCCGAAGCGGAGTGGGCCGCTGCCACCGGCGCCGAGGAACTGGATGTAGTGCCCGATTTCGGCGCCCTTGCCGATGGCGACAGCCGCGCCTTCTGCAACGACCTGGCCCCGATCGTGGAGCTGGGTCTGCCGGTGAAGGTGATCCTTGAGTTGGGGCGCCTCGGGCACGCAGCGCTTGAGCTGGCCGTGGAAGCCAGCATCGATGTCGGAGCCACCATGCTCAAAACCGGCAGTGGTTTCGGCTCCGGCGCCACGGTGGAGCAGGTGAACCAGCTCCGCCAGCTGGCCCGCGGCCGCGCCGCCGTGAAGGCCGCGGGCGGGATCAGCAGCCTCGAGCAGGCCGTTGCCCTGGTGGAAGCCGGTGCGAGCCGCCTGGGAACGAGCCGAGGTATAGCCCTGATGCAGGCCCTGCGTCAGGGCGGCAGCGCGCCGGCGGCTGACAGCAACCGGTGAGCGGTGAACAGCGGTTGGAGGGACTGGTGCTGCGCAGCACCCCCCTCGGTGAAAGCGATCGTCTGATCACCGTGCTCAGTGCCGGCCAGGGCCTGATCCGGCTGGCGGCGCCAGGCGCACGCAAACCGAAGAGCTCCATGGCGGCCGCAGTGCCCCTGGCCCTGCTCAGCCTGCAGGTGGGTGGTCGCGGTGATCTCAAGCGGGTACGGCAGCTGAGTGTGCAACGCAACTTCGCCGCCCTGGCCGAACGGTTGGAAACCCTGGCGGCAGCCCAGGGGCTGGCGGAGCAGACCCTGTTGCTGGTGCCCAGCGGTGCTGTGGTGGACGGGGTGCTCGAGGATCTGCTGCTGCAACTGGCGCGGCTCGAGCTGGTGGTGAAGGAACGCCAGCAGAGCGTTGAGGCGCTGGCCATCGCCGTGCAGGGGGTGGTGCACCTGCTGGCACTGGGGGGCTACGCCCTGCCGCTGGCCTGCTGTGCCCGCAGCGGGACCAGGCTCGAGCCACCACTGGGGAACTGGGCGTGGCGCTGCAGCCTCCTGCCCGGCGAGGGCTTCGTGATCGGCGGGGTGGCTGGCGCCCAGCTGGTGCTCAACGCTTCAGAGCTGGCCCTGCTGCAACGGCTGCTGCGACCCGCTTTACCCCGCCGGCGCGATGGAGCACTGATGGGCCCCCTGCCGGTATGGCTGCGGCTGCTGCAGCTGGTGGAGCTGTGGAGCCGCGAACACCTCGGCCGCAACCCACGCTCCTGGAGGCTGCTGCGCCAGTGCTTTGCGGGTGGAACCCCCGCTGGGAGCGATGGGGCATCATCGTGAACCGGTCCCCCCATCCCCAGAGCCGATTCAGCCCGTGAGCGAAGCGCCACGATCGACCGGCCTCCAGGGGGTTCTGGCCCTGCCTGAATTCCGAAAGCTCTGGCTGGGCCAGATCTTCAGCCAGCTGGCCGACAAGTTTTACATCGTTCTGATGGTGTTCCTGATCGCCCAGTACTGGGTGACGGAAACCCTGCCGGCCGACGGTGCCCTTGCGGAAGCCGCCGGCGCCTTCCGCCTCAGCATCGATAGCCGCGCCCAGCTGATCACCCTTCTGGCCACAGGGATCTACGTGGCCAACACGATTCCGGCGATGGTGCTGGGCCTGGTGGCGGGTGTCTGGGCCGACCGCTGGCGCAAGCGTGAGGTGATGGTGGCCAGCAATGCCATCCGCGCCGTCCTGGCGCTGCTGGCGCCGCTCAGCCTGATCCCGGGGCCCGAATGGCTGGGGCTGAGCTGGGGCTACTGGGCTCTGCTGGTGATCACCTTCCTGGAGTCGGTCCTCACCCAGTTCTTCGCACCGGCCGAGCAGGCGGCGATCCCGATGCTGGTGCCCACCCGCCAGCTGCTGGCCGCCAATTCGCTCTACCAGGCCACGAGCATGGGCGCCACGATCGCAGGCTTCGCCCTGGGAGACCCGATCCTGAGGCTGCTCAAGCACAGCCTGGGGGCCATCGGGATCGCCAACGGCGAATTCGCCCTGTTACCGCTCTGCTACGGCCTGGCCGCCCTCTCGATCGCCTGGATCCGGGTGGAGGAAACACCGCGCCAGGAGCGCGAGCAAACCGTGTGGCAGGAGATGCGCGACGGGCTTGAAGTGCTGAGGGAACGCCCCAGCGTGCGCAGTGCTCTGCTGCAACTGGTGCTCCTCTACAGCCTGCTGGCGGCGCTTTACGTGCTCGCCATCAGCCTGGCCTCGGCGATCCAGCAACTGGGGCCCACCCAGTTCGGCACATTGCTGGCGATGAGCGGTATCGGCCTGGCGGTGGGCGCCGTGACCGTGGCCCAGGTGGGCCATCGCTTCAACCGGCGTCGGCTGGCCTCAGCAGGCCTGGGCACGATCGCCTGGAGCCTTGTGCTGCTCGGCCAGCTGCGCGGCAACCTCAGCGCCACCCTCACCTTGTGCGCCGTTCTCGGCATCGGTTCCGCGCTCCTCGCCATCCCCGCCCAGACCACCATCCAGGAAGACACCCCGGAAGCGATGCACGGCAAGGTGTTCGGTCTGCAGAACAACCTGATCAACATCGCCCTGAGCCTGCCGCTGGTGCTTGCCGGTGCCGTGGTGAGCCGCTACGGACTGCTGCCCGTGCTGTGGGGCCTGGCGGCTTTGGCGCTGGTGGCAGCCCTGCTCGAACGTCCCTGGGAGCGCTGCTAGCTTCAGTAGCTGGTGACACTGCCCGCGCGTGGCCCACATCGCCTGGCTGGGCAAGAAATCACCGTTCTGCGGCAACGTCACCTACGGGCTCAGCACCACGGCAGCCCTGAAGCAACGCGGCCACGAGATCAGCTTCATTCACTTCGACACCCCAGCGGGGGGTCTTGGCAAAAACCACGACGAAGCTGTCACCAGCCTCGGCAGCAGCGCCGGCGACAACCCCGAAGTAGCGCTGCCCTACCTGGTGAAATCCCAGGTGTACACCATCCCCTCACCCGGGGCCCAGCGGGAGCTGCGGGAATCACTGGAGCGACTCCAGCCCGACCTGGTGCACGCCAGCCTCACCCTCTCCCCCCTGGATTTCCGCCTGCCGGATCTGTGCCAGCAGCTGGGATTACCGCTGGTGGCCACCTTCCACCCCCCCTTTGATGCCGCGCTGCGCAACCTCAGCTCCGGCACCCAACAGCTCACTTATCAGCTCTACGCCCCCTCCCTGGCCCGTTACGACCGGGTGGTGGTGTTCTCCGATCTGCAGGCAGATGTGCTGATGCGACTGGGGGTGCCGGCCAACCGACTGGCGGTGATCCCCAACGGTGTGGATCCCGAGCAATGGGCCCCCAGCGCGATGCCGGAATCAGCGGAACTATTGGAGCTGCGCCAGCGCTTTGCCGGCCGGCGCGTCTTCCTCTACATGGGCCGCATCGCCACCGAGAAAAACGTGGAAGCGCTGCTGCGGGCCTGGCGGCTGGTGCAACTGCAGGGCTGCACCTTGGTGGTTGTGGGCGATGGGCCCGTGCGTCAGTCACTGATGCAGAGCTATGGCCCCGAGATCAACGTGCACTGGTGGGGGCACGAACCGGATCAGGCCAAGCGCGTGGCTCTGTTGCAACTGGCGGAGGTGTTCCTGCTGCCGTCGCTGGTGGAGGGCCTGAGCCTGGCGCTGCTGGAGGCGATGGCCAGCGGCACAGCCTGCGTGGCCACCGACGCCGGCGCCGACGGCGAAGTGCTGGAAGGCGGTGCCGGCATCGTGATCAGCACGCAGGGCGTCACCACCCAGCTGCGCACCTTGTTGCCCGTGCTGCGCGATCAACCGGTGCTCACCGCCGAGCTGGGCCGCCGCGCGCGCCAGCGAGCTCTCGAGCGATACACCCTCGTCCGCAACATCGATCAGCTGGAGCGGCTCTACGCCGAGCTGGTCCCCGAAGGCAGCCTGGCGGCCTGATTGACGGGTGCAAGATGGCCGCCATCTGCAGCTCTGCAATGGCTGGCCACCCGAAGCCAAAGCCCACCGACCGCAATAGGGAAACCAAGGGGCAATGGGAGGTGGGAATGGCCCTGATGCCGCCTGCCTTCGACACCGCCTGGAGCGCGGCGGAGCAACCGCTGCTCGTGCTGATCGCCGATGACACCAGCCAGATCCGGGCTTACGCCGTCGGCTGGCCCGATGATCCGTTGTCCATGCTCACGGAAACCTGGCGCAACGCGGTCGAAGAACCACAGGAAGGCTGCATCCCCGGACCACCCGAACGGGTGAGCACCCCCAATCCAGCACTGCTGGAGCCGCTCCAGGCACTGGCCGGCCCCATTCAGGTGGAGGTGCGCCCAACACCAGGCCTTGAGCAGGCGCTGGACGCACTGCGGCCGCAGCTTCAGGCCGGCAATGCACCTCTGAACTGGAGCGATGCAGACACACTGTTGGCCCCCGAACGCGTCGAGGACAACTTCGGCGACGACATCAACGCCGATGACCTGACTGCGTTCTTTGAGGCAGGAGCCGCATTGCATCAACAACAGCCGTGGTCTGTTATCCCCAGCGATGAACACCTGTTCCAGATGAGCTGCTCCTCACTCAAGATGCAGAACTGGATCGGATGCATCACCGGACAGACCGGATTCAAGCAGGGGTTGATCCTGTTCGAATGCCTGAGCGACTATCAACGCTATCAGGTCATAGCAGTTTCGCCCGCGCCAACATCAATCCCAACCCATTGCTTCATCAGCTTTGAAGCATGGGAGGATTTCTCCACGGACTTCCAGAATGACTTTCAATCTCACGGATGGCCCCTAGCCGATCACGAGACATGTCCGATCGCTCTTCAGGTCACATCCGAGGGCGATCTGATCCCCGTGGATCAATTGAACCTGTATCGCCTGAGCACTGCAGCGCAGGCGGTGGCGCAACTGATCCACGACGAACCGGATCTGGCGCTGCAATGGAACAGCCCCAGGCCCCAACAGAAGCATTGTCGTGTCCAGGTAGGAAACAAGGATCTGGACCTAAGCATCAACCTGATTCAACCCCGGAAACAGCAGCAGCCCAGGCCAGCCGCAGCACAGCGCAGCAACGAGCGCATCCCAGCAGCCATGAAGGAGAAGGTGGAGAGCCTGATGGCCCAGATCGAGCCGTTCTGCCAGCTCCGTCTCAACGAGGAATACGGGCAACTGATTTACAGCGCCGTTGCTTCTCTGGCGAGAAAGCGACCATCACCACTCCTGAGCGGCCGCGAGTCCTCGTGGTGTGCCGGCATCGTCCATGCCGTGGGGATGGTCAACTTCCTGTACGACCGCTCACAGAACCCTCACTGCAAGGCCCCGGAAATCTACGAACACTTCGGAGTCTCCGCGCAAACCGGCCAGTCCCACTCCAAGAAGGTGAGAGACCTGCTCAAGATGAGACCCTTCGAAGCGAAATGGACCCTTCCCAGCAAAATCGATGAATCCCCGCTCTGCTGGATGATTCAGTACAACGGTCTGATCGTGGATGCACGTTCCATGCCGCTGGAGATTCAGATCCAGGCCTGCGCCAAAGGACTGATTCCCTACGTGCCGGCCATGCGCCTCTAAAGAAGGTCTGGATACCCCAGTCGCCGCCCATCGCAGGGCCCGAGACTCACGCCTCCGTCTCAAGAGTTTGCTGAAAACCCCTCCACCTCTACGAAACGGAACAACTTCCCAGCTGAGATGTGAGGTCAGCTGGAGCGCAGCGCCTCACTTCAATCCCACGTTCTGTGAGCTCTACGCCGCAGAAGAACGGCCATCGGTGCCACCCGAGCAGCTTCTGCTGGCCTGCTTGCTCCGGGCGTTCTACGGGATCCGCTCAATCAGATCAGCACAACAGGCGGCGAAAGCCGCAGCAGGATCGGCCGCAGCTGTGATCGGCCGACCGATCACCAGGTGGCTGGAGCCGGCGCGGATGGCCTCAGCCGGGGTCATCACTCGCTGCTGATCGCCGCGGGCGGAGCCAGCGGGGCGGATGCCGGGCGTGACCAGGGCAAAGGGCTCGGGGTGGGCCGCCCGCAGCGCCGCCACCTCCAGAGGCGAGCACACGCATCCGCCGATGCCGGCTGCTGCTGCCAGCTGCGCCAACCGCGGCACGTAGTCCGGCACGGTTTCCTCGATCGCCAGCTCCGCCGTGAAGCGGACGGGATCCCAGCTGGTTAGCACGGTCACCGCCAGCAGCGTGGGCTGGGGCAGCCCAGCAGCGGCGGCGGATTCGCTGGCCGCTGCCTGGGCCGCCCGCAGCGCTTCACTGCCGGCACAGGCGTGCACGGTGATCAGCTCAGCACCCAGACGTGCAGCACTGCGGCAAGCCCCGGCCATCGTGGCGGGAATGTCGTGGAACTTGAGATCGAGAAACACCCGTTTGCCCTGATCGCGCAGCTGCTGCACCACATCCGGGCCAGCGGCCACGAACAGTTCCAGCCCCACCTTCACCCAGCGCAGATCGGGCACGGCCGCCGCAAAAGCCAGGGCCGCCTCAGGCGTCATGCCATCAAGGGCCACGATGATCCGATCGGCTGGCAAAGGCGACAAGCTGGCTCAGGCTGAGAGGCAGAGCAGCAGGCTACGGAGCCTCCCTCCGAGACTCAACCCGCCACTAGGCGGCGAAAGGTTTTCTTGCCGAGCTGCAGCACCTTGCCCTCCAGCTCAGCGGCGCCGGCGAATTCCTGGTTGGGATCACTGAGCTTCTCGCCATCGAGCTTCACACCGCCGCCCTGAATCTGGCGGCGCGCTTCGCTGCTGCTGGCGCAGATGCCCACCGCACTGAGCAGATAGAAGGCCTTGGCGGGGAAGTTCACCTCCGCCAGCGAGGCTTCCGGCACCTCCGCATCAGCGGCGCCGCTACCGCTGGCACCGCCCACCAGCTTTCCGGCATCGGCCTGGGCCTGCTGGGCCGCGGCTTCGCCGTGGCGCTGGCGGGTGATTTCCAGGGCCATCGCCTTCTGGCGCTCGCGCGGGTTGACCGGCAGGGCCTCCAGATCCAGATCGGTGAGCAGGGTGAGGTACTCCTCCACCGCTGCATCGGGCACCTTCTCGAGCTTGGAATACATCGAGAGCGGGTCTTCCGAGAGCCCCACGGTGTTACCGAGGCTCTTGCTCATCTTCTGCACGCCATCGAGGCCGGGCAGGATCGGCAGCAGCATTCCGAACTGGGTGCGCTGGCCGAAATGGCGCTGCAGGTCGCGGCCCATCGCCACGTTGAACTTCTGATCGGTGCCACCCAGCTCCAGATCCGCCTGAATCGCCACCGAGTCATAGCCCTGCAGCAGCGGATAGAGGAATTCGTGCAGGGAGATCGGCGTGCCGGAGCCGTAGCGGTTGGCGAAATCCTCCTTGGCCAGCATCTGGCCCACGGTGGAGATCCCCAGCAGCTCGATCACCTGCGGCAGATCCAGGGCCGCCAACCACTCGCTGTTGCGGCGCACTTCCAGCCGGCCAGGGGTTTCGAAATCCAGCAGAGCCCTGGCCGGATCCTGGCCCTGCCCCAGCTGGGCCAGGTAGGTGGCGGCATTGGCTTCCACCTGCTCGGCCGTGAGCTGCACACGCGTGGCGCTCTTGCCGGTGGGATCACCGATGCGGGCGGTGAAGTCGCCGATGATCAGCACCGCCGTATGGCCCGCATCCTGGAAGGCCCGCAGCTTGCGGAACAGGATCGAGTGGCCCAGGTGGATATCGGAGCCGGTGGGATCGATGCCGAGCTTGATCCGCAGCGGCCGGCCTTCGCGCTCGGCCTCCGCCAGGCGGGCAGCGAGCTGCTGATCCGGATCGCTCGCCGCAGCCTCGGCCGCGCCGGCCGGAAACAGATCGGCCACGCCACGCTCGATCCACTGCGGCAATCCCCACGCACCCTTGACCATCGCTGCCGCTGCTGTTCAGGGGCGGATCGTAGGCAGCGGGCTTCAGGCCTCCTTGTCGAGCTCGCTCTTCATCCGCTCGAGCGTGCGCTGCATCTGCTCGAACATCTGCTCGGGGGTCATGCCGAACTGACCCAGCTGGGTGCGCAGCTGCTCCACGGTGAGCTTGGCCTGAAAGTCCTCTGAGAGCTCGAAGCGCTTCATGAACACGCGATAGCGGTCCATCAGCTCCTCCATGCGCTCGATGAACAGCTTTTTGCCCTCACGATCGAACTTGCCGTACTCACCACCCAGCTGCATCAGCTGCTGGTAGTCGCCGAACAGGCGCTTGGCTTCCTCCTGCACGATCTCGGAGTCGAAGAAGGCCATGGCGTCAGGGCGCAAGCGCTTCGCTGAATTCTGCTGAACGCCGCCAGCACTGACGAGTGCGGATCCACGTATCTGCGCCGGCCCCCAGTGCTGACACCGCGCTCTTGGCGCCACACAGTGGAACTGTGCCCCCCCCGGTCGCCACCCGTGGACTACACACCGCTGATCGATGAGGTGCGGGGCTTTGTGCGCAGCGGCACCGCCTTACTGAGGCCCCACCGCTTGGTGGCCTGCATCGGCAACCGCATGACCATGAGCCTGTTCATCAACGCCATGGGCACGACTGAAACGCTGGTGGGGGCCGTCACCACCGAAGCCGAAGGCCTGGATCGGCTGCGCAGCGAGGCAGCCGATCTGCTCATCTGCACCGACCGCCTCGAGCAGGGCAATGGCGGATCCCTGGTGGAATCAGCCAAACAGCTGAAGCCAGCACCGTGCACCCTGTTGGTGGTGACCCAACCAAGACGGTTGATCACCATCCGCCGGGCCATCGAGGCCGGTTGCGATGGCATCTGCCTGGAATCCCAGATCGGCCGAGGCACGGTGGCCCTGGCCCTGCAGACCGTGAGTGCGGGTGCTTCCTACATGGAAAAGGGGCTGCATGAGCAGTACTTCCAGGGCTACTGCGGCCTCGCTGATGCACCGCTGGCCCAGCTCACCGAACGGGAAGTGGAGGTGCTGCAGCGGATGGCGGCCAATGCCACGAACCAGGACATCGCGGCCGATCTGTTCATCAGCCTGGAAACGGTGAAGAGCCATGTGGCGCAGGTGCTGCACAAACTGGCGTGCCGGAGCCGGCTGCAGGCCGCCGTGAAAGGTATCCGCCTCGGTTTGGTGGAGTGGCCGGAAGCTCGTTAAGGTCGGGCAACCCCGCTTCCACCGCCGCCGCCATGGCCCGTGGCCACTGGTTGGATCCGCTTGCACGCAGCCTTCTGGAGGCCACAGGCCAGCTGCCGCGACGCCCCAAGCCAGTCATGGCTGTTGATGCGATGGCTGTTGATGCGATCCCTGGTGAGGCAACAGCTGCAGACGACGCTGTGGAGCGCGACTTGCTCGAGCTGAAACTCCGCCAGGATCCACAGCGTCGCCTGCATGACCCCGGCGAAGCACGGCATGCGGCGGCACTGGGCTGGCGCCTGGATGTGAACCGCGCCAGCGCCGACGACTGGCTGCGCCTGCCCGGGATCACCCCGGCCCAGGTGGATCTGCTGCTGCGCCTGCAGCGCGGCGGTGTGCAACTGAGCGGCCTCGATGATCTGGAGCGGTTGCTGGAGCTGCCTCACGGCCAGGTGCAGGCCTGGGAACCCCTGCTGCTGTTCCGTTGGTACGGCGATGGCGCCCCGCTGCACGCCAGCCCCAGGCCGGTGGATCTCAACCATGCCCCTGGCGCAGCGCTGGAGCGCGAGCTGCCGCAGCTCGATGCGATGCGGCGGGCGCGTTTGCTGCGTGAGCGTCAGCGTGCTCCCTTCCGTGATCTGGCCGATCTCCAGCAACGCCTGCAACTGCCGGCCGCGCTGGTGGAGGAGCTGATCGGCAAGGTGCGCTTTGGCCAGGGTCCGGCCGGACCGCAGCTGCCCCGTTCAGCCTGAGCAGATGGTGAAGGGCCCCACACCGCGTCAGGGCGATCTGTTCGCCCAACCGCTTGGTGGCAGCGGCGCCAGCCCCGAGGATCTGCCGCTGCAGGAGCATCAGCTGCGCCAGTGGCAGGAGCGCTTACTGGCCTTCCAGCAACCGCGCTTCGCCGCGGTGGCCGAGGGGCGCAGCCTGGCCGCCGGCCAGATCAACCTGCTCGATGGCGCCGTGGTCGGCCCAGCTGACACGGTGCAACGGCTCGATCCGCTGGCCCTGGCGCCGCAGAGCCTGCAGTTCTGGCGCTGGCCAGAAGCCTGCAACAGCGGCGCCGCTGTCTACTTCGTGCTCGATCGGCCTCCCCATCTCGACGGCCCCCTTCTGCTCTATGTGGGGGAAACGGCGCAGGCGGATCGACGCTGGAAGGGCGAGCACGACTGCAAGAGCTATCTGGCCGCCTATGGCGACGCCCTCCAACAGGTGGGCCTGGGCAGCCAGCTGAGCATTCGCTTCTGGAGCGATGCCCCCGCAGCGGTCCGGCCGAGGCGAGCCCTGGAACAGGCCCTGATCCGCCACTGGCTGCCGCCCTTCAACAAGGAAACGCGCGGCCGCTGGGCCACACCCTTCACCGCCGACCTGGGCTGATCGCCCTACCATCGCCGCCATCTGAACCGCCGAGATGGTCGCCGAGATCCGTTGCAGCACCACCACCCTTGCCAGCTGGAGCGGTGAAGCGCTGGCGGTGGGCCTGTTCAGCGGCGAGGCGGGAGAAGCCAGCCGCGGCCAGCTGCTGGCCCGCTTCGGGGCCGCCGTGACGGATCGGCTGGAACACCGCCGGTTCAAGGGCAAGCCTGGTGAAAGCCTGAGCATCGACCTGCTCGGCCAGGCGCCCAGCCTGCTGGTGCTGGTGGGCCTGGGAGACCCCGCCGACTTCGGCCCTGAACAGCTGCGCAGCGCCGCCGCCACCGCCAGCAAGACCGCGGCCGGCGCGGGCGCCAGCCAACTGGCACTGGCCATGCCGGTGGAAGGCCTGGCCCCGGCAGCCGCCGCTACTGCCATGGCCGAAGCCGTGCGCCTGAGCCTCTACTGCGATCAACGCTTCAAGAGCGAAAGCGATCCTCACCCCAGCCTGAACCAGGTGGAGCTGCTCGGCCTGAGCGACAGCGCCCAGGCGGCCGTGGTGACCAGCCATGCCGTGTGCAGTGGTGTGGAACTGGCGCGCGAGCTGGTGGCGGCCCCACCCAATGTGGTCACCCCCGCAGCGCTCGCCGATACCGCAGCCGACATCGCGCGCGAGTTTGGCCTGGAGCTCAAGGTGCTGGAGCGCAGCGATTGCGAAGCCCTGGGCATGGGCTCCTATCTGGCGGTGGCCCAGGGTTCCGATCTCCCGCCGAAATTCATCCATCTCACCTACCGGCCTGAGGGTGCGGCCGAACGCCGACTGGTGCTCGTGGGCAAAGGCCTCACCTTCGATTCCGGCGGTTACAACCTCAAGACCGCCGGCTCTCAGATCGAGATGATGAAGTACGACATGGGTGGCAGCGCGGCAGTGCTGGGAGCCATGCGTGCCATCGCTGAGATCAAGCCCGCCGGCGTGGAGGTGCACATGATCGTGGCCGCCTGCGAAAACATGATCAGCGGCGGCGCCA